>Ga0190286_1000255_pt1 | contig 24478 bp, 25 predicted proteins | sample 48691834_MG_FD_183241 | JGI IMG/M metagenome (GOLD analysis project Ga0190286, IMG submission 183241) | Hydrothermal vent microbial mat bacterial communities from Southern Trench, Guaymas Basin, Mexico - 4869-18-3-4_MG | ecosystem: Environmental > Aquatic > Marine > Hydrothermal vents >... | reverse complement strand
AGAAAACAAAGGCTGCTATCGTAATTTCTAGCGGATTTTCGGAGGTAGGAAATAAAGAGCTTGAAGAGGACCTTATTAGGAGAGCAAGAAGAGCTGGCATAAGGATAATTGGACCGAATGTCTTTGGTGTACTCTATTCTCCTACTAGGCTGAACGCTACGTTTGGCCCTAGAGACGTCAGACCTGGGAACATAGCTTTCATAACACAGTCAGGAGCATTAGGAATTGCTTTAATGGGATGGACTGTTACTGAGAAGATAGGTCTTTCAGCAGTCGTGAGCGTGGGCAACAAGGCTGACATAGACGATTCAGATCTGCTCAGTTGGTTCAGAAAAGATGAGAACACAAATGTAGTCCTAATATACATGGAAGGCATTACTGATGGAAGGAAATTCATGCATGAAGCTCGTCTAACGACTCAGTTAAAGCCCATTATCGTACTCAAAGCTGGGAGGAGTAAGAAGGGCATGGCTGCTGCCTCATCCCACACAGGATCAATGGCTGGTTCAGATGTAGTTTATTCAGCTTCATTCAAACAAACAGGCGTCTTACGGGCCGAAAATCTTGAGCAAGCATTTGATTGGGCTTTAGCGTTCTCAGCATATAAAATTCCAAAAGGAAAGAGAGTTGTGATAGTCACTAATGGCGGAGGGGTTGGGGTCATGGCAACAGATTCTTGTGAGGCAGCTGGTCTTGAAGTGGTCGATCCTCCGGAAGACTTGAAGCAAGAGTTCAAGAAATATATGCCTGAGTTCGGAAGCGCGAAAAATCCGATTGATCTCACTGGTATGGCAACTCACGAGGAGTTCAGAGGTGCGCTGAGGTCAGCCGTTAAACACAAAGCAGTAGATTGCGTAATTGCTCTATACTGTGAGACAGCTGTAAGCGATCCGATCAAAATAGCTGAAGTTATCGGAGAAGTTTTTGAGACTAGCAATAAGCCGATCACAGTGACCATGATTGGAGGGAAAAATGTAAGCGAGGCCATAGCTTTCCTTAAGGAACACGGAGTTCCGGTGTATCCTGATACTGAACGGGCTGTATCTGCTATGGCGGCTCTTGTTAAATGGGCTGAGAGAAGATCTTTATCTATCATGTGAGTTAACTTTTTTTCCGTTTAGAGAATCCCCTAGAAGGTGTAATATGTTAAGTGTTTTAGCCCCAGCTGGGAGAGTAGAGGCCCTGCTAGGGAACGAAGCTATAGTTAGGGGTGCTCTTGAGGCCGGACTGGATGTTGCAGCAGCCTATCCTGGAACACCTAGCACAGAGATAGGAGACACCCTCGGTTCGATAGCAAAGCAAGTTGGGGTGTACTTCGAATGGTCAACAAACGAAAAGGTTGCTGTAGAGGTAGCTACTGCTGCTGCTTGGTCGGGATTGAGAGCTCTAGTTTCAATGAAACATGTTGGTCTAAATGTCGCCTCAGATGCTCTGTTTACACTAGCTTATGCTGGAACGAAGGGCGGATTGGTCGTGGTTAATGCTGGAGATCCATCAGCTCATAGTTCTCAAAATGAGCAGGATAACAGATATTATGCGATAGCGATGGGCCTTCCCATGCTAGAGCCCTCCAATTCTCAGGAGGCAAAGGACTATACAAAGGAGGCATTTGAGCTATCTGAGAGATATGAGACGCCCTTCATCCTAAGGACTACAACCAGAGTTAGCCACTCTAGAGGACCTGTTCTACTCGGTGAAATAAGAAAAGGGAGGGGTAGGGGGAGTTTTAAGCCGGAGAGATTTGATCAATACCTGCAGGTGGGTGCAATTGCTAGAAAGCATCATAAGATACTTTTAGATAAGCTGGAACGAATTGAAAAAGATCTGGGAAAGGATTCGAGATTTTTCAAGCTAGAAGGAGAAGAGAATTCTTCTTTAGGAATAATTACGTCTGGAATCTCTTATTCGTACGCATGGGAGGCTATTAAGCTACTGGGATTAAGGGCGAAGTTATTGAAGTTAGGTTTAACGTTTCCCTTTCCAAAGGAAGTAGTTTCTGATTTTATAGATGGATTAGATACCTTAATCGTCGTAGAGGAGCTAGAACCCTTCTTAGAGACGCAAGTCACAGCTTTAGCTAAGGATTGTGCTCCAGAGTTGAGCATAAAAGGTAAGCTAACAGGTCATTTTCCTAGGGTAGCAGAATATACTCCAAAGATAGTTGTTAAAGCTTTAGCAGCAATTACAGGGACACCTTTGCCATTAGATTTCGAAAAAATCGAAAAAAGGGCTAAATCAGTTCTTGAGAGGCTTCCTAGTAGACCACCAGTCCTTTGCCCTGCCTGTCCTCACAGGGCTACGGGTTACTCTCTTAGGAGGGCTACTTCTGGCAAATCCACCATCTACGTCGGTGATATTGGGTGTTATGCCCTTCTTTTCCAGAAACCCTTTGAGGTGGAGCACATAACACATGCAATGGGCTCTTCAGTTGGATTTGCTAATGGATTCAGCTTGGCAACAGATCAACCAGTTGTGGCCTTGATAGGTGACTCGACATTTTTCCACGCTGGGATACCTGCCCTAATAAACGCAGTTCATAATAAGCACACTTTTGTAGCCATTATTTTGGATAATAGAATAACGGCTATGACTGGACATCAATCCCATCCTGGTGTCCCAATAGATGCCATGGGCGAAGAAGCGCCCATGATCGACATAGGCGGGCTTATTAGATCAATAGGTGTTGAATTTGTGAAAGAAATAGACCCATATAACTTTAAAGAGATGGAGAGTGCTCTTAGAGAAGCGCTAAATAGGAAAGGATTATCGGTAATAATAGCTAAGAGGGAATGCGCCCTCCTTACTGTTAGAAGGAAGAGGAGAAAGGGAGAAAAAATAGTGCCTTATCGCGTTAACCCTGAGAAGTGCACCCATTGCTTGGTTTGTATCAACACATATGCCTGTCCTGCTTTCACGGATACGGGAGAGAAGATGATGATAGATCCCTCTATCTGTTTTGGATGCGGATCATGTGTGTCTATCTGTCCTTTTGGTGCGATAGAGCCATCAGAAGGTGCAAAGCCATGGCTAGAGGAGGGTGAATAATATGGATGAGATAAATGTCATAGTTTCGGGAGTTGGGGGCCAGGGCATTCTGTTTGCAACCAATGTCATCATCAGAACCGCTCTCAAGAAAGGACTAAACTTTTCCCAGAGCGAAGTTCATGGACTTTCTCAGAGATATGGATCCATTCACACTGAGATTCGGATAGGCCCAAAGGTCAAGAGCCCATTGATATTAGAGGGAACTCTTGACATGCTAATAGCAATGGAGCCTTTAGAAGCCATGAGATATGCAAATTATGTTAGCGAGAGAACTATTATTGTTTCAAATAGCCACATAATACCTCCCCAATCCGCCCTTCTAGAGAGGTTTCAAGTACCAAATATTGATGAGATTAAAGAGCTCCTTTTATCCCTCAATCCGAGGAAATTGGTGATGTTCAATGCCACAGAAATAGCTGCAAAGAAAGTTGGAGATCCCATAGTCACGAACTCGGTTATGCTTGGAGGAGCCTCGGCAACAGGGGTTTTACCGTTCTCCGATCAGGATATTAGAGAGGTTTTAGAGTCTTTAGTTCCTGAGAAATACAAAGAACAAAATATGAGAGCATTTGATTTGGGATATGAGGAAGTTAAGAGGATATTGGGGGGAGGGTTAGAAGATAAGGCGTAGAATAGCCGTAGTTTCCAGAGACAAATGTAATCCCAAAAAATGCGGGTTAGAGTGCATTAAATACTGTCCACAGGTGAAATCTGGACAGGAAGACACTATAAAAATCAACGAGGAAGGCCTATTGGTTATCGACGAGGGTCTTTGCACCGGATGTGGTATATGTATCAGGGTTTGTCCATTTAACGCAATATCCATCGTTAACCTTCCAGCTCCCGTAGTTGGTGAAGATATACACAGGTACGGCAAAAACGGATTTGTGCTTTATAGATTACCCATTCCAAGAAGAGGAGCAATCGTAGGTATGATAGGCCCTAATGGGGTCGGTAAAACAACTGTGCTAAGGATACTTTCGGGGACTTTGAAACCGAACCTTGGCAGATTGGAAGAAGAACCTTCATGGGACGAAATAATTGAGAGGTTTAGGGGATCTGAATTACAAGATCACTTTAAGAATATCTCAGATGGAGGTATAAACGTCTCAATAAAACCGGAAAGAATAGACCTTATTCCTAAGGTTGCAAAGGGAACTGTTTCTGAAATCCTCAAAAGGGCTGATAAAACCGATAAGGTCGATGAGATTGCTGAACTCTTAGGGCTTGAAGGGCTGGGGGATAGAAAGATTACTCAGCTAAGCGGAGGTGAATTACAAAGGTTAGCTGTTGGAGTAGCATGCTTAAAGGACGCAGATTTATACGTGTTCGATGAGCCCAGCAACTACTTAGATGTCTATCAAAGAATGAGCGTAGCTAGGGCAATAAGGTCGATAATAAGAGAAGATAGATCGGTTCTTCTTGCTGAGCATGATCTTGCGATGTTAGATTATCTAAGCGACTATATTCACATAATATATGGTCTTCCGGATGTTTATGGTGTTGTTAGCTTTCCTCATTTCTCCAAGGATGGTATAAACATATTCCTAGACGGATATCTGCCAGAGGATAATGTTAAATTTAGAGACTACTCGATAAAGTTCGTTAAGAAAGGAGCTGCAAAGCCTACGGAAAGAACTCCTCTTGTCGTTTACACAAGTCTAACAAAGAAATACGATGAAAATTTTAGATTAGATGTTGAAGAGGGAGAAATTATTGCAGGAGAGGTAGTGGTAGCCCTTGGCCCAAATGGAATAGGGAAAACCACGTTCGTTCGAATACTAGCTGGTGAGTTAAGTCCGGACTCAGGAGACGTTTTGACGTCAGGCTTAAAAGTCGCTTATAAGCCCCAGTACATCAAATCTGATTACGAGGGAACCGTTGAGGATTTACTTAAGAGAGTTGCTGGATCATTTTACACCTCAAGCTACTTCAAAACAGAGGTACTCCACAGACTAAGACTCACTGGCCTTCTTGACAGAAAGGTTAGTGAGCTAAGCGGAGGAGCGCTTCAAAGAGTGGCTATAGCAATTACGTTGGCAAGAGATGCCGATATATATCTTTTAGACGAACCTAGCGCATTTCTAGATGTTGAAATGAGGCTTGCTGCCGCAAAAGCCATAAAGAGACGAATTGAGGGAGAAAGCAAAGCCGCTATGGTTGTTGAACACGATCTCTTAATGGCCGAATCTTTGGCTGATAGAGTAATAGTTTTCAGAGGCAATCCTGGAATTCATGGTCACGCTGAAGGCCCATTAGAAGTATCTGAGGGCTTGAACAAGTTCCTTAAAGATGTAGGCATAACTATACGAAGGGATCCTTCTACGGGGAGGCCCAGGGTAAATAAGCCTGGATCAAAAATGGATCAGTTGGCCAGGTCTTCTGGAATTTATTACGCCTAGCCCGCCTAAGGTGGTGAAATCACACCAGTTCTTTCTGCTAGCTTCCTTGCCGCGGTTTCCGTTAGACCGCTTGTGCCCAGTATAGTGAACCTATCCCTTACCTTGTGGGCAATGGTCAGAGCTTCTATCACTGCTTCTCTATCTAAGCCGGCTTCCTCAGCAGTGACAGGGACCCCAGCCTCCATAAGCTTTGCTCTTATCTTCTTCCAATCCTGCCCCTGAAGATCTGCCATCATTATTGTTCCCAAAGCAACTTGTATGCCATGATGTGTGTTTCTATACCCTTTTTCCATAGCTAAAATGTCTAGTGCGTGACTGAAGAGGTGCTCGCTTCCGCTTGCAGGTCTTGAACTACCAGCAATGCTAATGGCTACCCCGCTACCTATTAGCGCCTTGACTATTATTCTAGCACTTTCCTCTAGGCCAGGTTTTACTTCGCTTGCATGATCCATGACGATCTTAGCGCTTAAAATCGCCATCGAAGCGGCATATTCACTATATCTCTCAGCTCTTAGCTTAGAGGCCAATTCCCAGTCTTTGACAGCCGTAATCTTAGATACTAGATCGCCAAATCCTGCCTTAAATGTCTCTGGAGGGGCATTCTTTATGATTTCAGTGTCTGCAATTATTGCAAAGGGAGCTTCGGCAATTGCCCACTCTGGACCTTTTGTGTTCTCAATTTGTCTTGAAAGCAGGAAGTTTATGCATGGAGATGCTACTCCATCATGGCTTGCAGATGTTGGAGCACTTAGATATTTCAATCCTAGCCATGCTGCCATGAGCTTAGTCACATCTAATATCCTTCCGCCTCCAACACCGATCAATATCTCTGGATGGATCCTTTTTCCTTTCTCCACAAGGTTTTCGATGTCCCTTGCCTTGGGCATCCTAGTGATGACCTTCTGAATGTCGTAGCTCCAGCCCTCATCATCTAATCTATCCGCTAATCTTTCAGCTATTTTGCTGGTATGAGTCCCTCCAGTTACTATCATGATAGTTCCTTTTATTTCTAATGATTTTAGGATTAGGGGAGTCTTATCCAAAGCCCTCGGGCCAAAAAATATGTATCTTGGGCTCTCTATAAACTCGAGCCTATCTATGTACTTCTTCATTAGAGGGGCCAATTGCGTCGATGAAGTTATGATCTTATCCATAAAAATCCTTCATGTTAAGTCAATCCTTTACCCAGAAAACCCAGTTTAATAAGGGTGCATAGATTCACCAAAAGTAGCTGTGTGATGCAACAACCTTAAAAGAGATGGACAGAGAGCAGATCTGATCATATATGGGGATGGATAACAAACTCAAACTGGCAATAGGCTTCAATGTAATAATACTGCTGCTTATCTTGATCATTCCAAACTTACCAGAAAGACACATGTTTGAGATACAGGTTGAGCCCAAGGTAGTTCGGTTAGGAACGGAGTTCAGTGTTAAGATTAAGTTTGAGGAAATCCCGACATCCTGTATTTTGAAGATAGTAGACGGAGCTACTAATAGAGTGATAGAGAGCAGAGAGTTTGCCTCTGTTAGTGAAAATAGTCTGATTGCGCGTTTCTTTGCAAACGAAGAGATCTATCCCATAGGACTTCAGATAGCTCGCGTTGAGGCAAACTATGGTGGGAAAAAAGTCGTCAGGGAGGCATATTTCCCTGTGTCAACTGGTGTTAACATATCTGCAGTTATAGATATCAAACCCTCGGTATTGCGACTCAGACCAGGGGAGAACGCTACCGTGGATATTAAGATAAGGGTGTGTGATGAATTAAATCGCTCTGTTTCTAATGCAATGGTATGGATTTGGACCGATGATGTGAACGTATCTGTGACTCCAAACATGAGTAAGACGGATATAAATGGAGAAACTAGTGCTGTCCTTTATCTACCTCCTGGCAATTATACACAGGTAATAGTGCATGTAACCGCTGCAAAAAGAGGACATCCAGTCTTTTACACCTCTTTTGAGATTCCGATACTCAGAGAAAAGTGATAGCTTGCGAATTTGAACTCAAAAGAATTAACCGTTAGCATGCAAATGGCTTTCGTTCTTCTCAAGTCATTTGCTATTTACTGATTGTTACTGCTACATTGATTGAGCGCGACATGAGAGAGTTAAGTTTCACGGCTAATTGAAGTTGTCTAAGAGGCTCATCTTAGGAAGAGAAAGCTGTTATTACTTGGAAGTTTCCTTGTCTTCCTTTCCTTCACCATGACTGCTGAACAATTTCATTATCCTCTCAACAACGGTACTAGTAGAAGGTACTTCAACTTCGAATTTTCTCATTCGCACAACCTTCGTTTTTAATCCTCTTTCCTCCAGTTCCTTTATAAGCCACTCCTCACTTGCCCATTGATCGTATCCAAGGACGATTATATCTGGCTTCTCCCTTTCAATAGTAGAGAGCGGATCCTTTATGTCCCCTAAAACTGCTCTATCAACAGGTTTAAGGTTCTGCATCATGAACAATCGTTCCTTTTCTGAGAAGATTGGAGGATGACCCTTGTACTTTCTAACATTCTTGTCTCTAGCTATAATCACAACTAATTCTCCATCAGGACCTGCTAACTTCTTCGCTTCTATCAGAAGTCTCACATGCCCTGCATGGATTATATCGAACGTTCCTGCCGTTAGCACCTTCTTTCCCAATCTGCCTCAACTCCTTCCATTCGGTGTTGTTTTAAATACCTCTCCTAACCATCGTCAGTAGGGAGTGCCTGGATTTGGAAGGCCTCTTAGTGTGGCTTGAATCCCAAGGAGATCCGCCATACAGCTTATTAACCCATGGTGAAGACTTAGATGGATTAGTCTCAGCTGGGATATTCTTAAAGATCCTAGAAAAAGTTGTGAATCTGAAATTTTCGGCGCCATACTGGGCTATAGATGATAAGAAAATGTATGACATAGTGACAGACCTCCCTCCTCCGAAAGGCGGGTGTAAAATTCTAATCGATCATCATCCTAGCAACGTTGAACTCGGAAGGAAGAGGGCAATCAAATCATTTGTCCGGCCTAGTTACCCATCAACAGCTCTCCTTGCATGGGAATTGCTTAATGAGGAAACAGATCTAAATCAACTGAAGCCATTAGTGGATTTAACTTCAGAAGTGGACTCAGGCAAGTATGATGAGGGTTCAATAAGATTTACAGTAGTAGTTAGGAAACTGTTCTCATCTCCAAGTAGAGAGACTACTCTTAGAAGAGTAGTTAAAGAGCTGATAGAAGAAGCGCCGTCAAGTGGAGAAGGATTGCTAAAACTTAGGTCTATTTTCCCTGTTTGGAAGGATATTGAAAACGAGGAGGGCGATTTTCTATCTTGGATAAATTCTCTACCAATGAAGGTTACAGATGGAAGAGATCTTGCAGTAATAATTCATGTTGGAAGGGGTCCAGGGTACCTAAGCCCATTAATTCACTATAAGCTTCAGAATTTGGTTGATCTAGAAGCCGTCCTTAGGATATCCGACGATGGTAAAGGAAGGCTTTCGATAAGGAGTAGAGAGGGTTCTAAAGTAAGTGCTCTGGAACTTGCTGCGAAACTTGGTGGCGGTGGACATGAGAGGGCAGCTGGTGCCACCATTGACCCGAAAGATATAGAATTACTTGAGAAAATCCTTAGGAGGATTGGTCTGAAGGTTATGATGATTAACAAACCTCATTGATTTATATGGCTGCTTGATTAAATTTCACTTGGCCGATGAAGAAGGAGGTGATCTCTGAGTAATGATGATGCACGAAAAAGACGGAGGCCGCTTGTTGAGGTGCTTTAGATCTTGAAGGACCTTGACAGGATTAATGAGATTTTAAATGGACTTAGGAGGGGGAAAATTCAGATCTCTTACGCTGCTCAGGAATTTTGGTGTCTCTTATGTGAGTTTTCTGAGCAATTATCTGAGATCCTAGCGAGGGTTCCTCCTGAGATTTTGTACCAATTGATAAGAGCTGGACTTTTGAGCGCTGATCCGGATATGTTTAGACTTGGTGAGGAGAACATTTGGTTTAGAGAGAAAGTTGGAAGTGTAATACGATCTCTAGATAGGGATGAGCTTGAAGAGGTTTCCAAAGCTATACTAAATTCAGGTTTGGAGAGAAGTGCACTCGCATCAAGGGTCTTTTATATGCACAAAAAGTTAAGATGAATCTAAAGAAGGATCGGGGCGCCGGGATTCGAACCCGGGACCTGCCGGTTTCTGATAGTTCTTGAATGAGCGGCTACCGAAAGGGCTCGGTATCCGCCGAACCCCTACAGCCGGCCGCTCTACCACTGAGCTACGCCCCGAATCCTAGAGATCTACTATCACTTCATAAGTATTAAAAGATTGCTTGTCCTCTCAGCTAACAGCCTAAGAACTTATTCGACTAACAAGCAAGGAACTCCTTTGTAAATTCCATACCTTCCTCCACAAGATTTGCAGACAAGTTCTCCAGCAACTATCTCTGTACCTAGACAGATCTCACAATCTTCAGGACGTATTTTTGACGGAGATTCCCCTCTCATTGCACAGAATTTTTTGCAAAGCACTCTCTTAGGCCTCTTCTGCGTTCCTATTTTCTCTGTCGTGTAATTTATTAGGGTTAAAGGGAAGCTATTACATTTTGGACATATCAAAACGTCCAAAAGCATGAATTTCAATTCATCAGCCTCTCAACTACTTTTGGGAGATCTTTAAGCGAATATATAACCTCATCCACGTACTTTGGAGGCTTTAAGGGCTGGTGTTCCCATGGGATCCAAACGGTTCTGATGCCTAGATTTTTAGCACCAAGCATGTCGTCCTCCAACTCGTCTCCAACCATAACGCACTCATGTGGGCTTGATTTAGCGGTTTGAAGAGCTAATTGAAATATTTTTGGATGAGGCTTCCTATATCCCACTTCCTCTGAAAATAATGTTGCTGAGAAGTAGTTTAAGAGACCATTTCTCCTTAAAATCTCTCTGCCCATCCATGCAAAGGAGATATTTGAGATTAAAATGAGCGAATATTTCCTAGAAAGGCGTTTAACTACCTCTTTTACGCCCTCCCTTAACTTTGTCAGCTCCAAATATGGTTTTGAATACGCATTTAGATGTTCCTTTCCAACCGATACGCTTAATCCCAGCCTGTCAAAAAACATTGATATCGCCTTTTTTGCTGGAATCTCCTTCAATGTACTCTTTCTTATCTTAGAATGCTCTTCTTCAACGTTTTTATAGGTTGAATAAGCGAATTCCAAATAATCATCCGAAGGATCCATTCCACAAGCTCTTAGCAGCTCAAGAACTCTGATCTTAATGTAAAGGGTCTTTGAAACCTTAGGTTCTATTAGGGTCCCCCACAAATCCATCAAAACAGCAGATGTCATCGATGACCAAAAAGGGGAAATTCATAAAAATGGTTCTGATAGGCAACATAGCATGTCATCAGCTGAAAGGCCAAGGTACGAGGTCAAGATAGTCAGGTTAGAGAGAGCTCTGAGGACGAAAAAAGAGGTTAGGGAGAAGGTTAAAGAATTGCTAGGGGGGAACATGGTCAAGAAGTTCAGCAAAGACGCGGTCGACTGTCCTGTACTTGAGAAAAGAGTGTCCTTTCTCGAATGTTATATATGTCCTAATTTCATTAGGAGATTCAAGGGAACCGTTCACTGCAGGGGTGAACCTATCTCGACCTCCTCCGCAGAAGAATAAGTGTAACTAGGAATGAAAGTATTGCTGATAGCAGTGAAAGCGTGAGAATCCAGGAGAATAATGGCATCCTTCTAATCTCAGAGACTGCAGATACGTTTTCTGCTTCTGAAACTGTTGGATGCAATGGTGGAGCTTGAAATGGGCCCTTTTCACGTAAGCCACTCACCTCGGGTGTCATAAGAGGTCCAAAATAAGCCCAGCCCCAAGCTAAACAGACTGCTATGAGAATAACAGGTATTATAGGCCTTGCTGCTAACCATAAAGTTTTACTGGTCCCTTCCAGCCAATTTCGTAGGGATTTAATGGTTTTCTCTTTATTTCCAGCCGATAGAATTATAGATGTTGCTACAAGGGAATAAAGCTTCCTTCTACCCCTCTTACCAGCCGTGATTTCCTCTATTTTAATGATTCCTGCCCTTTCTAGCCTTTTTATGTGAAAAAGGACGGTATTCACCGGAATTTCTAACTGTTCAGCGAGCATTCCAGCGCTTTGAGGTCCTTTAGCTAGCATCATGAGTATTTTTCTACCTGTCTCATTTGCGAGCTCGGAACCAAGAGCAGATATAGCTGAACTGTTGAGATCTAACAATAAGGGCTCGTCTTTCATCAAACTATTAAATTTCGAGGCTCTTAAAAAAGGATATGATTTACTTCAATCACTGTTGAACTTTTTGAGTATGACCTTAGCGACTTTTATAAGATCCTTCTCTCTGATTGTGACGTCTGCTAGCTTTTCAAGTTCTCTATTAGATGGTAAAAATGCTATCTTATAAACTTCAGGAAGTTTAAACATTTCTAGATCGTTTTCAGAGTCTCCAACAACTATGATGCGATTTAGTGGAATTGAGAACCTTTCACTTAGCTCAATGACTTTTCTACCCTTATCATGATAACCTACCCTCGTCTTCCAACCCACTACGATGTTGTTCCTCAGTTCAAGTTCATTTGCCTCATAGAAATCGAGAGAAACTTCCTTAAGGACCTGATCCAGAACAACATTGAGGCCTGCGCTTACTACTCCAACGATAAAACCATTGGATCTCAGAAGGTTAACAGCATCTCTCGCTCCTTTCATCAATCTAACTCCTTTAAGTACTGAAAGAGCTGGAGAAAAATCCCTTCCTATCCAAGTACTTATGTCAAGCTCAGCCCATCGATCATAGTCTATTGTGCCATCCCGATACATTCTCTCATAATCTCTTGCCTGATCCTTAGTTCCCATTGCCTCATGAATTAGCCACCAAGAGCTCTTAGTTTCTATTAGAGTCCCATCCATATCAAAAACTACCATTCCTTTTCGTCTATGGCCAAGTGATGAGTTTTGGTATTTTTGGAATATACGCTCTTTCATATCTCTCCCTCACTTCTCTTGGCCACTTTTCTGTTTCAAAGCCATGTCTTGCCAGAAAAGCGACTAGATATCTGGTGAGGCCATAACCATTACAACCGGTCCAAACCTCGGTATTCGCCTTAATCTTGAAGCTATTGACATATTTCTTCTTGTGCACGTTTATTCCATTTATCTCCAGCCATTCAGCCTCTTCTCTACTGCCTTTATATGGCAGATAAGCTTCTATATCTAGAGTAGGAACCTCTGGATATTTCTCCCCTGATATGTCGACAAGCTTTTCCTTGGCTTGCTCCGTTGTCATGTAGAACGGAGCACCAACTGTCATTCTAACTTCAAGATCTAAGACTTTATCCAAGAACCTGAATGTCTTGTCGGCCAAGTCCCACCTTATATCTATAACCTGTTCTGGCGTACCTAACCAGACAGCTTCAAGTCTGAAGAATTCAACTGTCCTTAATAATCCCTCTACTCCGCCTCCTTCCCATCTGTAAGTCCAGCCTGATGCGTCATAAACTTTTACGGGTAAGATCTCCTCTGGAGCTATCTCCCCGCTAAAGAATTGGTAAAAGGGCTCGCATTGAGCTGCTGCTAAGATATGAGTAGGTCCCTCTAACTCCTTCCTAACAAGAGATGGATCTGCCTTCTTTTTCAACCTAGCCTCAAGTTTGAACTCCTTTAATGCCTCCGGATCCCTTCCTGCATGACAGACATACATCAAGCCCTCTGCCAAATGCTCAAAGTACCCTGGCATTCTCTCATAGACGTCCCAAGGGATCAATTTAGGGAACATCCACTCCTGAAAGCCTAAAGGAATCAGGATGTGATCCTCTATCATTTCCTTCAGGACCCTAAGAAGTCTTGCCATAGGCGAAGTTATCACCCATTGTCCTCGGCCTGGAAATCGCTTTATCCAGCCCTTCTTAATGGCTAAATTGCTTGGATCAATTGGAGCTCCATTTTCAATAGCATACGTTTTCTGAGGAGTCTCAGTTAGTACAGTTCCGACAGGTACTAACTTTCCCTTTGGAACCAGTACCCTCTTTGAGACTTCTGTTAGCTCTGTCAGTGCTCTATCTATTAAACGAGACTTTATGTCCTTTTCCTCCAAATCCTTAAAGACTATCACAAGTGGTTCCTCGCTAAGCACTTCTGCATAATCTCCTAGAATCCTATTTACATCGATAGATTTTATTTTGACGTCTGTCTTTATCCTATACTCTTCTATTTTGAGATCCCTTATGCCCAACCTCCTCCTTGATAGCTCTGCTAGGAGGAGATTCTTCAGTCTAAGCATCGCATCATGAGGTCTTAGGTACCTGGTTCCTTCTATCTTGATCTTCAATGTATTCCCTTTAGCCTCCCAATTTACGATTCTGCTTCCTTTCTTGCCTCTAGGAACCCCTTTGTTAAATTGTTCAGGAACTTTATGCTGGATTATTTCAGATATGGTGACTATATCCTCTTCCTCGAGGTTTCTGTTGAATCTCAGCCAGCCCTTCAATAGGAAGTCCATCTCTACTTCCATCCTCTAGCCTACAAATAAAGATGAAGGAATTGGTTCTCCTATGAAGATCAGGTTTCACGAGCCTTGTGAGAATCATGGAGATTGTTAGTTTTTAAAATCCTGTCAGCTTATCTAATTGTTGCCATCAGTTTTATACATTGGAGACGCCTGCTACAAACATATCCAGCGCTGGATGTTGTCCTTCGCTGATTTAGGATGGAATGTCTCAGTAATAACGAGAAAAACATATGAGCTCAACTCTGAATTTCTTAAGACCCATAATATAAGGCAATACGTAATTCCAAGGCCCTATGGATCGCAGATCATGTACGGCCTTCTATCCCTAGTCTTTCCTATGTATTTTAGAAAAGTTGTTCAGGAAGTCAAACCTGACCTGATACATGTCCATAGCATTTTATATGCCATGATCTCTGCTTTTTCAGAATTTCATCCCAAGATAGTAACTGTTTGGGGATATTATCATATCATAAAAAGTTGGATCGTTAAGAGGTGGCTTGAGCGCAGATCCTTAAAATCGGCGGATATTATTACAGTTAATTCTCCCAGTTTAGCCAAGAAAATAAGCGAAGTTTACGGAATTTCGCCAGAAAAAATCCTTTTTCTTTTTTGGGGAGTTAATTTGAATACATTTAAGCGAGGCTACAAGAATGAAATGGAAAGGTTAAGGAAGGAGTTAGATCTAGAATGGGCTGAAACTATATTTCTGAGCCCCAGGGCAACCACGCCTCATTATAACATAGATGTGATAATAAAGGCTTTTTCTAATCTAGTAGCTGAGAGCGAGAGAGCTGCGTTGATAATTCTAAAAGGGACAGGAAAGGATGAATATGTAAATAAAATCGTAAGGCTTGCGAAGAAGCTTAAAGTTCATTCTAGAATTAGGGTTATTGATAGGTTCTTATCGGAGAAGGAGATGGCAATAATGTTCAATTTATGCGATGCATTTATTTCAATACCGAACACGGATCAGATCGCATTTACTGTCGTAGAAGGCATGGCTTGTGGTTCTGTGCCGATAATAAGTGACTTGCCTGACTATGATGGAATAATAGATCACGGAGTTGGGGGGTTTAGAGTTAGACCTAGGGATGTGGACTCTTTAACCACATTTATGGAGATGATAGTAAGAGATAAATCTATTAGAGAGGCTATTTCCTCAAAAAACATAAAGCTAGTTAAGGAATTTGCCGATCGAGAAAGGAATCTCAAGAGAATGTATGAACTGTACGAGTCATTAGTTTTAGAGGAATGATGTTCTAACCATCATCAATAAAAAGGCGCTTTGGAGAGATTTCGGATCTACTTTTTCTAAGCCCTTTAAATCCTTTTGTAGTTTTATCTAAGATAACTTTTTACTCCTACTTCTCACATTAACGAATTCATCAAAGGAAATCCCATCGTTCTTACTCACACGAAAAGATCTTCGAGCCTTAACAAGATCTTCCAGTTCAACAACTCTGGGCCTCTGCCTGTAAAATGAGAATATAATTACGGGTGTAGCATCAAAAATGCTAGCTAGCTCGGCCAATTTCCTTATCTCGTCTTCAGGCAGGTAGATAGCGGATTCCTCCTTTCTAGTAATGTTCTTGCACTCAGCAATAAATTTCTCATCTCCCAACTTAAAGAACAGATCTGCTGGTTTTGATCCGGCAAATCTTATGACAGGAATGCCTTTTTCCTCGAGAAATCTTTTAATTGAGTATTCTAGGCCATAACCCTTCCTATAACTGCTCATTTCAGATCATCTACTCTAAAATAAATCTCCTTATAGTAATTGGTCTCCCTGAAATATAGAGACCTTCCCTTTCAGAAAGTTTGTGCACTTCATCCAGAATTTTCCTATCCATCGACCTTAAAACATCTGCTAATGGTCTATTTGCGGCCAAATTTATTGGATGAAGCAAGATTATGGAGGAAAAGCATCCTACAGCTGAAGGATCGACTTCATATGTGGTGCTAATGAGGGCTCCTTTAGAAGAAAGTGATTCTAAGAGTTGGAGAATGAGGTCCTTGCTCTCTCCCCTAAGGATCTCTCTTTGTAGAGATCTAAATAAAGAGGCTACGACTACAAAATCCCTATAGTCCAGCGCAGAAACTTGTAAAAGCACGAGGAGTGTTGCGAGTTCTTTTGAGAACTCGCTTTCAAGATCCGTTAGATCTATGATCAAAGGTCCAAGCTTAGGTAAGAGATCTGGAAGTAGAAATCTTTCTGGGCCAACTATTTGTTTAATTGCCAACCTGAAAGACTCTGGTGTCGTCTGATCCTTAAGTAGGATATCCCATCTTCCTTTACTAGCAGCTGCCACAATCATTGAAGGAATCGCGCCTGTTAGATTCGACAATATGCTAGCTAGAATAACAGGAAATGATTCACCAAGTCTTCCAGGGTAGAGGAATTCTATTTCATCAGGTTTTGCTATTCTAAATGGAATCTTCTTTTCCTCTAAAAGCTTAATGGATCTTCCATCTCTATCAATAATTACCAAGCGGTAGAGAGATCTTATTAGATAAATCGATAGCTTCGCCAATGCTTCTTCAGCTTCAGATGGAGAGGCTCTAATAACTATTAGACTTGGTATTTCTCTTATGAAAGGCGTCGTTGGTTGTTCCTTTATTTCTTCTTGCTTCAATTCTTTCTTACTGAGAACAATCCCTTGAAAGTAAAAGGATTCTGATATTGTTGGGAGTATGATTGCCACAAGAACTCCTAAAAGGGGGGAAATAAGGTAAGCGATAAAGAATGAGATTAGCAAAATGAGAACGGTTGGCTTTGGTCTTTCTAGAGGATTATACTTAGCTGCATATACCCCCAATAAGAGTCCAAAGACGACAGCTAATAGGGGAGATATTCTAGGATTCTCCATTCTTTCTGCCTCAATTGCAAATATGAGAGCTAGAACTAGGAGCAGGATTAATATCATCTTCTTCAAGTTCGGTGCCCCCTCTTGTGAAAATTGATCGTTCAAAGCTGATAAAATTCCTTAACTAGTAGAGATATTAGCCTTTTAGGTAGGAAAACCGGCCTTTTTGTATACATCCTAATCAAGTGCTCGTGCTCCAGTCTGTAACCCATACAGTCCATAACTATCAGATCTCGGTCTGCCAGACGTTTTAACTTCTGAGTAGGAGGTTTATTGCTTAGATAAGGGGACATTGTCACGATTCTAATGTCTTCAACGAACTTCCTCCACACACCTTCTATTTGACTCTTCTGACTTTTTAGTGGGATAATAAGGCCCAATTTTCCCTCTTTAGATAAAATAGACCCCACTGAGTTTCTCATAATCCTCCCGGGTTGAATCAAAGGTATTGGAGTAGAAGAGAGTTTAAAGGTGCCAGTACATAGGAGGATAGCAATTTCTGCCCCGGCTAGTTTGAGACGATTTATCGCCTCACTGAGCAATGGACATAATTTTTTCTTTCCCATTATGACCTGCTGTCCGCTTCTTAACCTCGAGACCAAAACTTCATCCCCTTCTTCAGGTCTTAGCTTCGCTATGTGCTCAGCCGATAAGCCATCAAGAGCTCCTGCCTCTATCTTCCTTATATCAGGAAATTGAGGCAATATTTCCTCAAGGATATCGTGTCTAGGGCTTTGACCTATTGTAAGGAAACCTACTTTCAAATGAATCCCTCATTAAGGAATCTTTATTTCAAAAAACTTTCCTAGTGCAAAGTTTGTATTGCCTTAACAGCATGATGTGCGTCTTTATTGAAGGTTTAACCTTCTAGCTGCTGGACAGGGCAGAGGCCTCCCAAAAATCGAGCTTCTTAAAAATGATACGCAATCTTTGTAGCCGCAAAGGCCACAGTCCGTCCAAAGAGGGAAATATGGTGCTTTATCAAGCAAGAGTTCTGGGATCTCTTCAGGAGGATAGAAAGAGATGTTTTTGATGTTAAGGCTCTTTTGAAGAGATGTCAGTCCGATGGTCCATTCATCTATCAGTTTCAACGCTTCCTCTTCATTCCTTGCCACTACTATCCTAGGAAGAGGTTGCCTTTTGAAACCCTCTAATAGGAGGAAATCACAACTTAATATAGTTGAGAGATCTTTAAGCCTCAGCCTTCTATCGAAGACAGTTAACGAGATTTCTGGGCCAAGAACAACAACTACTTTTGCGCCTGATTTTATGAACCGGGCCTCATGTTTCTTAATCTCTATTTCCTCTGCGCTCTTAACCACACAAGTTTTTAAACCTCTCTTAGAGAAGTCCTTTATTATCTGAGAAATTAAACTGCTCTTTCCTGATCCAGAAAACCCAGATATGGTTATGAACCTCATATCTTCAAGATCCTCTTAGCAAGAGGGTGCTTCATATAATAGAAAAAGTTTAAGGGAGGGATGTCTGTCTATTGAAGTTTTAGAAATGGAGCATATGTTTTTCTGTAAATCTCTGAAGAAGTTAGTGCCTCTACATTCCTCTTATATTTAATCGCATCTCCTACCTTGTCCTTACCGAACATCTTGGCATAGTCTTCCAAAGATATAGAGTGATTTTTCATGATGTAGTCCCTGTAAATGTCTGGAAGAACGTTGTAGGTGCAGAACGGGATTATTCTACCATCAGGAGAGAGATAATGTATGTTACACCTCATCACCCTTTGAATGTCATAATTGTAAGTATCCATGAAGTGCATCATGCCAAGGAACAGGGACATATCATGGAACTTTCCTAGGGCATCATAATTTCTTCTTATGAAGATATCTGCAAGTAATCTTATGAGATTTAATCCTTTAGGCTGCTTCTTTCTATTTATGAAGCCTGGTAGCTTTGCTATAAGCTTGGCCAGTATCCACTTTTTGTTAGCTCCCGACTTCAATTCTTCCGTCTTCTCCTTCAAGTATTCATACAAACTTGCTACATCAACGAAATCAGTAATTGGTATGAGTCTCTTCAATTTCTTCTGTCCATCAACTACTTCTAGCTCGGGGAAGACGTAGGTAGCAGCTCCACATGCAGGATGGTTTGAGAAACGTATTACTGGTTTTCCTGTCAAAGCCTCTATGAAGTCGCTCAAAACTGTTGAGAATGGAATTGGATACCATGCATCCATTGGTATTTGCCCATTTGTCTGCTCTTCTATGGCTTTTATGACTTCAGGTATCGTTATGCGGATTTCTTTCCTCTTTTCCCTGGGAACCTGGCCTACTATGGAAACTGGTTGGAAGTTTACCCCTCTAATGACATCTAGATTTAAAGACGCGAATTCTATGATTCTTCCGAGCTCATGGTCGTTCCATCCCTTTATTACAGTAGGCACGAGAACTATACTCGTAGTCTTGGTTTTTCTTGCATTTTCCAAGATATATGGTATTTCCCAGTGATTCTTTACGTTTATTTTGGGATCTACAGCATCAAAACTTAAGTATAGAGTGTTAACTCCTGCTTTCCTTAAGTCAGCCATCAGTTGTAGGTTATAGGCAAGCCTTATCCCGTTGGTGTTTAGTTGAACATGCGTTATTCCCTCTTCTCTTAATATCTTGACGATCTCAACGAGATCTTCTCTTAGCAGTGGTTCGCCTCCTGTTATTTGAACCGCATTTGGTATGACTGGGCGTTGACTTCTTAGAACTCTTATCATCTCTCTAATCTCCTCTATGGTTGGTTCATATACATATCCAGCTTTCTCTGCATAGAAGAAGCAGTACCAGCACGAGAAATCACATCTATTTGTTACAACCAGATTAGCAAGGGCAGTTGAGTTTCTATGCATGGAGCATAGACCGCAACTGAATGGACATGGGGCCCTAGCTTCTACATTTTTAGAGACCCTAACTCCTACAGTTTCGTATCTCAGGGCTCGTCGCAAATACTCAGCATCTGCCCAATAAGATTCTTCGATTTCACCGTGATCAGGGCAGATTCTTCTTATGAAAGCCTTTCCTTCCCTCTCAAATATAATGGCTGGTAACAGTCTGTAACATATGGGGCATATTGATGCCGTCTTTCTAATCAGCTGCTCTCCTTCCCTTAATTTTGGGAAAGGACCACCTATCTTGATGGATTTACCGCTAACTATTATCAGGGGCTCTGCAGACTGTTCTTGTTCCATATTTAGACCCCCATCAAACCTTGGAAGATTAACACTGTGCTTCTATAAAAAAGTAGAACATTTTTACATTGGAAATATTCAATTCAGCAATGCTGCTTAGATTTTAAGGCATTCAAATGAGAAGGGAGTTGGTTTGATTGATTAAGCAAGAAGATATCCGATTAATGGCGCTAGCACTTCAATTGGCTCTTGGATTGAAATCAGAGGAGTTACCAGCTATTGAGGATTTGGAGAAAGAAAGACAGGATTTATCAGCGGTTTTTGAAAAGAAAAGTTTTAAGGACGCGTTCTCAAGTATAACGGTTCGATCTCTCAGGAAATGGCTTGCTATCATACTGATAGCTGCCCAGGTCGATTTCAAAACACTTTCAGCGATGGCCTCTGGTACAAAGGAGGAAAAGATCCTTGCTGCCTGTGCTTCTTTCCTGAGGAAGGATCCCTCCTTGTTACCCCTCTTCAGATCAATAATTGAGGAATCTGATGAAGATCTATTCCTGGCAACCCTTCTCCTATTGATGAGCGCTGTTCAGGAGTATTCAAATGGCAAGTTGATAGATGAGATTGAGAAGTGGCTTGAATGGCCTGATGTGCAGGTGAGGATTTCAGCTGTAAAGCTCTTGTCGAATCTCGGATCTAGAATGCCAGATTTCTCAGAAAAGGTTTTAGAGGACCTTTTAGAAGCCTTCGAGAAGGATCCAAACAAGAGGGTGAGGGAGTCGATAGCAACTCAACTTGGGATTCTAGCGATGGAGAATCCCTCTCTCAAAAGTAGATCTTATTCCGCTCTTCTATCAATGTTTAGGAAGGAAAGGTCTGCAAAAGTAAGAAAGGCTATCTTAGATTCTTTGCTGACTCTGACCTAAAATAAGCACTAATGTGGAAACTTAATATTTTTGAAAATAGGGAAATTGCAATCGGGATGGCTAAGATAACTTGGTTAGGTCATGCTGCCTTCCTCCTAGAAGCAGAGGGTAAGAGAATAGCTTTTGATCCTTGGATAGAGGGCAATCCTAAATGTCCAATATCGCTGAAAGATTTTGAAGGGGCCCACATATACGCAGTTTCTCATTCCCATGCAGATCACGGTTTAAACGATGCAATAAGGCTCTCTAAGGAGAAAGGAGGCGTCATAGTTGGGATCTTTGAGCTTGCTAACTATGCAACCGAAAAGGGAGCAAGGGCTGTAGGGGCTAATATAGGCGGCTTTTTTGACGTTGAAGGCGTAGAAATAGCTCTAACAGAGGCCGTCCACAGCTCAGATATTGGGAGTCCCGTAGGATTTCTCGTTAGAATAGGAGGTAGGACCTTTTACTATGCAGGAGATACTGGTCTTTTTGGAGGAATGAGTTTAATAGGTGAACTGTACTCCCCCGAGGTTTGCATGCTGCCTATAGGAGGATATTACACGATGGATCCTGTCCAGGCCTCTTTAGCTGTTAAGATTCTCAAATCGAAGGTTGTAGCTCCAATGCATTGGGGAACATTTCCTGTGCTTAAGGGAACTCCAGAAGCTTTGGAGGAAGAAATTAGAAAGCTTGGCATTCAGGTTCGAGTTTTAAAGTTAAGACCGGGAGAGGCAGTAGAGATCTAGTCCAACCTTAATCTGTAATACCATATAATTCCTTTCTTTTTGCCTCAAGGAAATCTGGTCTCTGTCCCAAGAATTCGGCCGCTGTTTCAACACAGATACCCTCTTTCCTGGCAGCTTCAATAACAGGTCTTATCTTTTCCATCCACTCCAAGTCCCTAACTAAGTGATGGTCAATTATTACCTCCCATGGTCTGACTTGATCTAATATGTTTAGAAGAAGTTCGTTTGCTTTTGAGAGGATTTCAAGAGGCTCTCTCCAGCCTATAAAAAGGGTAGCTGGCCCATCGATTATGAGCAACTCTGGCCTCTCTCTAATTATCCACTTGGCAGTTGGAGGATAACTCGGTCCACCTATATCGCTTGAGAAAAGGATTTTTTGCCCTCCTGATTCGACTAAACACATTAGGACAAACCCTAGCTTTGTTCCCTCCCTGCCATGCGGAAATGGTTGCGAGAATTTTATTCTGGTCCTACCGAAAGAGAACTCTCTTCCATCTGCTATCTCTATTCTAGCTGGCTTTCCTTCTATTTTGGATAGAAGCTCATAAGCTCTATTTCTCTGATTTTCATTTATCCAGCTTTCAGGATCTTTCAGCAGCAAGACCTTGCCCTGATACATTTCTGGAAAGTCCCTTAGGTAATGATCGAAGTGGTAGTGAGTTATTACTAATACATCAGCGTCTTTAGCAGCTTCCTTTATCTTCTTTTTGTGTTCTTTGAGTCTTTCCTTTTCTATAGGGTGTGGAGGAAGCCCGTATCTTGATGGACCCAAGGCAGCACCAGGATCTATCAGGATTCTGAGATCTGCCGTCTCGACTAGCGTAGCCATGCTCCTCGTTCCTAAGCTGTCAAAGGCGAGGGGTAGAATCTTCAATTCAAATCTATGGTAGGATAATCCAAGAAAAATTTGAACCTTTTTAAGGGGTCAAGTCCCATCGACCGCTTTCAGTTGAGATATGACAAGGTCCACTGACTTCTCTTCTTGCTAACAACTCTATAACCTTTCCGATTAAATAATTACTCCTCGCTCCGACTATTTCTACCCTATAGAAACTTCCAAGCTCAACCTCTTGCTCTATTAAGACCGGCCTATAGAAACCAGTTCTCCCCTGGGCCTTCTCCCTGTATTTCTCTGTGATCAATACATAGAACTCCTTTCCAACAAGCTTTTCATTTCTTCTAAGTTTTATTTGGGCGCAGAGCTCACTAACAATTCTGCTTCTTTCCTTTACAATTTTTGTGGGGAGTTTCTTCATTTTTGCTGCCTCAGTACCTGGCCTTGGACCGAACTTGCTGATATTAACGACTTCTGGTTTTACGTCCTTTATTAGGGAGACAGTTTGCTCGAAGTCCTCCTCACTCTCCCCTGGAAATCCAACAATTATGTCCGTAGCTATTGTGCTGATTGGATATCTCTCCCTTATTCGTCTTACAATTTCTAAGAAGTCTTTAGAACTGTACCCTCTTTTCATTAGCCTCAACACTTTGTCACTTCCACTTTGAACGGGCATGTGGAAGAACTTGTAGATTCTTCGGTCGGAAAATGACTCAAGAAGCTCATCGATAATTGCCTTTACGCCCATGGGGTTCATCATCCCTACTCTTACTCTAAATTCGCCTTTTATCTCTTTAATTGCCTTAAGAAGCTTGGCTATGTTTGTTCCTATATCCCATCCATAGACTCCCAAATCTTGGCCTGTTAGATAAATCTCCTTAAATCCTTCAACAACATAACCCCTTATTACCCTTGCAATTGAGTCTGGTGGGTAGCTCTTAAGCCTTCCTCTTGCAAATCTTGTTATGCAATAAGTGCATTGTCCTAGGCACCCTTCTGCCACAGGTATGGCAGCTGAAACTTTAGAAAAAGGAACCCTTTTCATTTCGGCTTTGTTAATCGAAAGATCTTCTACTATCTCAATGCCTCTTTTTCCTTCCAGAACCTCCTTGGCCACATTAGATATTATACTAATCGACTTAGGCCCTATCAGAGCAGCTGCATATCTTCTAATAAGAGCTGGCTGAGTGGCTGCCATGCAACCAGCTATTATAAGAGGCTTGTTAAGTAAGGAAAGAGTCTTAGCTCTACTCAACATTCTCTGTTCCGTTGGTTGCTTCACGTTACACGTATTTAGTATGAGAAGGTCGGCTTCTTCTGGAGAACTTGTTATTTCAAAGTTGGATTCCTTCAGAATTCTGAAAATAGCCTCTGAGTCAGCTCTGTTCATCGTACAGCCATGCGTCTCAAGATAGATTTTTGGCTTGACCATAGATCCACTCAGCCCTATAAAGGAACTTTATTACTCCCCTTCGGACTCTCCTAGAGTACTTACACCATCTAAACTAGCTACATTTCCGCCATACCGTCTTATGGTTTCTTTGATTATATCAAGGTCCAGGCTGTCCCCAACTGTGACGAGCCTCAGCCTCTCGATGTTGGAATCATAGTCCTTAACATCTATATCAACCCTTTTCACGCCGTTTAGCCTTGCAATAGCCTCTGATAACTCTACAATGTCCGGTTTGTGAGGTTTAACGACGTCAAACACCAAACGAGTGATTGAAATTTTCTTATTCGAATCCTCCTTTGAATTGGAGGAAAGGCCCAGCAAGATCTCTCAGTTCCTCCCTTCATTTAGCGATGATCTGTGAAGTATTAAATCTTTTGTTTTCGAGTTCTTCCCTGAACAGATCGGGATCCTTCTAAAACCTATCTTTACAAATCATTTTTCTTTGCTTTCCTCTTCAAGAGAACGCAGTGTTAAGAAAAGGCGAGAAATTATCTTATTAACGCTTTTATGTCTTCCTCCTTTAAGATTTATGAGGAAAAGATCTCCTTCAAACCCCTTT
>Ga0190286_1000252_pt1 | contig 24638 bp, 48 predicted proteins | sample 48691834_MG_FD_183241 | JGI IMG/M metagenome (GOLD analysis project Ga0190286, IMG submission 183241) | Hydrothermal vent microbial mat bacterial communities from Southern Trench, Guaymas Basin, Mexico - 4869-18-3-4_MG | ecosystem: Environmental > Aquatic > Marine > Hydrothermal vents >... | reverse complement strand
GAGGGGCTGGAGGAGGTGGAGGTGTTCAAGTTCTCCAGAGCCTACTATGCGAGGCTCTGGGGAGCCGTCTTCAGGGTGGTCTTCCCAGAGGGGGGTAGGCCGTTCTACCCCCTCAGCATGCTCTAACCCCTCCTTTTTATCCTTGGGGGAATATTAGTGGTAAAGGTTGAGCTAACCGACGAGGAGGTTCACCTTCTCTATGAAATCCTAGATGACTTTATTTTTAGAAGCGGAGAGGAGTTGGCTAACTGCGTAATACGGATGGCAACCCTCCAGCTTGGAGAGGAACTTGAGGCTCTCAAGATGTATATTAAAAGGCTGTCTAGAAAGAGAACTGTTGCTCTAATCATCCAGAAAAAGATACCTAAACCCCCGATAGAAACGCTAAAGTTCTCAGCATTTTTGGGGGAAGTTGAACCTCGACGAGCTTAGGGAGGAGATCAAGACCGTCGTCTTCGAGGCTCCAGCACCGAACACCTTGGCGGTATTGGAGAGGCTGAAGGAGATTCTGGAGCACAACAATACGAACTCCCTCTGCTGGATAAAGGAGGGGAGGGCGGAGGCCATAGCCCTAATAATGCTCCTGCTGTGCCAAGCGTCCACAGTGGGGAATGTCGCAGTTATCTCCCCGAAGGAGATGGTCTACGGAGACCTCTGGGAATTGAAGGAGCTATTCAAGATAGCCTACAAACACATATACTCCTGACCCTTTTTGGGGGATGAGTGTGAGGAAGGTCTATGTATTGACGGCTGGGGTATATAGCGATTATCACATACTCGCCATCTTCACCTCTCGAAAAAGAGCCGAGGAATATAAGAAGAAGGCAGAGAAGGTTTGGCCATATTACCAAGAGGAAATACGGGTAGAGGAATACCCGCTTAACATACCACCGAGAAGATGGGTCAAAACCTGTGTAAAGATAAGTAGGGATGGGCATGTTATTGAGACTTGGAAGCGGATTACGAAGGGAGAAGTGGAGGAAATAGAGGGGGACTTGCCATTCTATGACGCCTACGGGAACCTCGTGTGGATCGTCCACACCGAGGACGAGGAGAGAGCAATAAAGGTGGCAAACGAAATAAGGGCAATAATATTGGCCAACGACGAGTGGGGAGACGAGGAGGCATTAGAGAGGAGGTTCTTAGGCAGGTAGGGACTTTTCTCCTTTTTTGGGGGGATAAGATGGTTCTAGTCAAATACGAGATCGCTGGAGTTTACAACAGCATATACGACTTCATAACAAAGGAGGACAGAGAGATACTGAGGCGTAAGTTTGGGAGTGGCGATGTCGATGAACTCCTAGACAAATACACCGATAGCGAGCTTATCTCAGCAATACTAGAGGAATATCCTAAAAAATACCTATTACACTTCTGTGAGGCAGAGGATGTCTTCTATATCTTCGAAATACTGGATTAGTTTCATACCCCTTTTTGGGGGTAAGAATGACTTTGAAGTATCCAAACTGTAAAGTGTGTCGGGCGTTGAGAGAGGCGTTCGACCCAGCAGACTTGCCAGACTCGAAGATAAACGCATACCACGAGGGTAGGATAACACTAGACGATTTCCCTAAGAGGGTAAGAGAAGCCATCTTAGAGGTGCTGATCGAATTGGAAGAGGAATGAACCATATTGTTCTCCTTTTGGAGGATGGATACCCGATATAAGGTCGTAATAGCGACCACATACGAGGTGGACGCCCCGTCGAGGGAAGAGGCGATAGAAAAGGCGATAGAACAATTCACAGAGGAGATCAAGAAGGCTCTCTCTGGAATCATTCCTATCACGGATGTTATGGGAGTCGAGGCCTTCGAGGACGACGAATACCCATTCGATTGAACCCACTTCTTTTTGGGGGATGGACTACATAATATTCGACCGTAGATTTAGTGGATTGGAGAAGATACTAGAGATTCCAGAGGACTTCATCTCGGAGGAGCGAACGCTATCCCGCCTATATAACCTGTTTAAGAGGCTATTCCCATATAGCGGAAGGGTCTACCTCACCCTCATAAAACACAGACTGCTACAAAGGTGGAGCCTAGTGTGGGCCTGTCGATACCTTGGCTTATCTTTGCCCTCATTCCTGAGGAAGTTGGCGAACTTTATGAGCGTTCTAGACAAGACCCTAACGGACGGAGAGAATAACACCTACATAAAACTACTGAAGATAAGTGAGGGGGACTTGGTTCTAATCACCCTGAACATAAAAGACGAACTCATAGATGAAATTCTACCCAACTTGGCTTCGAGGCTAATAACCCCCTCAAACCCATAGCCCTTTTGGGGGAAAATGACAGCCGATAGCGAGCTTTTCGTGGATGAGGTAGTCCTAGAGAGTGTCTTAGAAATCTTGGAAGAGAACAACATACAGATAGAGGGCGATCTGGTCATAGAGATACCTGAGGAGTGGCAGGGAATCTACAGATACGACGAGTTCCCCAGCCACGGCGAGGCAAAGCTCAAGATACGCACAGCGATATGCGAGGACGGGATAATACTAGAGGAGGACTATAAGGAGGTCGGATTGGTTAAGTGGAGAACCCTCTGGAATCCACCACAAGACGATTGGGAGGATGTCGAGCCTCCAGCTCCCCTCATAGAGGAGGTAAGAATCCTAGACAAGGTTATAAGGCCATCTACGAAGATAACCGTGAGCCTGTGGATTGACACTCTGAATGTGGAGAGGTTCGTAGACGAGCTTGAGGCCCTGTGTAGGAAGTATGCGGTAGATAGCAAGAGCTACTACTTCACCTTCAGATCCTAACCCCTTTTTTGGAGGAAGTATGAGTGGGAAGGTCTATGTTGTAATCGGTGTTTTTCAGGGAGTCATAAATGAAGTCCGTGTCTTCGAGGATGAGAAGAGGGCTGAGGGGTTCTATGAACAGTTGAAAAGAGACTACGGTATTGAAGACGCCCTCAAGCATCGGTATGTTGAAATACTGTCAGAGAACGAGGTAAAGCTCTTCGAGTGTGAGGTGGAATGATGCGAAAATTGATGACTCGAATATACTTTGGTAAGTGTATTATCTGTCCAGTAAATCTGTTGTTCACATTATTCTGCTACATCTATCCACCAGCAGGGGAAACCATAATGAAATTGTGTTTTAGGGGCTGTGCCTTCGACAGGCTTTTCTATAAAGCCTATGTGAAAGCTTGGAGCCATCAATAATGCGGAGGCCACCTTCCCACTTTTGGAGGAAAATGGGCGAGGTTGAGAAGTGCGTAATGTGTGGCGAGGAATACGACCTAGACGAGTCATACGGCTTTTTCACGGAAGATGGGTGGTGGGACTACACGGGCATAGTATGGCTCACAGAAGAGGGGAGAGGATATGTATGTGAGGGATGCCTAGAAGCCCTAGACCACTATGGGAACAGGCTGACATACTACAGGAACGGGGTAAAGTCCCTCATAATCACCTTCAACGAGAGGATATACGACTACCTCATAACGGACGAGGCGGACGAGGACTTCGAGCTGGACGGCGACCTTATGAACCCAATAGAGGACATAATGAGGTCATATTACTGGAAGAGAAGCGATCCGTGGAGAGGGCACTATGAACCCAAGGAAAACGAGGTAGGGGGGTGGCACAGGGTCATAGAGGGCTGGAACGACGCCTTCTACGAGTCTGAGGCCGTGAGGCTGACCAAGGAGATAGTGGCGGAGGCGGAGGAGGCCATACTAGTCTTCCCCAGAAGCTCAAACATATGCGTCGTCTACTACGACCTATGGCTCCCCAAGTCCGAGATACCCCTCGTCAAGAAGCTGGCCCCAGAGGAGATATGGAGATACTCCGAGGGAATATACTTTAAACGCCTCGTCTAACCCTTTTTCTTCTTGGGGGAGAAGCAACCTTGATAAAGGCACTCCTAAACCTTTTCAAAAGGCTAATACTCATAGTCAAAGGCGGGAGAGCCAAACCCACACCCACACCAAAGACAACTCCGCCAAGGAAGGTCAGATACACGGGGAGAAGAAGGCCGAGACCCCTAAGCTCCTACAGGGGGAAAGGCCTGAGGAAGCTCGCACAGAGAAGCAAGAAGACCAGAACATACGAGAGGAGGGCGGGCTTCGACTTTAGGAAAAAGGTGGAGGAATAATCCACAATTTTTGGGGGATATGGGGCCGTATAGAAGGCTAGTCTGCGAAAACACCAATTGCGAGAGTGGAGAGCCACCCTTCTACAGGGTGAAACTGACAGACGAATTCGACGGAGATATATGTATCTGGTGCGAGGATTGCGTCGAGAGAGACAACGACATGGTGGAGGCATCCGTGAAGGTAAGGATGGGAAGATGTGCTGGATGCGAGAACCATCGAATCCTTACGGAAGTCTCAAGGAGGGTATGGGTCTGCGACGAGTGTAGGAGGATCGTAGAGAATGTGATCCCGAGGATCGTCTCCGTAGAGATAATCCCCGACTACACTAGGAAGAAAAAGAAAATAACCGCCTTAGTGGTGGACTCTCAAAACAGGTGGCTGACATTCGGAGACTACGACTCACTCCACGAGGCGATAGATGAGGTTTTAAACGAAGTCGGAGAAGAAGATGTCATCCTATATGCTTTCGAGGTAGTGAGGGAAGTGGAGAGGACACCAAACGGTTATAGGATTGAAAGGATACTAATCTGACCTTTTTTGGAGGAACATGGGATACGATATGTGGATAAACGACTACTCCATAACCTTCAAGGGTTCAGAGGACGAGCTTAAAGCCCGACTAGTGGCAGAAATGTTGGCACCTAACTCGGAGAACCTCACATTTTGGGAGATAAATATGGAGAGGAGAACCGTAGAACCAATAGACTTCAACTTCAGGTGGGGTAGCTGGTTCATAGACGAGCTTAAAACTCTGTCGGAACTCGGATTCGAGGGGCATGTAGAGGTGGTCGGGGAGCAGGGAGACTACTATAAATACGTTCTCAGGGAGGGAAGGGTTGAGGAATACTATGGGGAGGTGGTCTACCCGCCAGAGCCAAACAACATATACTAATCTAAAACTATTATTTTGGAGGATGAACCCGATAACCTTCCTTCTCAACAACGCCAAGGAGTTCGACCACGAGGGGTTCTACGACCTAAACTGGGACTGGGAGATATACAAGATTCACAAATTCGAGAGAGCCTCCCGCTCACGCCTACACAAGGTAGAGATAGATGTCCCGCCCATCCTCGTCAGCCCAAATTACGAATACTACATCCTCAAGCCCATTATGAGGCTTATGGCCATGCACCTCTACCTCCCCGATAGGGTCTACCCCAACGTCTGTGGATACCCCATCCCAAGGGGAGTAGTCCTCGGCCTCAAGGAATGGCTGAAATGCGGGGTAATCACCTTCCATGTTCGCAGGGGGATATGCGACGCAATCTTCGTCAGATACCTCACCACTTGGGACGAGGAGGTGGTGGAGGAAATCATCGCAAGGAAGATCAGCGAGGGGATCGAGCCCTGATTTTGGGGGTATGATATACGAAATCTATGGCATAAAATTCGATGTGAAGAGAGCCTTCGAGATACCATGGGACATAGTTGACGAGGACAAAGACCTCTCATACCTCTGGTCGCTCTTCGAGAGGCTGTTCCCCTACCACGCCGAGAGGGACTTCACCAAGATAGTCCTACTGGAGCCACACGAACTCCCATGCTGGTCTCTCCTCTGGGGATGCCACAATTTCGAGCATGTCGAGATCGTAGACCTAGTTAAGCTAGCAACCTTCATGGCCAAAATCGACGAGAAGCTCTCCATCGTCAATACCCTCTCATGCTACATTAAGCGACTAGACTGCGACTCGGAGACCCTCCTCATAGTCTGCCCCGAACTCTCCAGCGGATTCGTGGGCAGGATACTCCCAAAGCTCATAGCGTCAGAGCTAAAACAGCAACCCCAATAGCTTTTTTGGGGGATGAGCGAGGTTAGGAAGATAGCGAACGAGATATACAGGGAGTTCCTAGACATGCTGGACTTCCTAAAAACCCTCAAGGAGAAGCTGAGACGGGTTATGGACGGCATAGGAATAGTCATAACCGATAAGGAAGTCCAAATAACCGAGGACGCTTGGTGGAGGATTATACTGAAGTTCAAAGACCCAGAGGATAACAAATGGGAGACAAAGAGCATATCCTTCGACGACGAGATCGAGGACGAATGGGCACACATCCAACCAGCATACCTAATAACGGCGATAGTAAATCTCATAGTGAATAAGCCGAAGATAATCCACGACATATGGAAGGTGATAGAGGAGTCGAAGGAGGAGAAGAGAGCCCAACTCCTCAGGGAGCTGGATGCGAAGATGAAGGCCTATGATGAGGCCATAGAGTTCCTGAAGCAGAGGTATCCAGCGGAACTCGTAAGTGAGGAGCTACCGCCCTAAACTCTTTTGGGGGAAAGGAATGAGGGTCGCAAACTTGGCCGACTTCCTCATTAAACTCTACAACGTAGGGGCGGTAAACCACTACAGGCAGAGCGTCCTCCTCCTCGGCCCGCCAGGAATAGGCAAGAGCTACACGGCAAGATATTCCTTCGCAGAGAGGATGGCAAGCCTCTTGGGAAAGGAGTTCGTGGACTACGACGATGACATAGCCCACACCATACTGAAAGAGCCAGACAGATACTTCACATATGTGGACTTCAGGTTGACCGAGTGCGAACCCTCAGACCTCCTAGGAATACCCTTCAGGGAGAACGGAGCCGTGAGGTTCGCACCTCTGCTGTGGGCCAGAGTCCTATCGAAGACCGCTGGAGTTTTAGTGTTAGACGAGCTTACAAATGTTCAACGGGATGATGTTATTAGTGTTGCCTACAAGATACTCTTCGATAGGCGGGTGGGCTTCATAAAGCTGGGCGACGATGTTATGATCATCGCCTGCGGAAACAGACCTGAACACTCGTCCGTGGCTCGCCTTCTCCCGACGCCCCTTATCAACAGGTGCCTCGTCGTGGATGTCGCCCCGCCGACGGTGGATCAGTGGGCGAGGTTCATGGATGCCACATACTCGGAGTGGGATAGGAGGGTCTATGCCTTCCTAAAGGCCTTCGAGGAGGAGGGATACCTCCTCCAAGTTCCTAGGAAGATGGAGACCCTAGACCCCTATCCCACCCCGAGGACGTGGACTAGCCTCGCCATACACATGGCCAAGGGCGTCGAGAGCAGGGAACTGGTTAAGGGGCTCGTCGGAGAGGAGGTCGGACAGAAGTTCCTAGCCTTCTTGGAAGTCAAGGTGGATGTAGAGGAGCTGATCGCCGAGCCTCAGAGGTGGAAGAGACTCAGCATGGACGCACGATACATGGCCTCCGTAATGCTGGCAACTTGGATAACTAGGAACATCAAGAGGAGGGTGGAGAGGTGCTTCAGGCTTATGGACGTGATGTCGGAGACGGGCAGGGACTTCATAGTCATAACCCTCATAGCGATACCAGATAAGAGGGTCAGGATACCCCTCGTAAAGGCACTGTTCCAATACGACCCGAGATACAAGGACTTCCTGCTGGACGTGGTGAGCATAAAGCAGATGCTTAAGGCTTAACACCCCTTTTTTGGAGGAAGGACATGGTGGACATAACCCAGCTACGTGAGGAATACGAGAGGCTGAAGAGCGTCATAACAGCCACGGCACCATTCATAGCGAGCCTGCTGAGGAAGATTCGGATAATACTCACATACTCCTCCTCAACCGCAGGAGCCGTATCATACAAGGGGATAATGATACTCCGCCCAGATGAATGGCTGAGCCTTCCAGTAAAGGACAAGGTTTGGCTACTGTCCCACGAGGTCTTACATGTAGCCTTCGGAGACCAGCAGAGATGCGGGAGTAGGAACCCAATCCTCTGGAACTATGTCTCCGACCTCGTGAACAACGAGATACTCACACAGATGCTACCCAAGCCAGAGCGACTGGGAGGCGTCTTCATAGACGAATTCTGCAGGCTCTTCAGGGATGTGCTGTCAAGCCTAAACTTAGACGTGGACGACGTTAAGCAGATGAGTAAGGAAGAGATATACAGGCTCATACCAAAGCCAGACGGAGGGAGAGGAAAGGGGGGCGAAGGAGGGCTCGGCAGACCACGATGCCCCAAATGCGGCTCAAACAAGGACTTGGTAATAAAGAGGCTGAAGATAAACAGGGATGGAACCTACGAGGCCAAATTCAAATGTAGGAAATGTGGCCACGAATGGGACGATGAGGGAACCATCGGTGCTGGGTGGGGAAGGACTCGGATACCAGTAGAGAAGATAGAGGTAGATCTGCCCCCTCCTGGAACGGACTTCTCCCTTGAGGGGGAGGTTCTCCAAGAGGGGGATCAGAGCCTCTACGACGAGGAGCTTACGGACGAGGAGCTAGAGGAGAGGTGGAAGGAGGAGATAAGCAAGGCATACACCGCCCAGAAAATGGCGGGGACGATACCAGCGGCTCTGAGGAGGGTGGTGGAGAGACTCCTCAGGCCGAAGGTGGACTGGAGAAGCCTGCTACGACAAGCCTTCAGATACGGAATGGGCAGGACTGTGGTCTCCACGTGGAAGAGACCCTCCCGAAAGCTACCCGTGTTCCCAGGGCTGAGGAGGTTCACGATACCAACCGTCTGGTTCCTAATAGACACCTCGGGATCGATAAGCCAGCGTGAACTCAACCAATTCGTGTCGGAGGTATACACCGTGGCGGGGGAGACCCCAGTAAAAGTGATCTGCTGGGACGCCGAGGCCTACGAACCCCTAAATGCGAGGTCAAAGTCCGACGTGGTAAACAAGGTGTGGAAGAAGATGAGGGGCGGAGGGGGAACCAAGATACAATACGCACTAAAGAAGACCTCAGCCTTGATGAGGCCGAGAGATATAGTTGTAGTCTTAACCGATGGGCACATCTGGGACATCGATGAGGACGAAACGAAGTCCCTACTATCCACAGTAGCCTCAAAGAGTTCCGTGGCGGTGTTCGCCTCTACTGGGAGGATATACGAGATGCCCCCATGGATATCGATCAAGATAGAGGTCGAGAACGCCTCCTAACCCTTTTTGGAGGAATATGGAGGTCAAGGACTTCAACTATTGGGGCATCACCCTAGAACACGAGGGGCACACCATAGAACTCGGAGTGGAACTGAACTACATATCCGTGGACGGGCGGACATTAGCTCTCACAATCCCGCTTCACACCTTTGGGAGTAGGGAGAGGTGGGGAAGGATCATAGAGGCGCTCAGCATCGTTGCGAGGATGGGGCGCAAAAGGCAGGAGAAGTGGCTATCGAAGATAAGGGATGGAACATTCTCCCTTGCGGAGCTGAGAGAGGAACTTAGAAAGAGCCTGAAACAGCAGAGGGGAGGATACTTCACCAAGTCCTACAAGTGGTATAACGGCTTGGGAAGAGGCCCCCATGTCTGGAGACACAGCGGATACATAGCGATACTCAAGAAGGGCTACTACGATGCGGATCTGATGATCATTACCAAGGACGGGAGGGTCTTCGTAGACGAGGGGACAAACCCGCCGTTGATATACTCCGTGGCCAAGGGGAGATGGAAGCCAAACAGGGGCACGAGGCTCCTGAGGGAGATACCAAACGAGGATGTCATAGATTATGTGAATAGGAAGTTCGGGGCGGACTCTGACTACATAGTGAAGCACATCATACCAAACGACCTCCTAGCCAAAATCGTATCAAGTGGGATCGATCCTTAACCCTCTTTTGTTGCCTCAAATCCCTTTTGGGGGAGATGGGAACCATACTATCAAGACTACTCGAACTGGAGCCGAAGCTGAAGGAGATTGGCGGGCTGGTGAGGTTCATAGACGAGAGGGGTAGAGAGGCGAACTACGATATGAACGGGGTGATATACAGGTCATTCGAGAGGCTGAGACCCCTGTCCCAAAAATTCAAGGTGGTCTGCAGGATAGACAAATACTCAGAACTGGGGATTGGGAGCTGGCTGAGGGAGAAGCACTCCTACCACAGGTTCGGAACCGTCATAGAGAGCAAGGAGACTTTCAAGAGGATGATAAGGCGATTCGGGGATCAGCTCACACCGCACACGAGGAGGGACATAAGGGGAATCTTCAGGTGGCTGGTGGAGCAGACCCAGAGCCTCATGGACTACTCCGAGATGGAAGTCGTAAGGGAAGTGAAGCCACAGAGGGTGGCTCAGATATTCAGCCTCGACGGGAGGGTGGAGCTGAGGTGGATAGAGGTCAAGGGGCTGAGATACAGCGTGATCAACCCTAGGGAAATAACCTTGCTTGGGAGGTGGCTGGACATAGACATAGATATTGGCGACCCCTCCATAAGGCTCGACGGCAGTAGCAACATCGCCATAGTGGAGGACTTGGCGGACGACATAATAGCGGTTCTCAGGGAGGCAAAAGCCCTCGTCGAGAAGGCCAACGAGCACAACGAGCCGATCCTAAAGGATATGGACGACACCACGGCGGCCTACCATGTGAACCGACTCCTCTTTTTGGGGGATTGAAATATGACCGATATTGTCGCCCTCGACAAGGAATTGGACGAGATAGCAAGGGAGACCAAGATCGACGAGTCCAAGATAGCCATCTTCGACTCCTATATGAGAAGGCTGGCATCCGTCCTGCCCAAAGAGTATCTCTACCTTTCTTGGCGGTTCATGGGAGTTTGTATAGAGGTAGAGGTATACACACCTCTTCATAATCCAGAGATAAAAATCCAGATTAGGGGTTCGAGGGACGCACCAGTTTCCGCCAGCATCGAGGCAACCCCAAACGGAGTCCAAGGAAAGAGGAGATTCCTAATATATGCCAAGTATCTAAGGAAGATAATCCCAATACTGTCTGCGACATACAAGGCACTATATAGGGAGATAAACAAGGACTTGAGAGAGGTTCTAGACCAGATAGCACCATATGTGGTATCTGAGGAACTATCCACTGAATAATTTTTGGAGGAGGGAGATGGCCCAGCACAAGGTGTATTACAGGACGATCCAATACCTGAGGAACGGCGAAACAAGGGTGACGACGCCAAACGGGGGGAGAAGTGTAATCGAGGAGATCAAGATAGTCCTATATGCGGACTTGCCCTCGGGTGAGAGAATCAGCTTGGAGATGATGTTCTATGTGGACGAATCTACTGGCAAGGCGACGCTCCACATACATGATAGGGATATATGGTTCAGTGAAAGGCCGATAAGGGAGGGAAAGTTCCAGATACTCTTGGACGGGGAGGATATAGCTACGCCATACATAGTCTCAAAGGAACTCCCTCCCACCAGTTTTGGGGGACAATGGGTCTAAAGGAAGTGATTGCATTCATAGACAGAAGGATAAGAGTCTACGACGAAGCAAAGGAGGAGGAAACCGACGAAGCTGGCATAACGCTCCTCAACATATTCATCGAGGACTTAAAGAAGATAAGGGAACACCTCAAATCCATCATATCAGACGGAAACCCGATAAACTAAAATCCTACCTACCTTTTTGGAGGGGAAGAGACATGCACGCACTCTACCCCTTCTACGCAAGGACTAGTGACATAGACCTCACGATAAAGAAGTTCGAGGAGTGGGCCGAGATCTACTGCGACGAGAATAACTGGTGGAGACTCATATGTGCCATCAACTCGAAGGAGGAGCGAAGAGTCCTAACACCAGGAGGAGAAAAAATCCTCTCCATGTCATACCCCATAAAGCCTACAGGGGACATCGCCGAATATGTGGCCACAAGGCTGGAGCCAGGATTCAAGGCGACAATAGACGACCTAAAGGCCTTCGCTTGGCTCTGCGTAATCTACGACATCAATTTGTATCTAATGTCTGATAAGGGCATAATGGATGACGATGAGGTGTTCAACTTATACCCGAACATAAGGGACGAACTGTTGAAGAGGCTGAGAAACATAATAATAGAGAAATACAACGAGGTTGAGATACCGCCACCGAAAGACTCCGTGCTATTGGCAAGCTATAGCTTATTCAAGCTGTCAAAAATCTTCCATCTACTCTACACCTCCGAGTTACCCCCATTCGCCTCAGATGCCACACCATACGAATACAGGTGCCACTACCTATATGTCAGAGAGGGAGAAGGGAAGCCTGGCGAGACCCTCCTCATAGTGGACATACATACCTAGCCCCTTTTTTGGGGGAGAGCCACGAGCATAGTGTGCAACTCCAGATGCAGGAGGTGCTTCAGGAGGATACTGCCACAATACCTTAAAAACGGGCTATGTCCAGCATGTAGAAGGGAACTGGGACTCTCCCCCCTTTTTGGAGGAACCCTGAATGAGGGTCGAGATATGCGACACACACTACTTCTACAAGATAATAATCCCAGAGACGGATAGGGAAGTCAAATGCCTTGCGAGACTGAGGAAGTTCGAGAAGAGAACACTCTACTACGACAAGAAGAGTCCAGCGAAATACACGTTCCTAATAAAGAACCTTATCGAGACCTATGGAATCCCCGTAGGCATCCATATATGGATTAGCTACAGCATGGGAGGAATGAGGAGGGAGAGGGAGCATGTGGTCTACGAGATCTCGGACTGGCTAAGGAACATCATAGAGAAGATAATCGAGATATCGAAGCTGAATATGACCCGAAAGCTCCCAGACGACCTATACCTCCTGTCGAGGGAGGAGATAGAGAGGATGGTGAATGAAGTCCTAGAGGAGGGGCTTGCAAAGAAGGTGGCCGAGGAAATAATGCCCTAACCTTTTGGGGGGTGACACCCATGATCGAGATCCTAAAGGAGAGGATCGTCTGCGACAGGTGTGGATTCGCCAAGGAACTCGGAGGAGGCCATATCAGAGACCTCTTCTCTCGGGCATATGCAGAAGAGCATCTTTTGAGAACCTTAGTCTCTATGATCCGTAGGGGGTATGGGAAATCGGATTTGCAGAAGAGGCTTGAGGAACTCAAACTTAAGCTGTTTAATGAGGTAAGATACGGGAGGGATGAGCTAGAGGGGTGGCAATGTCTGGGATGGATCCACCTGTGCCCAGAGTGCTCAAGGGAGTTCGACAACCTCCTAAAGGACTTCTTCGCCGCCAGACTCGTATCAGAAACCCTCTAGGTTTTTGGGGGGTTCCACATGGCGTTCTATAGAATCGGGTTCTACAAGGACAAGATATACATATACGAGGTATACAAGACGAGGTATATGGACATATTCCAGAAGGTAGCATACGAGAGGTGGGCGAGCAAAAGAACTATGGAGTTCAATATAGACAACGAACTCAGGAAGAGGTGTATGCTCAAATTCCTAAACGAGAACATGGAGATAGTGGACACGGACACAGGCTACCCAATAGTCAAGTTCAAGAACGAGCAAGCCCTTGAAACTCTGCAAAAAGCACTAAGGGCAGACCAGAGGTTCCCAATAGTGAAGAAAGCTCTAAGGAATTACGCAGACGGGAGAATCGACATAAAGGAACTCGAAGAACAACTCCTACCATACTTCGTCGCAGAGGGCATAATGCCCAAATAACCCACATCCCTATTTGGAGGTGTAGGCATGTATTGCCCAGAACACGGATCGAAGCTGATAAAGGTGGCACAAGGACTCATAAGGAAGGAGAGCCTCGTCTGGAGAATCGAAAAGGACGATAACACAGTCGAAGACTGGGCCAAGGCTTGGCGTAGCATAGTTTCGGAGCAGGTTAAGAAGTGGACTGAGAACTGGCGCAAACAAGATAACGAGTGGGCATCATACGGGGACAGACCCCAAACGACCATATCGTTCTACGCCTGCCTGAAATGCAAGGCACTATTAGTCTGCGTCAAGACACGAACAGTCCTCGTCATAGAGAAGATAGGCTTCCTCACGGACGAGATGCTATCTGCAATAGTCTCCTCGGAAATAGAGGTAGGGGAAACATGAGGGACATAACCGAGGAACTGGAGACATATGCAAAGACCATTAATGCATGGGCTGAATATGTAAGCAGGATTTGGGGTGATTCCCTATTGAACCTTACAAAAGCCCTTAAGGAGATAGGCGAGAACAACATAATCTCCGTGGATGTCTACAAGATAGACAGGGAGAACTACAACACCATACACTTCAAGCTACCAGTCCCCAAGACGGGGTATGCGAGCGACTGGGACATACTGAGGCTCCTGAAGCCGATAAATGTGGGAGACATAGTTAGGCTACCGAGCGGGAAATACTACAGGAGGATAAGGGGCAAGCCATACTTCAGGGAGGCCACAGAAGACGACATAGCGGAGCTGGTAGCCAGCCAGATATGAAAAGTTTTTATCGGCACAAATGAAGACTAAACTCGGATGCAAATGTCAAAGAGAATTTGGGATTATCCTCTCGTAACCAGGCTGAGGAAGAGGATAAGAGAGAGAACTCCTGGGACGCTACCCCCAATGAGGGAGGAGCATCCAGTAATAGGGCTCCTGCACGACATCCAAAGGCTACTTAGGAGGCGGATCTTCGGAGGTCGAGGATACTAGCCTCCCTTTTTGGGGGTAAGCGGATGGACGAGCCTGCGACCATAGTCGTGTCTCCCAACCCTAGGGGCAAATACCTGTGCATCATAACCGTTATAGTGGACGGGTGGTCTTCCACCATTAGGTTCCCCTCTAGGAGGAAGTGGGTTCAAGACCTCTTCCTCAAGATGATCTACAAGTTCGGTAAACTCAAGTCCATAGTCACCCCAAGCCTCTTCAAACTCGACACGACTGGAAACCAGTTTGAGCCGATCCTCTGGCCACCCACGATAACCTTCGACTTCCCAAGGGAGAAGCTGAGGATACTGAGTGCCCTAACCCTCGTGAAGGCGAAGCACAGAAAAAAGCTTGAGCGTCTCTTTGAGGAAGACTACGAGAAGTTCGAGGAGGAAGTCGCAACCATAGCCGTCACCGAAGGTCTAACCTTTGGGGGATAGGAATGGATCTGAGGAACATAGAGAGGCTGAGGTCGATAATGGCTTGGATAGCCCAAAAAGCCCCAAGCCTGATATTTAAAGCACACATCAGCGAGGCTGGGACAGTATCCGTAATGTTCACAAAGAACCCTGATGATGGCGGAGTCAGCATAGAAACCAAGGATGGCGGTATCGTGCTATTGAACTATCGTGGAAACTGGGCACACATAACGGGAGGATACTTCAACATATACAATATAATAAAGGCGGTGGACATCTTGGAAAAAAGCGTCCACACGATACTATCCAAATACTACACAATACTGAGGAGACACAAAAAGGAAATTGAAAGCGTCATAGAGAGGATAGAGTCGGACTTCGGGGCAGAGATCGTCTCCGAGGAGCTTTCCCCAAAAATTTTGGAGGGTAGAGAATGAGGCTTGACGGCTTCCTGATAGATCTATACAGTCCCTCTGTGAGCCTCCTAGAGGTCGAGGTGGACTGTAGCCACCTAGACTGGGACACCTACAAAGACCTGATAGTGAAGCTAGAGGATCTGCTCAGCGACATAGACGAGCGCCACAGCGTGAAGAGCAAGCTGGTGAGGGGGAGGAGCCTGTCGGCGAGATACAGGAGGGTGTCTGCGGAGGACAGGCGTCGCAGGCTCAGGTTCAGCCCTCTCCCATCGAAGTATTCGAACCTACTCGCCAATACCAAGGCATACATATACAGGCTGGTGGACGAGTTCTGCGTAGTCCTAGAGGAGATGAAGAACAGGAAGCTATACCTCCTGCCGAAGGCGACCGCACCAGCGTTCCTAGAGGTAATCGACGAGATAAACAGGGAGATAGTGGATCGGGTAAACAGGGAGATAAGGGAGTTCGTGGGGAGCGACGACTTCATGTCGATAGAGGCGGTGCTGGCAAACCACAACATAGATCCCTCAATACTAAGGTTGAAACCCTACATAGTATACAGATACAGGGTGAGCCTCCTACCAGTAGACTTCGGATACAGCATAAACGGGGATATGGTATACCAGCAGATGGAGAGGCGCAAAGCCATGAAGGGCTTAGAACTCCTGAGGAGGCAGATAGAGGAGGAATACAGGAGATACGCCGAAAACATAGTTAGGGAACTCACGTCGAAGCTCGTGGAGATAGCCGAGGCCTACGACAACCCGAGGAGGAAGATGAAGGCCCTACTGAGAAGGCTCAGAAGGCTTAGAGACGTATCAGCCTCCCTAGAGCTGAAGGACATGACCACCCTAATAGACGACATACTGGAGATACTGGAGACAAGAAGCCTCAAGGAACGGACATCCAAGATGATCGAGAAGTTCAACACCACAAGCCTTAAGGAGGCAGTATCGAGGAGGCTGGGCATAAACCTTTAATCACACCCTCACCCTCTTTTTGGGGGAGATAATGGAGTCTGAAGCGATCTACAGGAGGGTCTTCACCCTGCTAAGCGAGGACGACACGGGCGAGCTGGAGAGGATAATAGGGGAGATCATAGAGGTCGAGGAGAGGAAGGAGAGGGAGAGGGGAACCACCAACAAGTGGGACACCTCGTGGGAGTGGTATGAGGTTCACGGGGACGCCAGAACCCTCAACAAGCTGGTCTCACAGGGAATACTGGACATCGTATTCAAGACCAACAAATCCACCTACTACCACACGAGGGACAGGGGGACACTAAAGAGAGCATTAGAAGACTACAAGAGGGCGTTCACAGTCGTAGTCGAGGAGGAGGTCAGAATACCAGAAGACCTCCTAGAAATCGTCGTGGGGCACGAGGACAAGAAGGAGATAATAAGGAGGGCGCTGAGATCGGAGAAGCCAGTCCACCTCCTGCTATGGGGCTCGGTGGCCTCCGCCAAGAGCCTGATACTAGAGGAGCTGAACAGGTTGCCCAGAAGCAGGTTCGTATTGGGATCCTCCATGAGCAGGGCTGGCCTATACGACATACTCTTCACGGAGCAACCGAGATACCTCATAATAGACGAGCTGGACAAGGTGGACGACTCCCAGAACCTAACGGCACTACTAAGCCTAATGGAGAGCGGAAGGGTCGTCGAGACGAAGTATAGGAAGAGGAGGGAGATAAGGCTGAGGACGTGGGTCTTCGCGTCCGCCAACAGGATAGACAAGATACCCCCAGAGTTGCTGAGCAGGTTCCAGCTACTCAGGTTCAGGGACTACACCGACGAGGAGTTCATAGAGGTATCGGAGGTGGTGTTGACAAAGCGAGAAGGACTAGATCCAGTATTGGCAGGGCAGATAGCACTGCAAGTCCTAAGACACCTGAAGAGCAGGGACGTAAGAGACTGCATTAAAGTCGCTAGGCTACTAGACAGAGAAAACCCACATTTAGACCTGCCAAGGGTAATTGAACTACTCAAAAAGCAGAAATAACCCCCCCTCCCCATATTCAATTTCTGAATTAAAAACCTTTTATATAACAGAGAAGACAAAATCATCGGTGTAAGACATGGCCATAACCAAGGAGGAGATCCTCTCCAAGCTGGGGAGGCGATACAGGACTAAGGTCGTCGAGGGCTATGCCAAGGACAACTGGGAGGCCGCAAAGTCAGCGATGAAGAGTGCCTTCGATGCCCTACCCTTCAACTCTAGGATCAAGGCCGCATACAAGTCGGCCATCGATAAGGCCGTCTATGACCCCAAGGACTGGTGGGCTGAGAAGCTCGTGAAGAATTACGAGCGCAAGATGTTCTAAGCCCCTCAGCCTCTCCAGCCCATCTCCCCCATTTTTTTATTTAACTTACTGATTCAAGCCATTTCTCAGCCATATCCAAGGCCTTCTCATATAGGTCTATTGTTGAGGTTCTATAGTATTCCACCCATTCATCGGCCTGTTTTATCGCAAGCCTCACCAGTTCTTCAGGATACTTCTCCCTCCACCTTTTGATCCGTTCCTCCTTAATCCTCCTAATCCTTTCCCCAACTTCGTCTCTAGGTTCAAACAGCCTAAACCTCCCTAGGAGGGGTCTCCTAAATAGTGGCCTCCTCCTTAACACCATCATGCACCCGCCATCGTCTCAAGCCAAGGTTCCGCAACCTCTTTCAACGCCCGTTTGAACATCATCGGAGCCAGCTTAACAACAACTTCCTCTCTCATATCTGGAGGCAGATCTCTGGTTGCGAATTCCACCATCCTAGCGGCCCACCCCTTGGCCATGTTTAATGCCATAAATACCAACCTCTCGGGATATCCCCTCTCTATCCACTCTCTACGCTTCTCCTCCTTCATGCGTTCGATCTCGCCATTGATCTCTCTTCCCCAGATAAGCAGTGCAAACCGAATCCTGCTCCTAATGTTCCAGAAAATCCTTCTAAACATCCTTTTACCACCCCAAGAATCTCCTAGCCACGAATTTCGATAGCCTCTCAACCTGCTCCTCAAACTCCTTAGTCCCAGGTTTGAGTCCGGCTAGCTTTGCAATTCCCTCGGCCCAATTCCTAGCCCAGTCGCTACTGGCAACAAGCTCGATAGCCTCCTCCTCGGTCACCCCAGGGGGTAGAACTGCCGCCAGCCTCATCCTAGCCCTCAGACCTAGGATCCTCAGCCTGATACGCTCTAAAAGCCCCATCCTGCCTAAACTAAATTCGCCTCTCCTTATCATCTCTAATTAACCCACTCACGAAATTAAATATAACACTTCCCTCCAAACCATATTATTGTTGGGTCAGGTAAGGTCTGGTATGGTGTGGCCAGGTTGGGTCAGGTGAGGTTGGGTGGGGTCTGGTATGGATTAGGGAGTTAACACCATCCATAAGAAAGCTACTGTGATGAAAAACCTCCCTAATCTCCTTTGACTCCACTCTATTACCTTCTTTGATGGCCTTATTAGAGATGCTACTATCGTAATGTTTGCCAAGATGAAAAGAGCTAGAAACCATCTCAGAGTCAATAAAAATAGCCATAGCGTAATTATTGTGCTTAGAGAGCATAGTGCTCCAGATATGGGTATACACCATTTCCCCAATTGTTGCGGAGCAGTGATAATTCCACTCGTCTTATCTGCGTAGTAGTCCTGTAGCTGAACTAGAAGGTTATATGCTACTGTAAAGGTTGCGAAGGAAAAGGCGAATATCATCTGAATCGTTTTTGGATAGGCCACCATAAGTGCCGATACACCGTAGGTAATCCCCAGACATAGGTTTCCGAATATATCCTTCCTACCTGTGTTGTATACGAGTCCCGTTAATAGTCCTATAAGCCCTATCGAGTAAAAGATGTCTCTAGCCATTAATGCGAACAGCGAGGATATCGATATGGAGGCGAAGACCATGACGGAGATCCAAGCCGTCTTGACCGACACCTCCCCGCTTGGAAGGGGTTTCCAAGGCTTGTTTATCCTATCCGTCTCCATATCCATTATCTCATTCAAGGTGGTTAACGCCAAGTTCCCGAAGCCTATAGAGGAAACCAATAGGAGGGAGCCCCAAAAACCGAGCCCGCTCCCAGACCACCTAAGAATAGCATAGGACGCCAAGAAGCCGAGCACGAGTAACGGAGGTCTCCAAAGCTTAATGAGACTCCAAACCCTCACGCTAAAAACGCTTTTAAAGAGCCCTTTTAAAACTATGGTTGGGAGTGAGTGTATGACGGAAGGGAGAGTATTGGATGAACACGGCTTCGTAAAGGAGGGGGAGCACGTCCTCATCGTCCTGCCAGCATACAACACCATACTGCCACTGAGGATCAAGGCCATAAAGAACAAGGAGGCGGAGTGGTGGAACTACGGCCCAGTCCCCTACACATTTAGCGGCTACAACGAGGGCGAGATCAAGGCTCGAAGTGCGACTTCAGGTTTCAAATTCAAGGATAGGACGGGACGCCTCACGGGAGAGCAGGCTGGAGACATGTTCTACCACAAGAAGGCCGAGAAGCTGATCCACGCCTACATAGACATAAGGCCCCACCTCTTCAGGATATACAGGGAGATACCCACTGGCGTGAAGCAGGTCGTCTACCTCGATGCCGTGACCTTCACAACGGATGTCGGAGATGCCACGGCGGACTTCGGCTACACTACGGGCGTAGTCGAACAGTTCTTCCTACCAAACTTCCACATAGACTGGTATGTGGCCAACTGGACGAACATGGACTTGAAGACCAACGTAATGATCAAGTATGCGGAGTATGAGGTCGAGATCCCAAGGGACGCCGAGACCATCTTCAGCCTGATGATGAGGAAGGTTCCAGCCCACTGGTATACACTCCCCGTAACATCGAAGCACAGCACTATCGACAGGATGTTCACCGAGATCTATGGCTTCGCAGAGGGCAGATACGGGATACCATTCTACAGGAGCTATGAGAGGGAGAAGGCCATCAGCGAGATACCCGAAATCCTGAAGGGGGTGGCGATATGAGCGAGATAATCACCTTCTACGGGGAGACCGACGGAAGCTCCACCACTGGAACCTTCTCACTAAACTCCGACGCATTGGTGAACGCCGTAAGCTACATCAGGCCCGACAAGGGAATGAGGGTGAAGATATGGGCCAGCCTAATGGCTGGAGCCGCCGTCACCGTCTTCGTCGAGCAGACCGACGACATAACCGCCGACTCGCCGACATACAAGAAGGTGGGAGCCTTCCACCTCGCCTCAGAGGGTCAGCTACACATAGATGAGAGGCACCCCGTCGAACTCTTCAGCAGGGACGGGAAGCAGGCCTTCAGGCTGACTTGGAGCCAGTCCGCCGCGGCTAAGAGCTATGTTATGATAAAGGTGGAGTTCGAGTATCCAGCGGAGTGACCTAGATGGGCAGGGAGGAGAAGCTCCAATTCCTCCTGAATGCCCTAGGCAACCCGTTCGCCACGCCATTCCTAGCAGAGTTCTTCACGCCGATAACCCTCACTAAACCCCCAAAGGGACTCCTAGACGAGCCGATAACCCTCGACGGAAAGGAGACATACACCATAGTCGAGAGGCATAAGGAGACTGGAATAGTCAGAGCCGCCTTCGTCGCCTCAGACAACCAATACCTCAGATACGCAGTAGAGTATGAGGCCCCCCCGAGATTCTCGGTATCATGGGACTACTCCGCCGCAGAGCTATACTTCTTGGGCCTAGACGAGAGAACCCCAGTAGGCCCCTACATAACCCAATACGGAACGATGACCCATCCATACACTGGCTTATCGGTAAATGTCTACGCCATATACTTCGCCCCCGAACCCATCACCGCCTTCTACGACGGCCTCATAGAGGCGAAGATATACAACCCCCTAGACACCTCAATAAACGTCTGGCTAGTCCACTTCGAGCGATGGAGGGCTAAGGACGAATACATAGCCCTCTTAAGGAAGTATCTGGAATCATAAGGGGGGGAAGACTTGCTGAGCATAGAGGAGCTTCTACCCCTCCTCGAAGGGATACGGCACGACCTAGTATTAAAGGAGAACTTCACCCTAGAGCCGGGGAAGCAGTATAAATGGGAGGCCGAGAACCCAGGCTGGCTCGCCCTAGTCGCCGGGGCCTTCAACACCCCCTACGTGGAGATAGAGCACAGCATATGGGTGAACCCCATCGTATACTACCCATACATCGTCTACCACTATGGAATCACAACGAGAAGCCCAGCGTATAACTGGATAGTCAAATACGACACGACCAACAACATCTATGTTATGGTATACGAGCCACGGCCCTACAAGGGGTATAAGGCTGGCTCCTACATAGCGATAAGAAACCCCAAACTACACCCCGTCACAAAGGAACCTATAACCACATCCATAACCGTATACTACCTTATGATATCCTACATAGAGCTGTTCGATAGGGACGCCTTCATAAAGTCCCTCAGGGAATTAATCGGAACAGGGTGAATTTTTAAGGGGCGGGGAGATACTTAATCGAGGATGCTCCTCCTCAAGCGGAAGAGACGATTCCCTAGGCTCCTCCAATCCCCTCCGAGCGAGGAGGCTCAAGAAGAGGAGGGACGATACTTTACTGGGCCTCTGGGCATCTGGCCATGGCCCATAGTAAACCTCATCCTAGCAATAGTAGACCTAATTAGAAGCAGTATAAGGTCTCAAACTCAAACCTCAATCGTGTCGAGATACTTCCCAAAGGTAGCTAGAAGAAGAAGAGAATATATCAGAGATAGTAGCGGACGAATAGTTGAGGTTCTGGAGGAGGTTGAACTTGAGTGATTCACGAAAGAGGATTGTCGAGAGGATCATCGAGAGGTTTGAGGATATCACCTCCATATTTGGTAGAGAGCTAGATCTGGTTGATCTGGAGGAGTTCGCACATAGAATTGGGGACAGGATCGCTAGGAGGATCCCCCTAGAGAGGCTCGTCACGAGAACCATAGATAGGGATAATGTCCTCATAAGAGGGTCGGAAGACCTGATCGACTCTAGGGTTCGGGGGCGACTACGCGAACTGGTGTTAAAGTCCCCCTCCACAGACTTCATGGTGACAATAATGAGGGATGGAAGGAGGATCCTCGAACGCTCATTCACGGAGCTAATGGAGATCTCGCCCTACTCGGACACAATAGACGCCTTCCAAGAGCCAGAGAGCGGAGTCTACATCCTGAAATTGTCGAACATATCCTGGCTAAGCGACTTCCTCCTAACCATAACGGCGACGGAGGTCACCTTCAATAAAGTTTTCATAATTTGGAACGAATACATTTAACGAAATGATGAGGAGGAGGGGCTTCCTCTATTGGAGGGAGATACCCGACATACCCTCCATGAGTGAGGAGGATCAGGAGGTCTGGTTCCAGCTACCCGAAATAGCGAGGCATATAATATCCCTCAGCTCGGAGCTTACCAGCCCCCACCCAGTCGAGAGCAGGAGGCTGTGGAGATCAATCGGACTCGGAAGAAGAGTGAGATCGGTCTCGGCGATACTCAATATCTCAACCATGACCCTGTATGTAGCACCCCTCTCGTCGATACCCCAAGAGGCCACGCTAATAGAAATACCGTCCCTGAGGTCGATGCTGGAGGAGCCAGTAAGCTTCCCATACTTCGTCGAGTCGATATTCCACTGCGTCAGATACGCCGAGGCGAGGGCTAGGGGCGGGTGGAGGAGGCTCACCAGACCCCTGATAGAGGCGGACATAAGATACGAGGTGGAAAGGCTGATGAGGGATCACTACATGGAGCTGAGGGATCGATACTACGACACATACGAGAGGATATGCCAGATAGCCCTGAGGACGCCAGCAAGGGAGATAATAAGAGTCGTATCCCCATACATAAGAACTCCCTAAGGGAGTGAAGCCTTGGTAACTTGGATCGGCCTCTGGAGGAGGTGGAAGAGGAAGATACCCGAATTCGACGAGTTAAAGCAGGAGATTGAAGATTTAGCGAGGGATATGATTAGGGAACTCGCATCGAGGGAAGGCGTGGAACCCCCCAAAATCGCCGTAACGCCAGCGGGGAACAACTACTTCCCAGCCTTCAAAGCCATATCCATAAGCTACTACCTGATACCCATGTTCCACATAGACAGGGAGAAGGCCAAGAAGATACTGAGATATGTCACGGCACACGAATTCAAACACTACCGCCAAGACCTAGAGGGCAAAATACCTAGAGTCCTATGGAGGAGGGATCCATGGATAGAGGTCGAGGCCCAAGAATATGCGGAGAGGGTGACGGGAGTAAGCGTAATGGAGGCGATGAGGCTGGAATCAGAACTACAGGAGAAGATGAGGAAGCTAGGGCTCCTCTGACCTCTTCGCTCTCCACTCACCGTATTTGGCTCCGCCTAGGAAGCTGAGGACTAGGCCGACCACATATATGAAGTCGTGGGCGGTCATCTTCCCAAGGGCGACATTAACAGCCGCACATACGACGATTATGCTACCGAGAATATACTCCCACCTGAGTCCCACTCCACAACCACCGTATCTAAGAAGCCTGTAGGCCGAGATAAAGTCTTCCCTCGTGAGGAGCACATAAGCGATTATGACGCCCACAAACCCAATTATATAGTGGTGGGGGACTAACGGGCCGAATGTCCCGCTCCATACGGGACTCTCTATGATCCCCGCCTCGCTACACTTGTAGGCGAACTCGAAGCACTGCCAGAACAGGGTCATAAGCCCTATCCAGAACAGTATGTGCCCTACCAGCCTGATCCTCACCCTCACAACAGAACTGACTGTAACAAGATTTATATGCCTTCCCAAGTTGAACATCACAGAGTGACCCTCGGTGACGGGGGTCTGCCCCTCGTGCCAGACATAAACGCTGGTGGAGGGGAGGGGTGGAGTCGCAGGCCCCGCACTCCGTCTCCCTGGGCGCAACCCCGTGCCCCAGTGAGGGAAGTCCCTACGGGGGCGAACCAAGGGCAGAGGGGAGAGGAGTGCGAACACAGAGGACAGGTGAAGCACTCACGAAGTATATAGAGAAGTAGGCGACTTAAAAGCAGAAAAAGAGGGGGATTTATTACTTCCTCACCAAGGAGAGGTAGATCGGCTTTCCACGCCTCTTGAAGAGGTGTCCTCGGACTTCCTCGGTCTCGAAGTATAGGTTCTCCCCGCCTATGTTGAATGTCTCCTCCCTCTTTATCTCCGCGTCCCTTATCTCCTCCTCAAGCCTCGCCAAGACCCTGAGATCCACCTCTTGGGGGGAGGAGGATCGGGAGGCTATGTCGAGGGCATACTTCTGGAATATCTCCTCCTTCAGAGCCTCGAAGGTGTCTGGGTGGTCGAAGACCTCGACGCCGACGACCTTGCCATCCTTGACGACTATGATGCCGACGGTTCTTCTCTCCTCGACCTCGGGCC
>Ga0190286_1000248_pt1 | contig 24720 bp, 28 predicted proteins | sample 48691834_MG_FD_183241 | JGI IMG/M metagenome (GOLD analysis project Ga0190286, IMG submission 183241) | Hydrothermal vent microbial mat bacterial communities from Southern Trench, Guaymas Basin, Mexico - 4869-18-3-4_MG | ecosystem: Environmental > Aquatic > Marine > Hydrothermal vents >... | reverse complement strand
ACCGTCGTTTTCTCCAGGCCTCCGCGATGTTAGAGCAGACTGCTCTGGAAGAGCGCCTGATCTGATCGGTGAGCGCATATGTCTCCTCGCGGGGAAATCGTTTCGATAGCTGAAAAATGCGCATGGCCGTCTCAAATGCCAGGCGATACACATCCAGTTCCTCATGACTCTGTATCCTACTCACCTATGCTCCTCCGCTCCCATGCTCCCCAGCTCCCCTGCTCCCTTACTCCCCAGCTCCCTATCTCCTCCGCTCCCCCTTCTGTGCAGAGGTGCCGAGGTGCAGAGGTGAATTCTCCCCTGCTCCTCCGCTCCTCTGCACTCCGTGCCTTTGGCTTGTCTAGTCTGGAAAAGTATGATATAATCTCCAAAGAATGCAAGCGCTATGAGGAGGAATAAAGATGACCGAACTCACGCTCATCTCTCCGCGCAAACGCCAATTAAAGTCGTTAGTGAAAGCGGCGCTCCAGAACGAGCTGCGTTTACTGGAAGCGGGCATCCGCCGCACCGAGCAGAAGGTCCGGGAGTTTGAGACCCGATACGGCCTCACCTCCGCAGAATTCATCCGCCGCTACGAGCAGGACGAGTTGGAAGAGACTTTGGAGTTTGCCGAATGGATCGGGGAATACCGCCTATTAGAGCGGCTGCGAGAAAAGGCAGACACCCTGCGGGAGATCCGATTTGCGAATTGAAACCTATTTCCAGCAGCTCCGTGAAACCATTGACTCTTGCCCTGTTGTTCGTTCTTTCAACGTGACTTACGACAAGCGAGGGAGCCACGAAGGTTTCATCCGGGGGGAAATCTACTTCGTGGATGGCTCGATTCTTCACCTGCGTGAGTTTGTAGACGTTGAAATCGGCGTAGATCGCCTGACTTATGTGTACCAGTACATGGACCCTGCCAAGAAGCTGGTGTTCCGCTACGACAACACGGGACATCATAAGAAGCTAAACCTTCCTACATACCCCCATCACAAACATGAGGGCAGTGAATACAATGTGGTAGCCTCACCTGCGCCCGATCTGGCGGCTGTCCTCAGCGAGATCGAGATTTTGGTTGAACTCCGTTAATCCATGTCGCTCTTGCCTCCTCGCTTTGTCTCCCTATCTCCCCTGCTCCTTCTCTCCCCTGCTCCTCCGCTCCCTAGCTCCTCCGCCCCTCTGCTCCTCTGCTCCCTTGCACCCATGCTCCCCCGCTCTCCCCTGCTCCTCCTCGCAACGGCCTTGGCGATGACCTGACGGACGAGATCCGGCCGGGCCAGGGCTTTGCCCACGAGGGATTTGCGGGCCAGTTCCAACATGTACTTTTCGGTGCCCATGCTGACCAAGGAGGCGGCAGTGCGGACAAGAACGCGGCCTGGTTGGAGACATGGGAAGGGAACCTCTGATACTTCCAGGTGGCCGTCTCTATAGAATTGCGAAAGTTGCTTCATCGCCGCCACTAGTCCAGAGGACGATTAGAAAGCGCAAAGCATGCGACCCGCTGAACGCCGAGGGTTTCATATGCGTTTGCTGCTTCCTGCAAGGTTGCCGGTTGCCACTTGACCCATCTGCCTAGAAGCTTTCGTTCAGCAATCCAGAACTCTACATCCAAAACGAACCACCCATTAAATAACCTTTGTAATCGTTCAACTGTGTACCATCTCTCAAACTGACGGATAACTCTCTCTCGTTAAATGGGAACGTCGAGATCACCTTACCGCCATCTACCAAGATTCTACGTAGCTCCCTCATGATTTCGAAATCAGCATCCGAATACTCTGGTGCTCCATATCCCCCGGAGACCGACATGTTCAATTGTCGAGACCATGACAACTGTGTCGAAAGCTGCGGCAGGCAGTTGATTCTTAAGGAAGTCTCCCTGAATGACCGTCAGGTTGGGATGGCGCTCCGGGTAGGGCCGGAAATCATAGACAGTTACGCTATGACCCGCTTTGGCAAGGGCGAGCGGCAGCAGAGAGTCACAGCCACCGATGTCGAGAATGCGTAGCCGATTGCCCACAATGTTGCGGTAGGCAAAGTCGTACTCCACATCCCGATTTGAGCGTCCTCCAAAGAGGCGAAGGAGTCGACGTGCTACTTCGCGCGACCGGACTTTGAGAGGACTATCGGAAAACTCGGCCTGTTTCACTACTCTGTCTTGCTTCATAGACCTTCGCGTCAATTAAGAGAGGCAACCAGAAGGCGTGAAGAAAGCAATAGACGAAGCCAGCATACCCATCCAAAAAGCCTCTCCGAAGGAAGTAACGATAGACGAAATGGAGAAAGGGGCGAAGCCAAGCAGGCAGGCGTGTGTACAGATGAGCGCGTATCCAGGTGCGAATAGGCCTCTCGATATGAACCGCTTGCTCCCCTAGGATACTCTGTGTTTGCTGTCCGTTCAGGATCACGCTGGCTTCGCGTGTAGCATTGCGGTTCTGCTTTTCAATCCAGGAGTGAAGCCCCTTTCGGTCCCAATGAATCAGGGGCTCTTTGATGTTAACTGTCCGTCCTTGGACCAGACAGTATTCCCTTGCCCCTTCCCCAATCCAGCGCGCCCGCCCCCCTCGCACGATCCGCATCACGGGTGGGGCTTCGTAGGCATGCGCTAACCGCCGGTTCAAGAAGTGAAGATTAAATCGAACATATATCCCCGCCACCTCATCTGACACGTTGGACAGAGTATTTTCCAGTGCTTTCCTGAATTCATCTGTTGCCTGCTCATCGGCATCGAGAAAGAAGACCCACTCTGTACTTATTGGCAGGTTATCCAACGCCCAGTTGCGCTGGCTGGCCCAATCCACAAACTCGTGTTGAACCACCTCGGCGCCACAGGCACGAGCCAGTTCGGCCGTTCGGTCCGTGCTGAAACCATCCACGACAAACACCTGGTGTGCCCAGTCTACCACAGACTTCAGACAATGCTCAATATTGGGCTCCTCGTTCTGAGCGATGACGATGACTGTAACCGCTGCCATATTTACAATGATTCTTTCAATAATTTCACGAATCGAGAAGCATAGTCAGACCAGCATAGATGCGACCTTGGAAATTGCCGCTCACTTGCTTCACGCATCTTTAGGCGTCGCTTTGGCGAAGATAACAAGGTTGAAATTTGTTGGGCCGCGGCTAAACTATCAAACGGCGGATAATAAAGCGCCGCCTCCCCGCACATCTCATGATTGATGGCTGTGTCCGCGGCGACGATAGGCAAGCCATACCCCATGGCTTCTACCAGCGGGAATCCGAAGGATTCACACAGCGACGGGAAGAAAAAGATATCTGCACGGCTGTAGAGTTCGTCCAACGCCCCCTCATGCACACGTCCCAGGTTAATGACATCACCCTCCAAATCCCATTCACGAATATGGGCCATCAAGCGATCATACCCTTTAGGCCAATCCTGGCGATCCATCGTTAGATAAAGGCATGCAGGTTGTCCCTGGCGTTTCAGTTCGCGCATAGCCTTAATGGCCACATCGTGTCCCTTATGTGGTTCCAGGTGGCTGATGTATAAGATCATCTGTCTCCCCTGAGAGCGCGCCAACTGTTGTACAATGTGCTCTGGTAAAGGTTGGCGACTTAATTGTTCCCGCTCAAACCCGTGTGGTAGCACATGGAAGCGATCTAAGGGTAGGTCAGGGTGATAGCGACAGATCATATCGCGCATCGCTGCGGAAGGCGTGACGATAGCCCGAGACGCGCGCATCGTCAGATAAGCCATCTTTCGACGCAGAGCAACCTCCAGCGCGGCCTTGACACGTAATTGGTTGAGATAAGCGTTGCAATAGAACTGCGAATTGCGCTGGAAAACCACCTGGGGTACTTTTGGTCTAAATGTGCCAAAAACGAGCAATGCAACCACAAGGTCCACGCGACGCTCAAGCACTAGACGGGGCAATATTACCTGCTCCCACCAGAGACGATGCAACGCCGACTTAACCTCGACCCGATAGACCGTAATGTTGGGATAGGGACTGAGAAATTCAAAGCGGCTGTTGAGGCACAGTATGTACTCGTTATCGTGGTCAAGCCGGCCAAGTGCCTGGACGAGGCCCTCCAGATGACGAGAACCGCCACCGCGCTTATACATGGCGAGGGCATGGATTAGGACTCGCATACTCAGGACTTAAGGATGGTAGGCCGCGTTTTTCTTGGACGCAACTGTCAACCATATCATAAAAAGAAGGAGCGTTGCGTACAGCCAGTAACTTGTCACGGTATTAAAATCGCCACGAACCTGATAAATCAATACTCCATAGGACATTGCGTACATCATAATAGCAAGATCAGAACGGCGGTAAGCGAGAAAAAAGATGTACCAGCGTCGTAACATATATCCGAAAAGGGCCATCCCTAGGAATATCCCAATCCAGCCAAAATTGGCATACCATTCACCAATAATGGTAGGGCCGGCATTGTTAAGATAGGCGGCCACGCCCACCGGTTTGCCAGGCCAAACCTCCCGAGGGATCAGAAGAAGGAAAGGCGCAATGTAAGAGCTACCCCACCAAAATGGTGTAACCGTACCAAACTCTTCCAGGATTCTATCCAAGTAAATCAACATGTCACCCCCTCTCTCTGCTAAAGAAGGGCCTGACAAGGCAAGCCCGCCTTGCACGAGATCTGCGAGGGCATCAGAGAGGGGTAACGTTCTGAACGCTGTCTGCCAGATTATGCCCGTAAGTATTAATCCTATGAAAGTAAGAGTAGCAAGCCGGGAGAACATGCGAATCGAAAAAGAACTAACCCTCTCTTTCCCTGAGAGTAACACAATCAATAGCACAACAGTAATAGCGGGCATGGCAAACCGCCCACGGTTCCCTTCTATTAGACCAGAATACAAACTTAGTAATAAGAAGAAAAAACCCAAAATCCGGTAATATTTGGGCATCTGTTCAGGTCCAAAAACTGCTCTGGCCATATAAGTCATGCCCGTAAAAGTTGCAATCTCGGCAAACCACCATCCCCAAAACCAATACCTACCCACCAACCGAACTGCGAAGTGGCCCGCAGTAAGGAAGTATTCTGTTGCTTCACTCTCAGAATACCAAATCCGGAAGAAAACCAGTCGGTAGAGAATCAATAATAGCCCTATCCAAAACAACCTGCGTATTTGGAGTTGACGATACATGAAGCCTAAGACCAACTTACGTAACCTTCTCTTTTGGGCAGTTGAAGGAAAACTGTAGCCTATAAGAAAGCCAAATAAACCCACAAACGTCGCCGTCCAAGCGCGGATAATGCGGCCTGGGTCGGAATAGAGATAAGGTGCCCACTCAGGGAGCAATAATGGCCCTATTAAGATAAAAATCTCGAAACCTATTAAAATAGCACCAAGCGGCGTCAATACAGCCTTAAGCCCTCTCGCCAACACCATCGCTAATAACCAAACCCAGACCGCCAGAGCAAGCATGCTGAACAGGAACTGAGCCAGCCCAAATTGGGCAATGTACTTCGAGTTACTTGCCCAGACGGATGTTAGGTATCCAACACTAACAGCAAGCAATGAAATGATACCGGCCAAAAAGGCTTTTACCGTAGTTTGTTGCAACCTATAGATACCCAAGCTCATGGCTTTTCAACCCAATCAACTGCATCAAGCCATACCCTGGCGCAACCTTGACTGATGATAGCAAAGCGGATGGACTGCGTTTGGGATTCCAACGGCAGGGATACGCTCAGGTAGCTCCAATACTGAGGAACTGACGCTAAAGGAACAGGTACCCTTGTCCCATCAATTGTTTCAGCGTATACACCTGCCTGGCCCGAGCCTTCGGCCCGTATTGCAAAGACGAGCTCCAGTCCCCTCGAACTTTCCGGGAATATTGTGCCCCGCGCGTCTTTTACCTCATCCCAATACCAAAGAGCCACTCGAGGATCTAATAGAACCGAGGAGCCTTCCTTTTCCCAAAGGCAATCAATACGCCCGCTTAACCGACCTTCAAAAGCGTCAACAGGGTCTGGACCGACAACAAATAATGCTGCGCGGTTATGAACGCCATCGCTCTGGATCACCGGCCCACTCCAGCCGAGCGGACGATATGGGTGCCAATACTCAAACCCAAGGTATAATTGCGCTAAAGTCTCACCCTTCGTCTTTTGCTGATGAACTAATCGTTGCGTACTTTTGAGCCTATTTTCAAGAGCCTGAACCCCTCGCTTATCTCCCAACAGGGCATAAAGGTGGGCAAGTTTGTGTACAGCAAGAATATCTCCAGGCTGCTTGTCAAGGTAAGACTCAAGATAGTGTATAGCTCTGTCTAACCGTTTTCGCTTTGCCATCGGGAAGATCCCCTTCTGCAATGCCAAGTTCTCCCAGATGACGCCCAGACGAAAAAGGGCGCGGTCCTCCCCTTGCCCAAGAGCAAGGGACTGCTCATAACATCGAAGACTCTTATACCACTCGGCATTGCGTTGATAGTATTCCCCCCAGTAGTAGTAGAGTGTCCCATTAGATGGAAAGTGCCGGACGAGACGCTGAATGAATCTCTCCATCGAAGGCCAATGTGCATAGCGCCATACTCTGTACGCAACAACCCGCTCCAGTCGGGCTTTGTCCCAAATGCTAGATTTTACTAGCCAAGCCATTGCATCTGCATTCATCTCCTCCAAACGAGGATCTCTGGCCGGACGCAGTGTTGGGAGTGAAAAATAACGAAGCTCATCCCATGAGCTGGGACCATCACTAACTCTCACCATAAGAAGCTTTAATCCAAGCAGTGAGTTCAATTCCGGCGGGATCAAGCGAGATGTGTGGATCGCTGCCTCTCGGTTACCGGAATCCAGGAGTGATTGCGCCATCTTGGCTAGGATGAGCGTAACCGCTTCCTTCCTGCCAAAATTCTGATTCCTTGCATAGAATTGAAGGGCCTTATCAGGATACCCGAGAGCATCATATAAATCGCCAAGGTCGATCCAGAGATAACCACAATAATGAGCAGCGCCAACAGGATCCGAGCAATTATCTATCTCAGCTGCTTGTTCCAAATGGCTGCGAGCTCGCGGCCAATTATGTTCCAGGAGGTATAGCCTGCCGAGCAACCGATGAACACGCCCCGAAGTGGGGCCAGCACTCAGCAATGTTTCCAATATCCGAATTTCTTTGGCATGCGACTCGCGAGTGGGTTCCTTGCTCCAGTTGGGGTTGAAGAGTTCACCCATCCCGCCTATCTTGACGATGCCTTGAGGCGATAGCGTTTCCTTTCGTAGTCCAAGTCCAAAGTAGGGATTGTCTAAGGGGTTGCCGACCTGATGATTTCTGGTGATGGAGCTGAACACAGCATTGAGCGCAGCAGCTTCCACAAGGTTTCGCCAATGAATGCCAAGGGCTAGAATTACAGTTAAAAGGACAGCAGCTCCGCAGGCTGGATTCGATAAGAGAGGACACCTCTTCTTTTCAATCATGATTGCCTCAAGTAGTTGCCTTTTAGGGACAACATTTCAATCAAATAGTCAGCCCACCGTTCACAGATTAACTGCCCAGCCAACAACCGACTTCTCTCCCCCATCAGGCGCAAATCCACTTTGCCCGAGCTCATGTAGACCATGAGATGGGCAAGGTATCTAGTATCGGAGGGATCGAACAGGAAACCATTATATCCGTCCCGGACAAAGTCCAACGCCGCTCCTGCTCTATGGGAGCACAAGATCGGCAAGCCCACGGTTGCCGCTTCATGAACTACAACTCCATGTGGCTCTCTGAGAGAGGGTAACACAAAAATCCCGGCCTGAGCATAGATCTCCGCTAATTCCTTAGGTTGAAGAAACGGATAAACCAATACTCCGGGCTGTTCTTTGAGTAATGCCTCTTCCGGCCCGCCTCCAACGCACCACAGTTCCCAAGGATCTGAGGCCAGCTGGCGATAAAGGCGAAATCCTTCCATAAGCTCCTGGATACCCTTCCATGGAGCAAACATCCCAACAAAGAGAAATCGCCGGGGATACGGATTCTGTTCTAAGATGTGCACTCGCCTCTCGGCGGCCTCGCCAAATGTTATAGTATCGGCGCAGTAGAAGTTGTATAATATCCGTGAGTCATCAAATCCCAGTCTTCGCCCATAAGCTGCCTGCAATGGGCCAGGGACCCAGAGATAATCAAACGAACGAACAAGCAACCTTGAGAGGCGTATTGTTAACAGCTGCTTTACTGAACCCCGCCAACGGGTATCTAAGCAACAAATGGTTGTAATACCTCGCTGTTTTGCCCAGCGCGCCGCGAACCAATATTCAGGTATAGTCCATCCGCTGGATAACAGCACTGTGGGTTGGAAATCTAACATCACCTGCTTGAGATAATGCCATCTTTTGACAACGGCATCATCTGGTAAAGTTTCCAGTCGGTCCATCCACGAGAAAAGGGAATCTGACCATTGATGCTTTGAATTCACCTTTCGGCGAACAGCGAGAATCTCTACATTATGCCGTTCAGCCAAAACTCTCAGGCAGGCTGACAGATAACTTGGTAATTCCCACCAGAGCACGCCTATACGCATCTTTGCTCTCTCAGCATTCAAGACGGTCTTTTCGTTTCAGCCTTGGGATGCCATCCCAAGCCCCAAGTAGGGGTTGGTCCTAATCGGCGAGCCGCTTCTTCCAAATCCCTCAATTTTATCGGCTGAATACCTTTATGATCCTTGAAAGCCAACCGTGCAGCCTTTAGACGGACCTGATAGTCCTCTTCAGTCTGGCAGCCCCACCAGGCTCGTCGTGGCCACCAGACTTGCAGATAAATCCAGTAGAGAAGCCTCCAAATCCACCATACCGGACGTGGCAGGTATTTCTGGTTATAGATCATCTTATTACGAACACCATTGTACACAATCAAAACCGGATGACCAGCGGGATAACTTGCCCCGGCGTTATGATAGGCTTTAAACTCCGGTACATAAAGGATCTTAAAGCCTGCCTTTCTAACCGCTGTGGAGTAGTCCCATTCCTCTGTTCCAAAAAAGTACTCTTCCGGCAAAAAGCCCACAGTCTCCAGGACAGACCGCTTAATTAACATCATTGCTCCCGTGGCCCAGTCGGTTTCGCAGACCTTATCATACTGCCCTCGATCTCTTTCTCGAAAGCCCCTGGTAATCGCGTTGCGTTTTATAGGATGGATATATCCGCCAGCATGCCAGATCATATTGGGGGGATCCAGATATAACACTTTACCAGTGACAAGGCCAACCCTCGGATCAGATTCAGCTGCACAGACAGCCGGTTCTAGAAACCCTGGAGTCACACGTATGTCATTATTGAGGAGCAAAACATAATCGGCACCGTGCTCAAAAGCATAACGAATACCCACATTACACCCGCGTGCGAATCCGAGATTCTCATCATTCAGCATGAAGTGGCAATGGGGGAACTCTGTCTGGAGCCGCTCTGGTGAACCATCTCCAGAATGATTGTCTATGACTAAGATCTCGCAACGAGGATAGGTAATCGTACCAATAGATTCCAAGCAGTCTCGCGTGCTTTCATAATTCTTCCAGTGAAGAACGATAATATAGACCTTGGGCCAGTTGGTACTGCAAACCGAAGACGATCTCTGGCTCATCATTCAAGTCCTAGCACATTCCCGATATCGGGTTTGCCGAACAGCCTCCAGAAAGGCTCTAAATCCTGATGAAACCATGAGAGAACATATCCTACTAACGGAATCACTATATGCCGCGGTAAGGCAGCAAGCTTTAAAGTTTGCAGAAAGTGGAATCGAGCCTCTGCCCATTTTCCTTGTGCAAGATACACCCTGGCTCTTCCTAAGTGAATGTTGGGCCAAACCTGGTCCCAGCTGCGTCTGATGGACAGACGATCGGCTTCCGATAGTCGGACCTGGTCTCCATATGTCCGAATGAATTCCATGGCGTATAGAAAATCGCTCCGCATAAACTGTTCGATTTGACAACTCGTCGCTGTTGAAGCCAGATGGCGTCTCCAATACCCTACAATCCGAGGAATATAAGCGAACTTACCAACAAGGGCTAAATTAAGAAAGGTGGCAAAATCCACCGCATGTCGGTCACTAACAGTGAGGAAACCACCAATGGCATCCAGTGCCTTACGACGTATGATCGCGCTACAAGGAAAAACAAACTGCCCCGGCCTGGCCAAACCGATAACAGCAGCACCAACGGGCTGATTACGGAAAACATTAGAGGGATACCTACGTAGTTCCTCTTTAGACGGTATTGTTTGAGGAACTAATTTTCCTGATGCGCTGACAACTTGGGTGACCCCATAGACCAGCGCCACGTCTGGATCATCGAATGCAGGAACTAAAGTAGCTAACCTGTCCGCAGGCCAATAATCGTCACCCTCAAGAATAGCTATCAAATCTCCCTTTGTATAACTTAAAGCCTTATTGTAAGTATCTGCCAATTTAAATCTACCTTGATTTTCTTGATAAATATAACGAATACGAGGATCACGATACTGTTTAATGATTTGGGATGTTTTATCAGTAGATCCATCGTCAATGATAATTTGTTCCCAATGTTCGTAGGATTGGGCTAACACGCTTTCAATACACTGGCCTATGAAGGCTTCATGATTGTAGGTAGGGGTAATAATGCTCACAAATAGGTTGTTGCCGATCATTTTTCTTCTCTTCATGCCATATCGGTCGTCTGGATAAAGGAATTGAGTATTACTGCGGTACAACTATGTTTAAATCCATTTCAGTGAGATGCATCAATATACTTGGAAAACAGCCGTTCGACCTTGTCAACTGTTTTTTCCCAAGTGAATTTGCGCGCGGTCTCAATCCCCTCACTTGCCAAACTGTGTCTTAGTTGCTCGTCTTCGATAAGTTCGCATACAGCATCAGCCAGCCTCTCAGGTGCGCGCGGGGGTACAACCAAACAGTTCTGCCTATCGAAGGCATAGTCTTCCGTTCCAAACCGAGTTGTTACTACTGCGGTACCACAAGCCATTGCCTCAAGGGGCGGCAACGGAAAACTCTCATACCAGGATGCAGAAATCAGAATATCAGCTTGCTGATAAAGACGAGCAAGTTCTTCGTTAACGGGAGACTTCACAAATCTGTATTGTACGCCTTTCTCAACCGGCAGGTTTGGATTCGTGCCAAAGACAACGAAATCAACATTCGAATACTTGCTCTGAACGATTCTCATTGCTGCCAAGGCGTCCCTAAATCCTTTTATTGGATCCGGCTTCCCTAAACTCAATACCGTCACTTGTCCATTCCCACGTCGAGCAGGCGTGACGGGAGGCTTGAAGATCGTATGATCTATCGCTGGATGGACCAATTCAACACACTTAATATTGTGCTTATCTAATAATTGTTGCTGAAGCCATCGGCTATTCGCTATACGATTCAATGGCAATAAATACGATTCCATCGCGACTTTTTGATAGTAAGGGTCGTACTCATAAAATAAAGGTTCGTAGTGCTGCATATGATAGAAGGGGATCCCTTTACCACTTCTATGCACCGCGAACGCTGTAAAACAATGGGTGGCCACGTTGATCTCGCAATAAGCAGGAATCGTCTCTGCGAGCCTTCGCATTACTGTTGCAGCAAGGTCGTAATCATACTTGATCAACTTCAAACCACGTCTGACGACCTTCTTCCAATAAGGATCGTGAACGAGATACACCTTGAACTTCGGGTTTTCAAACCAGGCTAAATCACTCAACCGTCCCACTGCCGTTACACTCACCTGGTGGCCACGTTCCGCAAGCCTATTGGCAATTTCAACTATTACCCGGACCCCGCCCGTAAGTTTTAGACCATGCAGTACATAATTGACCTTCATGACATTATCCCCTTACCCTGCGCGGAACGGAATTCACAGAGAGGGTTTGACCTACGTAGAGCCCATCGCGTATAGAATCCGCTATCCCCTGAAATACCCATCGTCCATAGCGCCCCACCTGATAGATGCCGTGCTTCTCCAAGGCTTTGAGCGCCTTCTGTCGCCATCCGGAGCCTGGCCAGGACCAAGTGTAGGCTACCTCAATCCAGGTGGGATCTATCACTTCGGCTTCCTCAATCCACCCCCACTCCTGGAGTTCTCCCACCACATCCTCACATAATGCCTTTATCTCGCTTTCGTCTGGCTTCTGTCCCCCAGGGTATGCTTTCTCCACGTAGATGCTCACCCTATCATTCGCCTCTCGTGAAGACCTCGGCAAAAAGGAGATATCCACATTACTGTAAAATCCCACCCGGTGAAATCTCGAATTGCTGTCTGGAATGTATAGCCAATGCTCCTCGGGACACCGAGGGCCACGCTTTGCCCCGATGTTCAATACCAGCACTGAGGTGTAGGGGTCAGGTTCCTCATCCACCTCAAGACCGGCCATCTCCATCATCCGGTTCAAAGGAAGGGTTGAAATCAGGGTCTTATACTCGACCCCGGAGCCGTTGGCAAAGAGGATTTCCTTGCGACGCGCATCAATCGAAACCACCTGTTTCCCATAATGAATTTTACAACGCCTAGCCATCTGTTGAGCTAAGGTATTCAGGCCTTCCACCGGGTAAACGAAAGTCGCATTGTACCCCACCGGTGGCGTTTCATTGAAAGCACCTTGAATAACCAGCGACAAGTCCACCGGCGATTTATAAGCATCCTGAGGGGCGATTTGGGTCCACAGCCCTGCCGTGTATCGTTCGTGGAAAGGGGCGAAGAAGAGTTCCATCAAAGTTAGACCAAAGTTTTGCTCCAGCCAGTCAGCCATCGTTACAGGGTTCCCTTTGGGGGCTTTCACTATCTCGGTAAGCGCCCTGGCTGCGATTTCTTTTCCCAGGTGACTTAAGTGATTTTGTATGGGATATGGAACATAAAGGCCCTGTTTGCTGAAGAACACCGCTGACCGACGCTCATAGGATTTCACAGGCGTTAAAGAACGAATGAACTGCAACACAGCAGTGTCTCCGCCGAAAATCCAATGCCCTCCGCCGATCTCAAAGCGGTAAGCTTCATCGTCCTCGGGGGCAGTATGAAGACGTTTGTTGTCATCAGGGCATACGTAGTACGAAGAGCAAATACCGCCGGCAACCTCTGCGGCCTCGTAAATCGGTAATCCTGACAATAGCGCAACGGCAAGACCTGTCATACCTGCGCCTAGAACTGCCACTTGAGAGTTGTTAGTATGTTTGTTCTGCTCTTTATCATTGTTATTCATAATTCATATCCCCACCGCTTTACCACATCTAGTTCTGGAATCAGCTCATTGAGTCTATGGACGTCCTCCTGGTAATACTCTCTAAGAAACGCTTTGGTTTCCGGTTTAACCTTAATTTGCACACTTAACCTTTCATATACAAACAGTTTGATGGCGGATTTGATTCCGTCAGGGATAAACTGAGAAAAGCTTCTGAATATTGCCGGGATATATCCATCTGGGCTCGGATTTTTCTGTATGAAGTTAGGCACAAAATCCGTGTTAACACCTAAGAACTTACAAATCTGCTTATATATCTCACGAGGATTCTCCCTCAGATCTTCATAAAGCCATATGCCGAGTTGATTTCTAGGAAAAACATCGAAGTACCTTCTTACCTGTTCGTAGTATAATCCCAAGCCCTTGTATGCCCAAAAATGCTCCCATCCTTTCCGAAGCCGGTCGCTTTCTTTTTTCAAAGCGCTCTCAAAATCGAGCATCTCACGCCCCGCCCCCCTTAAGGCTTTATAGTTAGAAATGGCACGCTCTACCGGTTCCCTCAGAACAATGACAATTTTGCATTCAGGTAAAACTTCTCGAATGTTCTTAGCCGTACATGGGTAGAACAAATAGGCTGGCGAGGCCTCACCGCGAGCTGGGTAATTCTCGGAACCTGAGAATAATGCAAGATATTCCTGCCATGATGTTATGATTGCTGCATGCCTGTCTTTATAAGAGCCATCCGCATTACGTTCTAATGGTTTGTGAAGCGCTTCGTTATCGCCCGGACCAGTAAATTTTGGCTTTAATTGCGCAAAATAGTTCGTTTCTTTCACAGGCGACATAAACACTTGCGGATGTGCTCTAAGCCAATAGTATAGCGAGGTCGTTCCACTTCGCGCCGCTCCGACTATGATGAAGTTAGGTCTTATCAAATCAGATTCCACTGCAATCATCGCCCTGACTTACCCTATATGGGGCTAAGATTATTTATTCTTAAATAGACAAAGAAACCCAAAGTGACAAAAACCTCCGACACAAGCACAGCTAATGCCATCCCGCTGGCAAACCACATTGGTGTTAGCAGAAATGCAAGCGTTACATTAGTAAAACCAGCAATCAAGAAAATGAATAGTCTTGTTCTATCTTTCCGAAATGGAAGCAGGACAAATCGACCAAAGCTACTACCAATACCAATGATTAAAGGCAGTGCTGCTAACATACGCATAACTGTTATAGAAGGTTCATACCCCGTCCCTAGGACGACTTGAACTATCACTGGTGCCCCAACGAATAGGGCTATTGATAAGAATAACCCCAGACTACTTTGCAGCAACAATCCTCTTCGCGCCCAATAGAGCACAGAACTTTTCGACTCTGAGGCCATCTTACTGAACCTTGGGTAAACCGCCTGTGAGATTGGACCGAGAAGACCCGCTACTGCCTTTACAATCCTCTCCGCGGCGCTGTAATACCCGACGACGGTATGGTTTGTTAGCAGGCCCAATATAAGGGCGTTCCCTGTGGTATAAAGGCTCACCGAGGCCGTCGATAGAAAAAGCGTCCATCCCTCCGCGAGCGCCTCCTGAATTCCTCGCCACGATGGGATAACAGGACGTAATTGAAACATCCAAAAAGCAACTCCCGCTCCAACAACACCAGCGGCAATAGATCCAAAACTAGTAAGCCCTCCATACAGTAAATAGTCCTCGGGCCGATGGATCATTGTAAATATACCTATTACAACAAAGAAACGCATAACTAGATTGATCACAGAAATGGAGACCATCCTCTCCATCCCCTGGAAAAGCCATGTGGGAAAAAGCGCATTGCCGACGGTCAAGCCATACAAGATCAGTAGCAATACACTGACGTCGCGAAGTTTGGGGACGACGGTGACAAGAGGCAGAAGCACTGCAAAACCCACGGTGCAGAGAAGGATTTTCGCTGCCCAGACGCTAAATGCAATGCGGCTTACCGCTATTGGATCATTACGCTTGACAGAGATTTTCCGGGTGGCCGATAGCGCAAATCCATAGTCTACGAAAAGGGCGAAATATGCAATCAAACTCCGACCAAAAGCTATTGTTCCATATCCGGTAGGCCCCAGAACGCGGACAAGGTAAGGTACTGTAATAAGAGGGAGGATATAATTGGCGAACTGAATTACATACAGAGAGGCAGCATTCTTGGCCACAGAACTGCGTAACCCAGTTCTGATTGTAGAAGCCATATCTTGTCGTAGTAAGAGGAAAGATTTTGCCACTGCCAGTTTAATCTCCACTGAGCGCGGCCAAAGGGCTCACATCAATCCCCAGCGAGCAGATGCACGCCTTGCTGAAGTTCCGGGCGTGCACGTCCACCGGCCCCGGCACGTACTTCACGTTGAGTTTCTTGCCCGAAACCTCGATCACTGTCCTCACCAAATCCGCCACCGTCACCCGCTCATCGCTGCCCAGGTTCACCGGGCCCTCCAGGTCGGATTGCATCAGCATGTAGATGCCTTCCACCAAGTCGTCCACATAAGTGTAGTTACGGATGGCGGTGCCATCGCCCCACACCTCAATGGTCCCGCCGTCCTGCGCCTCCGCCACCTTACGGCAGATGGCCGCTGGCGCCTTCTCCCGCCCGCCCCGCCAGGTCCCCTCCGGCCCGTAGCAATTCTCGAACCGGGCAATGCGCACCTTCATGGGATAGTGTCGCCCATAGGCCATGGCCACCCGCCCCGTGGAATAGGGTGTCCTCTCGAGGTGAGGCCCATACAACAGGGTATTCCACGGGGCCCGCTCGGCGTACAGCTTCTCCCAGCCGTATTCGTTGTCAGGGTTGGCGGGAATAGCATCGTCCTCAGCCAAGGGCGGTTCACCGGGCTGCATGTCCCGGTAGACGCAAACCGAGGAGGAGAAGAAGCAGCGGGGCACGCCCATCTCGGCCGCGGCGTGGACCATATGGATGTTGATCAAGGCGTTATTGTGCAACACCTCGCACTCGGCCACGGAGATGAAGCCCATGCCCCCCATGTCGGCAGCCAACTGGTACACTTCGTCGAAGGTCCCACCGTCGGACAGGGTCAGGGCCTGGCGGCAGTTTTCGGGATCGCGCAGGTCCAGTAACAGAAATTCATCTGCTTGCGTGGGCGAGAACTCAGGATATTTGATATCCACCCCGCGCACCCAATAGCCTTCACGCTTGAGCTTCCTCACTAGATGCCCGCCGATGAAACCACCCGCACCGCATACAAGCGCCCTTTTCATTCGATTTCCTCCTGTAAATCGCTTGAAGCTCTTTTACCATTGCGCTTCGGTGAGCCCCCTATGCTATGCCTCTCCACACACTCCCCCACGCCTTCAACGGCTTCATGATTCCGCTTTTTGTCTTACCGCCCGGCTCACTTGGGCATGTTCTTCAGTTCCTGCACCCTTCCAGGCTACAGCAGGCTCTCTCTCCCTCTAATTCCTCCGGCACTGGAAAGTCCATTAAGTCAAAGATGGTTGGCGTCACGTCCAGGATGGAGATTGCTCTGTCAACCCTCAGGTCATGCCCCTTTACGAAGAGTGAGGCATCGTCGTAGGTGTGCATCCCCACCCGATGGCTCCGTCCGAACAATGAATTTCCCCCTATCTTGGCCTTTAAATCATATCCCCGATGGGGATGGGCGATGAGGTCCGCAGCACGGTCAAAGTAAGGGCCTGCGTATAGCTCCTCCCGCTTGTATACACGCTGGATGACGCGATCTCCCGTATCCGGATCCTTAAGCTCGAGCAGCGATTCAGCGATCTCCTCCCGCAGGCCCTCATAATCCTCCCGCTCTACGCTTCCCCTCAGCTCCCGGCCCCTCAGATTGATGAATATCCGCCCCGGAATCAGGCTGTAGGCCTTAGAATGGGGGAGGATGTCCGCAAACTCTTTCGCTCCGTCTCGAAATTCCAGGAATCCCTGCTCACAGAGATAGGCGTTGATGTCCACCTCCTTCTTGATTCCGCATAGGGCAATCGCAAATTTGGCGGTGGTGGGGGAAGACACGCAAAAACAGCCCGCCGGATGGGCTTGAGTCCCTGAAATCTTCGCAAAATTTGTTAGCGCGAATAAGTGATGGGTTAAGTTGCTGCCAAGGGCAGGACCTGGCGTTTCTGCCAGTACAGGTCCCAGCCACGGTTGAGCATAAGGGTCTTCAAAGCGGCCAAAGCATCACTGGTGGCCCAGCTCCAATGCATGCCCTTGTGCTTCTGCCGACGGGCAACTAACAGATCATTGGCTTTCTCCCCATGGCCGCTGCCGTTGAAGCGGCGCTCCCTACGCCTGGCTTTGTAATTGGGAATAAGGGATCGACGATTCTGAATGTATGCCATCAGCTCATCCAGCCTGGCTTCGTTTTTGGCCTTCGGCCGATAGGCTTCCAGTTGCTGAAGAGCAGCATCAACATCCCCTCTCCATAGCGAGAAGAGGAGTGAGCCCAGCAATTGGGCCTTGGCCTTGCGCCCACGACAGATCATGCTGGTCAATTCATAACACTTCTTCTTGAGATGATACCAGTCCAGGATGCACTCCTTGGAGGGCAGATGGGACAGATACTGCTCAAAGAAGGCTCGAATCCAACGCGCACCATCGCACAGGAGGGTCACCAGCCCCCGCATGCCTCCGCACAGCACGATGAGCAGATAAAGCTGGCGGAGGAAGGCATCCCCTGTGCCGCTGAGATAGCGGTAGCCTTGAGCGGTGGCGATGCGCGCCGTGCGCAATTCCCACCAAGACCGCTTGGTGGGAATTGCGCACCTTCACCTCATCGGGGGCCACAACCACCTGGCCCGGTTGGATCTCCGGCCCCAGCCTGGCCAGGGCCGCCCCATCAAGCCCCCGCTCCGCCCTCCGAGCGGCCAGCACCCTCTCCCAATCCTGCTCCGAAACCCCCTCAGGAGGCTGAGGATTGGGGACGGAAAGCTGGGCTTCCACTGCCGCGTTCAATTCGGCCGGCCAGGCTGCCCGCCTGCGAGGGGTTTGGGCGGGAACCAGGCAGGGCTTGAGCTTCCAAAGATCGGATCGAGCCATCAACTCCTCCACCTCGGCCGCCTCTTGAGTGCGGATGATCTGGCCATGCTTGCGCACCAATTGGCGCAATTCGGTGGTGGAAAGGATTTCTGGCTCCTGGGTCTGCCAGCCCAACAGTCGCTGCGCGGTGGAGAAGGGCAGGTCCTGGGACAAAAGGCAGGCCCATTCCTCAAGACCGCGGGTGATGATCATCCCGCCGTGTGGAGGCAAGAGGGCGTTGCCGGGCATGGTATGCCCCTCCGAGGCATGATACAAGACCCTGCGGGGCAGATGGATAATGCCCAGCCGAGTGGCCACTTTGACGGTATCGTAGCCATCGCCCCTAACCCTTCCCAGGGGGGAAAGACTTCCGGTAATCTTCCACCAGCAGCCTGTCGATCTCTTTCCATTGCTCCACCAGGAGCTTACGCATCACCTCTCGGCCGATGGCGAGGGTCTGGGTTTCCAATTCGTCCAGAGAGGTCTCCGGTTTCAGATGGCTCGGGTCGGCAGGCGGCAGATCTATGCGGTGCAGTTCGGTCATCTGGTCCGGGTTGCTATCGTCATCCACCCGGCAAATCAGCACCCCTTAGATGGCTCATGGGTTCCTCCTCGTTCTGATGTTAGAAAGGGGTTGAAGCTGTTGAAATGATACCACAATCCGCCAATTCGAGAAAGCAGAACCCATGAACCGTCTATAACTTTACCCATCGGTTATTCGCGCTAACCAAAATTTAGCATCTGGAGGGAAGCAAAGCGCTACTGATCAGAAAATGCGATTGCCCTATGATTCCGCAGAAGCCGTGGTCGGATAGGACCACAAATTCACACCCCTTGGGCAAAGCGGCGTGTATCTCAGCGATGGTCCGATCCACCTCCCCGTAGAATTCCCAGAACCTCCGATGGTACGGCGATCCTTCGTCCTCGTATCCATCCCAATAGAAGTGGTTCACCCTGTCCGTCTCCATGATGTGGAGCATGAAGAAGTCCCAATCCTCGTTCCTCATAAGCTCCAGCGCCACCTCCCGGCGAGCTCGGAGCGCCCTGAAGCAATCCTCCAGGAACCCCTCCCTGTCGTCCTTGGCCTTCCAGGGATCGGGGTCAACGATGTAGCCCATGGCCGCCAGCTTACGGCTTATGGCCGGCGGATAGCAGGCTTTCTCCAACGACGGGCTCAGGAAGCCGGACACAAGGATGCCGTTCACGGGTTTTGGAGGATACGTCACGGGGACGTTGATCACGATGGTGCGCTTCCCCCGCCCGTTCAGCCGCTCCCAAAGGGTCTTGGCCCTCAAGTCTCGGCCGGTGGGGATAGTGCGCCGCATACCCTTATCCAGGTCCACGAAGCCGTAGATGTTGTGCCGGCCCGGATTCACCCCGGTCATGAAAGTGGCCCAGGCCACGGAAGAGATGGTGGGGATGACCGAGTTCATCCTCACGAATCCGCCATCGCGGGAAAGCCGCGCGTACTCAGGCATCTTCCCCTTGGCAAAGGCTTCCTGCAAGAAAGAGAAGGGCACCCCATCAATGCTCAAGACGAACACCCTTTTCCGTTTGCTTCTCAACAGCCCAAAGAGGCCCATCCACTTCACCTCATCCCGATTCCCCCGCCACATCCGTCCCGCGCGATGAAGTACACGGCTTTGGCGAGAGGGCCGCACGCATGCTGCCTGCACCTGCCGGGCTTTTAGATCAGCCAGGTTTTGACCAATGTCCACAGCCCCAGCAGGGTTACTAAAATCCCTAATCCTACCCTTATCTTTTCCTCCGCTTTAAACTTTGCAGTGATGTGAGGACCTATTATCGCTCCAACGATTGCCCCAAGGCTCAACAGCAAGACTAAATCCCACCTTGGTATCCCCTTTCTGATCAAATAGGTCAGAAATCCAACGATACAAATCGGCGCTTCAGATAGAGCGGTCGCACCGATCGAGTTCCTGCTCCGCCTTCCACACATCATTTGACCGCTGGTAACCACAGGCCCAAACCCGCCGCCGGATATGCCCTTGTTAAATGCACTTAACACCCCTATCCCTAAAATCCTCCTCCATGAGAACTCAAACCTGCTCCTCAAAAGCAAGACTATCCCCATTGCGAGGATCAATATGCCGATGTAGGTTTTTAACGCGGTCTTTGGAACGCTTATCGCGGTCAATGTAGCTATGACGGTGGCGATGACGCCGAGAGTGGTTACTACAAAGACGACCTTCAAGTCCCTTGATGTACTCCTCCTGAAGGACTCAATATACCCCAGATCCTCCAATCTCTTCATCACGCCTGATTCTATGCTGAAATCAACGTTTCTTAATGCATGATGTATTCTCGATGCCACAAGGCCCCCGATTGCCTGAGAGAACAGGATAGAGGGCACCACAGCCAATGGCTCGTAGCCTGCAATCAGAAGCAGAGGTGAGAGTATCGTGCCATAGCACATGCCCAAGGACGAATCAATAAGCTCACATGTGAAAGCGGCCACTATCAGGGCAATAGCTTCTGTGATCAATCGTTACCTCAGCTTTCTACCTTTCTGACCTTTCAACCTTGATCCTGCCGAAAAGCTGCTCTAGGGCCTATCCGCGGGCCGTTGCTTGGCGCCCGAGGACGGGCTTGGGAGCTTTCCAGTAGAGACAACCTCTAAACCTTCCAACCCGCCAACCTATAACCTCAAATGTACCCCAACTCCTCCAATTTAGCCAGGACCTTGGCCGCGCTCTCCTCCGGCGTCTCCCTGTCCGTCTCGATGACCACCTCCGGGTTCAGCGGCTCCTCGTAGGGGTCTGAGATGCCGGTGAAGTTCTCGATCTCCCCCGCCAGCGCCCTTTGGTAGAGCCCCTTCGGGTCTCGCGCCATGCACACCTCCACGGGGCACTTGGCATACACCTCCACGAAGCGCCCGATCTCCCTCCGAGCCTGATCCCGCTTCTCCCGATAGGGCGAGATAAATGACGTCACCACAGCCACGCCGTTTCTGGTGAGCAGCTTGGCCACGAAGGTCACCCGTTCGATGTTCTCGTCTCGATCTTCTTTGGTGAAACCCAAATCCCGGGAAAGGCTCTGGCGCACGATGTCGCCGTCCAGCCGCTCAACCCTGAGCCCCCGCGCCCTGAGCTCCCTCTCCACCAACCTAGCCACCGTCGTCTTGCCCGAGCTGGGCAGGCCGGTGAACCAGACGGTGAAGCCTTGCTGCTCAGTCAAATCAGCTGACGCCAATGACCCGCCCCTCCATGTCCTTCGGCACTGGCAGGCCCATGAGTTCGAGCACCGTGGGCGCCACGTCCATCACCTGCAGGCCCTCCACCCTCCTCCCCCCTCCGCTGCGGCGGGGGTCATACATGATAAATATCCCATTTATAGCGTGATCGGCATCGTCGGGGCCGGTGTCGTTCTCGCGAACCCAAACGGTGTTCCAGCCCACGCTGCCTATGGATCTCCAGTACAGGTCGCCGAAGAGGACGATGAGGTCGGGGGGAATGCCCCGTATCTCGCTGTAAAGCTCCTCCGGCCTGTAAATCCTGGTCCCGATGGGTTTCCCCTCCTCGTCGCCTAAGGCCTCCAGCTTCTCGATCAGCTCATCTCTCACCCTCTCGTAGTCCTCCGGCTCGATCGCCCCGCAGGGCTCCCTGCCCTTCACGTTCAGGAAAAGATGCCCGTAATACCCGCCCGCGCCCCAGGCCAAAGTGTGCTCCCAATCCACCTGGAGCTCCTCAAACCTGGCTATGCCCTTGGGCTTCTCCCTCAGCTTCAGGTATCCCTCCCTTATCAGCCACTCGTTTATGCAGATGCCCCCATCCATCCTCTTGGCCCCGTGATCGGAGACGACCAGGACGGCGGTCTCGTCGTCGAGCATCCCCAGAAGCTCGCCCACCTTCCCGTCCAGGAATCTGTAGTACTCCAGGCCCACGTCCTCATAAGGGTTTCCAGGCTGATATTTGATGTGCTCAGGATCGAAATACTTCCAAAAGCCGTGGTGGAGCCTGTCCGGCCCCATCTCCACGAACATGAAGAAGTCCCAGGGTTTGGCCCTCAGGAGATATTTGACCACCTCGAACCGCTGCTCCGTCATTTCATATATCTGCTCGAGCAGGTTATCCTTGTCGTCGGTCCGGAAATTCTTGACATCGAAGATGTACTCCCCCACCAGCCCCTCTATCTCTTCCTTGAGGGATGGCGGATAGGCGTAGGGGGATTCAGCGCTGGGCGTGAGGAAGCCGGAGATCATGCATCCCCGCACCCGCTTGGGGGGATAGGACGGGGGCACGCCTATCACCACCACATCCCGGCCTGCCTCCGAGGCGTAATCCCATATGGCCTTCTCCTTGAGCGATCTGGAGGTCACTATGGAAAAGCCATCGTAAGAATGATCTTTCCTGTTGCGAAAGCCGTAGAACCCCAGCCTGCCGGGGTCCTTCCCCGTGACCATGGAGGCCCAAGCGGGGACGGTGATGGGGGGTATGGTGCTCTCCAAGGGCCCATAGACCCCCCTGGCCATGAGGGATGCCAGGTTGGGCAGCTCCCCCCGCCACCTGTCGAAAACCAGTTCCGGCGGCACGCAATCCAAGCCGATCACCAAAACCTTCATCTCACCCTCATTCCACAAAGGGATTCCCGTACCTGGCGATGACCTCCGCCACCTCGGGGCGCATGAGCTCCGGCGGAGGCACCTCTCCTTGGGAGAGCATCTTCCTGATTGTGGTTCCGCTGAAGTTCACGCGGTCCTCCTCGCTGTGGGGGCAGGTCTTCTCATTCGCCACCCCGCCGCACTTCCTACAGTAGAAGAACGTCCTGAAGAAGAGGGGGACGATGCCCAGGTCGGGGAACTCCTCGAATATCCTGTGGGCGGCGAAGGGGTCATAGAAATCCCCCACCCCGGCGTGATCCCTGCCCACGATGAAATGGGTGCAGCCGAAGTTCTTGCGCATGATGGCGTGGAAGATGGCCTCCCTGGGGCCGGCATATCTCATCTCCGTTTCGAGGATGGCCAGCACTGCATTGTCTTTCAAGAAATAGTTCTCGATCAGGATGGCGTAGGCCTCCAGGATCACCTCGTCCTTGAAATCCCCTCTCTTCTTCCTGCCGATCAGGGGATTTATGAAGATGCCATCCACGAAGCTCAGGGCCGTCTTCTGGACGTATTCGTGCCCCAGGTGGGGGACATTCCTGGTCTGAAAGCCCACCACCGTCCGCCAGCCCTTCTCCTTGAAGAGGACCCTGGTCTCGAAGGGGCTCAGCTTGTATCTCCCGAAGCGGCTCTGGGGCGGATTTATGAGATCTATCTTGCCTCCTAAGAGGACCTTCCCCATCCCCTCGAGTTTCGCCACCCCAGGATGGGCCCGGCTGGTGGTTCCAAATACTTTCCGGGCGTGCTCCTCCTTGTCGTAGCGGTACTTCTCCTCCAGATGCATTATGGCCAGAGGCTTGCCCCTGTGGAAGAGGGCTATATCCTCCCTCTCCCTAAACCGATCCGCCTCTTCCTCTGACACATCGAGAACTATGGGGATCGTCCAAGGGACATCGTTCGCCAGTCTCATTGAGCGCAGGACGCTCTGGTAATCCTCCCTTCCCAGGAAGCCCTCCAGGGGGCTGAACACGCCCCTGGCGATGTTCTCCACATCCCTCGCCAGATCGTCGCCCACCTCGAGCCTAGGGAGCCCATAGGCTCTCTCCTCCGCCTCTTCCCGGGCTTTCCCCCTGAGAACTCGATCCACAAGCTTCCCGCCATGGGGCCTTATCACCGCCTGTCCTCCTTAATCCAGATAGCCCAGGGCCCTGAGCCTTTCCTTCACTTGTTCTTCCTCTTCCTCGGAGAGCACGTCCTCGCTTCCCGCCTCCAGGCGAGCCAGGGCCTCCCTCAGGAGATGAGTCGCATAGGCGGAAACGGACTCGAATTCCGTCTCCGCGATCATCCCCTCGAGCCTCTTGTATAGCGTTGAGGGGATGGTTATGGTGGTAAATTCGTGTTTATCAGCCATATGTCCTCCAATGTACAGCCTGGCAACCCTGGCTTAGATCCAGAACTTCGGCAAGTCTTCCCCTTGCCCCAGTTCATACTTGCCTTTCCCTTAAGCAAGACATGCTCCAAACGGCCACAGCTGCTTCACCATTTCCCCTGGCCCCCCACCCTCCCCAAGCACGGTCGGCAGAATATCCCAAATCTCAAACGCAAATTTGACAAATCTCTCAGTTTGTCTTACAATCAAAGCAGAAAAAGTAAGACCTAAAGGGAGGGTGGAAAGCTATGTTGGCGCGACTTTCGTCCAAAGGTCAATTGGTCATCCCCAAGCCCATAAGGGAAGCTCTGGGGCTTCGAACCGGCACCCAATTCCATATCCGGCTTAAGGAGGGCAAAATCATCCTCGAGCCGGTGGAGGCCTCCCCGATCGCCAGCTTGTACGGCAAGTATCCCGATGCGGATTTCCTCGCCGATCTGGAGGCAGAACACCGACAGGAGATACAAAATGAGACAACGGTTCGTGCTTGATGCCTGGGCTATTCTGGCCTTCTTGCAGAAAGAAGAGCCTGCTGCCTCACGGGTCAAACAACTAATGGAGGATGCGGAGAAGGGCAATGTCGAACTGTTCATCTCCATCATCAACC
>Ga0190286_1000247_pt1 | contig 24755 bp, 25 predicted proteins | sample 48691834_MG_FD_183241 | JGI IMG/M metagenome (GOLD analysis project Ga0190286, IMG submission 183241) | Hydrothermal vent microbial mat bacterial communities from Southern Trench, Guaymas Basin, Mexico - 4869-18-3-4_MG | ecosystem: Environmental > Aquatic > Marine > Hydrothermal vents >... | reverse complement strand
TTCCAAAAAACCAAAAAAATAGATTTATTTTTTCCTCAAACTATAAAAAAGGAGGTTGCATGACAAAACTTCATTTCAACTATAAGGATATATTCAGGGCATTCCGACTGGGTTTTTCGGCTAAAAAAATGTGGGTGATGTTTGAGGGGCTTATTGCAGGTTTTCTCGGGTATGTAATACTCTCTTATGTAGCACTCCTTATAAAGGGAATGCCCCTTATCCAAATATGGAAAACATACACCCTTTTTGTATTCCCAGCCCCAATGCCCTGGTATTGTTGGATAGTATGGTGGATAGGGTTCCTATGGTTTGTATTTATGCTTCTCTTATCAGGAGTGACGGTTTCAAAACTCACTTACGAACAGTTAAGGGGGGATGAGTTCTTTGAAGTTAAAGAGGCTTGGAAACTTGCTTGGCAACGGGCAGGGTCTTTGGTTGCCTCTCCAATATTGCTGGCCGTCTTTATTGCAATACTCCTCATCGCAGGTTTGGTCCTCAGCCTCATAGGTAAAATACCCTATTTCGGAGAACTATTCGTGGGGATAATGGCAATTCCAGCATTCGCAGTCTCTCTATTTATAATCTACCTTTTAATAGTCCTCCTCTTTACCCTTACCTTAGCCCCCTCTGTAATAGGTGTAACGAAAAGCGATGCCTTTGATACTCTCTTTGAGGTCTTCTCTTGTGTAAATGACCAACCTTGGAGACTTGTGTTGTGGCAGGGAGCAATGAAGCTCTTTTCTTTTATAGGAATAATAGTTCTTGGTTTTTTCTCCGTAAAAGCTGTAAGTCTCGGTTCTACGGTAGTAAGAGTTTTTATGGGTTTAAAATTAGATGAAATCTTAAATAACTCTCTATCCCTCTTTAAATTTACTCTCCCCTCCTATATTCCCTTTACATTACACAACTATATATCCAGAGGATTTGAAATCATTGGAGCCTCCATCCTATTCTCCCCACCCTCTTTTTCAGCCCTGGGCTGGGCAAAGGATATTGCTGCAGTACTCTTAGGGATAACAATCTATGTTATCTTCTTCTTCATTCTCTCCTATGGAACATCCATCTGGTTTGCAGGAAACACCGTAATCTATTTGGTCCTGGTCAAGAAAAAAGACGATAGAAACCTCTTAGAAGTAAAGGAAGAAGAGTTTGAAATACCTGAAAAGGTAGAGGCAAAAGAAGAAGAAAAAAAGGAAGAGAAAAAAACGAGAAAAAAAGTAACCAAGAGGAAGGTTAAAAGAAAGAAGAAATAATTCCCAAATCTGTAAGGCTCTTTATAAAAGGGGCTGTCCAAGGTGTAGGATTTAGACCCTTCATATATCGGACAGCCCTACAGTACAATATCAAAGGATTTGTAAAGAACACGGTACAAGGAGTGTTTGTCCATGCAGAGGGAGAAAAAATAAATGAATTTATAGAAGAGATCAAAAAAAATCCTCCTCCAAACTCCCACATCACTGAAATAAAAATAGAAAATTCCCAGCCCCTAAATCTTAAAGAGTTTAAAATTAAAAAAAGCAAAGAGGATGGTATTCCTGCCATACATATTACTCCAGACCTTGCAACCTGTGAAGAATGCCTTAAAGAGCTCTTTTCAAAGAAGGATAGAAGATTTATGTATCCCTTTATAAACTGTACCCACTGCGGTCCAAGATATACAATAATTATCTCTATTCCCTATGATAGAAAAAACACCACCATGAAGGATTTCAAGATGTGCCCCTACTGCAAAAATGAATACCAAAATCCCTTAAACAGAAGATTCCATGCACAACCTGTGGCATGCCCGGAATGCGGTCCCCAAATCACTCTTTTTTCTTCAAATGGAAAAAAACAACTTAAGGAAGACCCCCTTAAGGAAACAGTCAATGCTCTTAAAGAAGGAAAGATAATAGCAATAAAAGGCATAGGGGGGTTCCATATTGCATGTGACGCCACATCCAAAAATGCGGTCCTTAGATTAAGAAGGATTAAAAAAAGACCAAGAAAGCCATTTGCTTTAATGGCAAAAGATATAAAAACCATTGAAAAATACTGTGAAGTAAACTTAAAAGAAAAAGAAGTTTTAAAATCCTCTGCATCTCCTATCCTTCTTCTCAAAAGCAAAACCAAGACTCTATATTATGTTGCCCCAAAAAACAAATACATAGGAATGATGCTTCCATATACCCCTCTTCACCACCTCATAATGAAAAAAGGTCCTGAAATCCTTATAATGACAAGCGCAAATATCAAGGATGAACCCATAATAAAGGATAAAAAAGAACTCTTTGAAAAATTACCAGAGATAGATTTGGTCTTGGACCATAATAGAAACATAGAAAACAGAATAGATGACTCGGTGCTATTTCAATCATCCTTTGGACCCATTTTTATAAGAAGAGCAAGAGGATATACTCCCTCCCCTATCTCATCTCCTATAAGCCTTTTACCTTCCCTAAGTACTGGAGCAGAAAAGAAAAACACCTTTTCCTTAGGAAAAAGTCAGGATATTTTTCTCTCCCCCCATATCGGAGAACTTACCTCAATGGAATCCCTTAAATTCTTTGAGGAAACCCTTGAAAAATATAAAAAATGGTTCGGAATAGAGCCAGAAATTATCGCTTGTGACCTTCATCCTGACTACCTCTCTACCCGATGGGCAGAAAACTCTAAAAAAGAGATAATGAAAATACAGCACCATTTTGCCCACATAGTAGCCACCATGAGCTCCTGGAAACTCAACCAGACTGTAATTGGAATAGCAATGGACGGAACCGGATATGGAGAGGATGGAAGATTGTGGGGGGGAGAACTTCTGTTGGTCCAGCTCAAAGGATATGAAAGAATAGGATGGTTTGAATACATGCCACTCCCTGGAGGAGAAAAAGCCATAAAAAACCCAAAACTCATAGCCGAGGCATACCTCATAGAAAGCATAGGAAGAAAAAATGCAGAAGAAATTTTGAAAAAAGACCTTTCAAGAACCGAAAAAATTCTGAAGGATAAAAGATTCTCTTTCTATACCTCCTCCACAGGCAGGCTTTTTGATGCAGTATCTGCTCTTATTGGGGTTACCCGAAAATCCTCTTACGAAGGAGAAGCCCCTGGAGCACTGGAATGGATAGCAGAAGAGACAGAGGAGTCCTACGAAATTAGCATGGAAAACAAGATGTTTCACGTGAAACACCTTGTTGCTCAAATAGCAGAGGACATTAAAAAGGGCGAAAGAAAAGAAAAAATAGCAGGGAAGTTTCACAGAACCATAGCAAAAGTTATTAAAAATTGGTTTTCTTCTGTTTCACGTGAAACAGGGATTAAAAAGTTGTGCTTGGGTGGAGGAGTTTTTCAAAACAGACTGCTTCTTTCCATGATAAAGGAGGAGCTTAAAGATAAAGCCTTAATTTTCCTCCCTAAGGGAATTCCGGTGAATGATGGAGGGATATCTGTGGGGCAGATAGTTGCACTTAATGCGATTTTAAGAAGGGCTTGACTTTATTGTTTTTTGGAATAACCTATTTAAGGTAACACTGGGTGGTTCTTTTTGTAATATTTAGATAGTTGTGGTGTAATTATTCGGAAAAATGGAGGAGTAAATGGAAGCCTATGAAGTATGGAACAGAATAAAGGAAAGGATAAAAGAAAGAATAGATGAGCAGGGTTTTAAGACATGGTTTGAGCCTACCAAGGGAGTAAGCAAGGCAGATGGGGTGGTGTTTGTGGAGGTCCCCGGGGCATTTTTTGCAGAATGGATAGAGTCAAGATATAAAGATGTATTGGATGATCTCTCGAAGAGCGAAGGGGTAAGAATTGTTTTTAAAACCGGAAATGAAACTAAGAAACGGGAAGAAAAGAGAGTGTGGGTGCTTGAAACTGAGGTAGAGGGAGAGGAAAAAACCGGGCTTCAGCAAAGGTATACTTTTGAAAATTTCGTTGTTGGAGAGAGTAACAGATTTGCCAATGCAGCCTCTTTGGCTGTGGCAGAGATGCCTGGAGGAGCATACAATCCTCTTTTTATATATGGAGGTGTTGGGCTGGGTAAAACCCATTTACTTCATGCAATAGGAAATAGAATCAGAAAAACAAAGCCTAAGCTCAAGGTCTGTTATACCTCTGCAGAAAGACTCTTTATGGAGTTAATAGAGGCAATAGAAAAGGATACAAGGATGGAGTTTAAGAGTAAGTACCGATCAAAGGATGTTCTCCTTATAGACGATATACACTATTTGAAAGGAAAGGAAAGCTTACAGGAGGAGATATTTCATACATTTAACTATCTTTACAGTGCTGAAAAGCAGATAGTGATAACCTCGGATAGACCTCCGAAGGAGATACCTACCTTAGAGGAAAGGCTTGTATCAAGATTTCAGGCTGGGCTGGTGGTGGATATTCAACCCCCTGATCTTGAGACAAGAATAGCAATCCTTAATAGAAAAGCAGAAGAGGAGGGGAAAAAGATACCTCAGGATGTTGCTTATTTCATTGCTTCCAGGGTGAAATCAAATATAAGAGAACTGGAGGGGTGTTTGGTTAAACTGTTTGCCTTATCTTCTATAACCCAGAGAGAAATAACTGTGGAGTTTGCTGAAAATGTTTTAAAAGATATTTTAAGATACTATCCTGGAGTGACTTTAAATCAAATAATAAAGGAAGTCTCCAAGGTTTTTGGTATCTCTCCTGAAGAGATGAGGGAAAGGAAAAGAACCAAGGAACTTGCTCTTGCAAGGCAGGTAGCCATGTATCTTGTAAGAAAATACCTAAAAAATAGGTCTCTTAAAGAAATTGCCTCCATTTTTGGGAAAAAAGACCATACCACAGTGATACATGCGGTGGAAAAGATAGAGAAGCTAATAAACTCTGATTTATCATTTAAGGAAAAGATAGAGAGGATAGAAAGGAGAATAAGAGGTGGATAAGTATGGGGATTTCTTTATCCAGGTAAAGTTATTCTCTATATTTAGGGGTTTTCCACATAATAAACCCTGTTCTTTAAACACGGAAAAAGTTAAAATACAAGGATTTTTATTTAATATCCACATATCCACCTCCCCAAAAACAACAAAAGGAGGAACTTAATGTGGTTTGTTATTAATAGAGAAGAGTTTTTAAAAATACTTTCTCCGGTATCGAAAGTAATACCTACAAAGACACCATATCCAATAATTCAGAATGTTTATATAAGTGTCGAAGATAAAAAACTTATATGTATCGGAACTGATTTAGACTCGTATATAAAGACATGGACTGAGATAGAGGCCGAGGAAAATAAGGTGCTTATTCCTGGAAAAAAACTTATAGAAATTGTTAAGGAAGTAAAGGAAAATGAAGTTTCTATCGGCATAGAGGATAATAAATTTATTTTACAATCTGGAAGGTCTAAGTTCTCCATTCCTTTATTGGATGCAGGGGAATTTCCCGATTTGCTTGCGAGTCCTCAAGGAGTGGCTTTGGATATAAACTCTACAGTTCTTATCAAGGGCTATGAAAAGACAAAAATTACGGTTTCAAAGCAGTTAGACAGACCTTCAATGACAGGCATATTGATGGATATCCGGGCTGAAGAGTTAAGATTCGTTTCCACTGATGGATATAGACTCTCCTTTTACAGTGTACCTGGAGAGTTTGGCACCAAGACCCAGTTAATAATTTCTCCTAAGGTTTTTGGGTTTTTGCCCGATGGTGATTATCTTGTTAAGTTCTCTTATGATGATTCTAAGATGGAGTTTTCTTTTTCTTGGATGGAGATAAGGTCAAGATTGATAGAGGGACCTTACCCAGATTATGAAAAAGTGATTCCGTCTGAAGTAAAAAATAAGTTATATGTAAATAGGGATGGAATACTCTCTGCAATAAGAAGGGTAATGATTTTATCGGATGAACATACCAGAAGAGTGAAGTTTAAGATAGCAGGGGAAGGAGTTACTCTTCAGGCTTCTACTCCAGAAGGAGGAGAGGCTACGGAGATTGTGGAAGGAGAGTACCAAGGAGAGCCATTGGAGGTGATTTACAACGGGCGCTATCTGGTAGAGATTATAAATTTAATAGATTCAGATCGAATTGTCATAGGGATGAATGATTCTTCCTCTCCTGGAGTTGTATTTGGTGAAGGTCAAGAAAAAAGTCCAATGTATCTTTTGATGCCCATTGTTATGGAGTAAAGAGAGGGGGGAGACCCCCCCTCTCTTTTTATTATTTAAAGTTATAGTCTGTGAGTTCAGAGGTTATTTGAGTTTCTTGTTTTTATATCACCTGAGGGTGATCCAGTGGTGGTCGTTGTCTGTTTTGCTTCTTTTTTAATTGCCCCTACATCTTTTGCCTTCCAATAATATCCTTCGTATTTAACTGTGTGTGAGTTCTCCAGCTTCATTATTCATAATCATAGGTTTCCTTTTGAAAAAAGAAATTTTTTTAATAAAATAAAATTATGAGGGTAAAAGACCTTGACAAGTTAAAAGGCAATGAGCGAGAGGTGGTGGAGAGGCGTTTACGAATAAACGAGGGATGCTTTTGGTGTTGCAAGGTCAATAGTATATTTGCAGAAAAGAAGTTAAAGGATGGTGGTTATTCTGCCAGGGCTTTTTGGAAAAGGCTCATTTTATGCAAGGAGGGGTAAGGGGGGTTGTAAGGAGAAAGGTTGAAGATTTTTTAAGAAAGGGAAGATTGCCTCCTTTAGGATATTTGTTAGAGAGATGGGTAAAGAATGAAACTCAGTCCAAAATGTTATGGAATTCTACAAAAAGTTGACAAAGTAGAAATTATAAGTATAATTTTTCAAGAAAAAATAGAGTAAGGGTTAACAAACTTAAAGAAAGGAGGAAAAAATGATAAAAAAACTATGTGTAATAGGAGTGTTAGGGATTCTAATGATGGGATGTGAAGGTGGGGGTGCTAAGGAAGATTATTACCCATTGGCTGAAGGTAATACCTGGGAGTATGCTTGGGAAAGCACTACCACCGTTACAGGAACTTTTGATACCACTTATACCCAAAGTGGCACTACCACTACCACCGTAGAGAGTGCGGTAACCATAGGAGATAAAGGAGATGGTTGGAAAGTAAAAAGTATAACAGATGGCACTGAATCCTACTCTTATGTATATAAAGGTACTGATACCCTTTATGTATATAAGGATGAGAATGGCGATACCCTTACTTATTGGGAGCCTTTAGACCTCTCTACTGGAACAACCTGGGAAATAGAGAATACTTCCGGTGAAATTGTATATACTACAAAGTATGAAGTGGTAGGTGAAGAGGATGTAACAGTGGATGCAGGAGAATTCAAGGGTGCGAAAAAGATAAAATCTACATATAGTTACGAACAGGATATACCTATGGTTGGGAAAAATATAACAAATTATGAAGGTTATTTTTATAGGGCAAAAGGAGTTGGAATGGTTATGGCAACCTATACCACTACCGTGGTCCAGCTTGATACCACGGGGACAGATACTTTAAGCGTGACCACAGTAGAAGGAGAGACAAAATTAACTTCTTATGAGGTTAAGTAATAATAAAATTAATGAGGGAGAGAGTTTCCTCTCTCCCTCCCCTATTTATATCTTCTTACTTCTTCAGGTTCTTTTTTAATATAAAGTCATCAACTTGACTTTGGGCTTTTAAGGGGTAAAATGAAATTAATATGAAGAAGTTTTTTATAGAAAGTTTTGGATGCCAAATGAACGATTACGACCGAGGAGTAATCAGGTCTTTACTTTTAAAAAAAGGGTTTGAAGAAGTAGTAAAGCCAGAGGAGAGTAATTTTGTTATATATCTTACCTGTGCAGTGAGAAAACATGCAGAACAAAGAGCCTTGGGAAGAATAAGAAGCGAGGGAAATGGAAAGGTGAAGGTTGTGGCAGGTTGCCTTGCCAGAATGTATGGAGAAAAGCTTATAAAAGAAGGCATGGCAGATATTGTGATTGGACCTGATAGCTATAGAAATCTTCCTTTTCTTCTTCAAAGACATATCAGGGAGGGATTGCCAGAGATCGATATAGAAAACAGGCTGGATAGTTATGAAGATATTTTACCTATATTCCGAGAGAATAACTTTTCAAGATATATAACCATAATGAGAGGATGTAATAACTTCTGCAGTTACTGTATTGTTCCTTATGTTAGAGGAAGCGAGAGGTTTAAACCCCAAGACTCTATTTTAAAAGAGGTGAGAAAAGCTGTGGAAGAGGGAGTGGTGGAGGTGTTTCTTCTGGGACAGAATGTACTGGCGTATAGGGATAAAGAGATTGGCTTTACCCAGCTTTTAGAAAAGGTTTCGCAGATAAAAGGGCTAAGAAGAGTTGGTTTTCTTACCTCTCACCCCAAGGACATGAGTGATGAACTTATAGAAAAACTCTTGAGAATAGAGAATCTTGTGAGATATTTCCATATACCTTTGCAGTCAGGTTCTGAAAGAATTCTTAAAAAAATGAATAGAAGATATACCCCAGAATATTATCTTGAAATAATAGAGAGTATAAGAAAGAGATTTAAGGATCCTTTTATATCTACAGATATAATTGTAGGATTTCCTGGAGAGACCGAAGAAGATTTTAAGGAGACCATTGAAATGGTTAAACGAATAGAGTTCGACTTTGCTTATATGTTTGCTTATTCTGAAAGACCATTCACAAAGGCATGTAAGATGGGACCAAAGGTAGATGAAAAGACCAAAAAGGAGAGGCTTTCTTATCTTATAGAAATACAAAATACCATAACAAGGAAAAAAGTTCGTTCTCTTTTGGGAAAGACCGAAAAGGTATTAAGTTTTGGTAGAGCAAAGAGGGGGGGTACTCTTACAAAGAGTTTAAACAACCGAATTGTAGTGGTGGAAGAGGATATTGAACCCAAAAGAGAGGTTTTTATAAAGATAGAAAAAATAAATGGTTGGACCCCCATAGGGAGGTTAAAATGGGAATAGCAAGAACCATTATACTTATTATCGTTGTGGTTTTTGTGCTTATATTCAGTCTTTATAATGCCAATGCAGTAGTAACCGTGATCATACTGGGTAAATCTTTTAAGACCACGGTCGCACTCCTTGCTCTTTATTCATTTCTCGCAGGTATTGTTTCTCTTATTATATTTGCAATTTCTGAGGAGATAGGATTAAGAATAAAGATAAACAGGTTAAAAAAGGAGAACAAGGAGCTGAAAAAAGAAATTAACTCATTGAGAAATCTACCTCTTGGAAAGGAGGAGGAATGATGCTCTGGGTTATTCTTATAGCAGTTTTTTTGGTGATTATAGGAATCGGGGTTATTGTGCTTCTTACAAAAAAAAGAAAGAAAATAAAAGAAGAGGACCATTATGTTCTTGCCCTTAAATTCCTGGCAGACGGTAAAAAGAAAGATGCATTGAAGAGTTTGAGGAAGGCGGTTTTTGTGGATACCGATAATGTGGATGCCTATATACGCTTAGGTGAGATTTACAGAGAGTTTGGGGATGTGGAAAGAGCCACAGCAATTCATCAATCTCTTACTGCAAGACCGGTGCTTTCAAGAGAAGATGAGATAAGAATATACCAAAATCTTGTTGAGGATTATCTTGCAGATGGAAGGCTTGAAAAAGCAGTGGCAGTGATGAGAGAACTTGTAAAAATAGCCCCTACAGAGACCAATATTAAAAAACTTCTTGGTATGTTTATTACAAGAGATAGGGTTGAGGACGCCCTTTCTTTTATTGAGAAGAATGAAAAACTTATAAAGGATAAAAAACTCCTTTCGGGTTACTATGCAGAAATAGGAGACAGAATAAGAGAAAGAGAACCTAAGAAGGCAGAGGAGCTTTACAAAAAAGCATTAAAGAGTTGGGCTGAGAACCCCCATGTACTTTTAAGTTTTGCAAAATTTTATGAAGAAAAGGAGGATATGAAAAATGCCTTTTTGTATATAAAAAAATTTGTCTCCGAACCCTCGGAATATGTAATTGAAAATATAGATTATGTGGAGAAGGTTTTCTTTGAAGCCCATAAATATCAAGAAATAAGCAGGGTGTATCGTGGGCTTTTGGAGAAGTTTGGAGAAAATACATATCTGTTGCTAAAACTTGTGAAGTTTTATATAAAAAGAGGGGAGGTAAGCAAGGCAAAGGAACTCATAGAGGAAAAGTATATGGAAAATCCCAGGGACCCTCTTTTGCTATCCGGAATGTTAAGGGTGGAGTTGAGGGATGCTCCTCAGGTTTTAAAAATACTTGATGAGCTTGAATTAACTCTTTTGAAGGAGTCTTATGTGTGTAAAACTTGCAAGGTTCAGCTTAATAAGCTCTTCTGGTTTTGTCCTCACTGTGGAGACTACATGTCTGTAAGATTAGAATGATACTTCTACTTGGTGCACTTTTATTTGAGGATGGAGTGAAGTTTTTTGAGAAAGGAGAATACGAAAGAGCAGAGAGGGTGTTTAGGACGGTTCTTAAGAAAGAAGCAGCGAAAAAGGATGCAGTGTATTTTTATCTGGGCAGACTCAGCAGGAGTCCTTCAGAAGCAATAAAATGGTTTAAAAAAGTTTATGAGGCTTATCCTGGTTCTTTATATGCGGATTCTGCAATGTATGAGGTGGCAAAGATTTATTATGCCCTCGGAATCTATGATGAGGCAATAACTATTTTCAAGAGATTTCTAAAGTCTTATCCCAGCAGTCCTCTTTATCAGGATGCATTTTTTTGGTACTCCAATGCTTTGAAAATAAAAGGGTATAAAATTCCTCAAAAATTCAAGGGATATGTAATTCAGGTGGGGGCTTTTAAGAAAAGGAAGAACGCAGATAAGCTGGCTAAGGAACTAAGAAGTAAAGGAATGAATGTAATTTTACAGGAAGCAGAGGTAGGAGGAGAGCATTTTTGTAGAGTATGGGTAGGGTTTTTTGATACCTTAGAACAGGCGAAGAAGTATCAGGAAAAATTAAAAAAAGAGGGATATGCTGGAAGTATCATCAAAGTGGAGCAGTGAAAGGTTAACTCCTCTTTTATCTCAGTACCGGGCAATAAAAGAGAAATATCCTGATGCCCTGTTACTTTTTAGGATGGGAGATTTTTATGAAATGCTTTATGAGGATGCAGTTAAAGGAGCCAAGATACTGGGCATTTCTTTAACCAAGAGGTCCTATGGGAGAGCAGGGGATGTACCACTTGCAGGTGTTCCAGAGAAAAGTCTTGATACATATCTAAGAAAGCTTTTAAAGGAAGGTATTAAAGTTGCAGTATGTGAACAGCTTGAATCCCCAGGACAGGGTAAAAAACTGTTGAAAAGAGATGTTGTTGAAGTGATAACCCCTGGGACTATAACCGACCCTGAACTTCTGGAAGATACCCTCCCCAACTATCTCTTCTCTATTGTAGTGGAAAAAGACAAAGCAGGATTCTCCTATTTAGATCTTTCTACTGGAGAATTTAAAGTAGGGGAAGGAGAAAAGAAGAGGGTTGTAGAGATATTGAAGCAGCTAAAGCCCTCTGAGATAATTGTGCCCGAGGATTCAGAATTGGGGTTTGGAGTCAAACTTCCTTTTTATTACTTTGATAAAAAAAGGGGGTATGAGATTCTATGCGAGCATTTTAAAGTTGAAAATTTAGAAGGCTTTGGAATGGAGAATCTTTTACTTGCAATAAGAGCAGCAGGTGCTGTACTTTCTTATGTTGCAGAGCAGAAAAAGGGGAAGGTAGATATCTTACATAGGATTTCCGTCCACACTCTGTCCGAGGAAATGTTCCTTGATGATTTCACAGTGAGAAACCTTGAGATATTTGAAACCCAAAGAGAAAGGAAAAGAGAGGGAAGTCTTTTTTCTATTCTGGATAAAACATTTACTCCTGCAGGCTCACGAACCTTATACCGGTGGTTAAAATTCCCGCTTATTTCTCTAAAGGAGATAACAAAAAGGCTGGATGTCTTGGAGGAGATCACAAAAAATTACAACGAAATAAAAAAGGTAGAGGAGCTTTTGAGAAACTTTGGAGACCCAGAAAGGTTGGTGGGGAAGATAATCCAGGAGAAGGCAAATCCAAGAGACCTTTATGCTCTTTCCAGTATGCTTGAAAAGGCAGAAAAAATCGGAGATGTTATAAAAGAGATGAAAAGTGAGAGGATAAAAGAAATTGCATCCTTTCTTAAAGGCTTTTCAGATATAATAAAGAGGATAAAAGAAACACTTGTAGAGTCTCCCCCGGTGAAAATAACCGAAGGGAACATTATAAGGGAGGGGATTAATGATGAACTGGATGAGCTTAGAAAAATCTCTAAGGATTCCAAGTCATACATCCTTCAATTAGAAAAAAAGGAGAAAGAAAAAACAGGGATACCCAATTTAAGAGTAGGCTATAATTCGGTTTTCGGATATTATATAGAAGTAACCAAGTCCTATCTTTCTAAGGTTCCCTCAAGATATTTAAGGAAACAAACATTAACCAATGTGGAGAGGTTTATCACTCCTGAGCTTAAGGAGATAGAAAGAAAAATAATTCATGCAGATGAAAGGATATCCGTTCTGGAGCATGAGATATTCTTATCTTTGAGAAGATGGGTAAAGGGGCATTATGAAAAATTACAGAATATGGCAAGGGCAGTGGCGGTATTGGATGTGTTTATTTCCCTTGCAAAGGTTTCCTTAGAAAGAGGATACACAAGACCGGTGTTAGATAATTCTACCATAATAGAGATAAAGGATGGGAGGCATCCGGTTGTGGAAAGCATGATAGGGGAGAGGTTTGTGCCCAACGACTCTTATATAGATAGAGAGAGAAATCAAATAATACTCCTTACTGGTCCTAATATGTCTGGAAAATCCACATATCTAAGGCAGGTTGCTTTGATTGTAATAATGGCTCAGATGGGTTGTTTTGTTCCCGCCTCCTATGCAAGAATAGGGCTCGTTGATAAGATATTTACAAGAATAGGGGCTTCAGATGATGTATCAAGAGGGGTGAGTACCTTTCTGGCAGAGATGCTGGAAACTGCGAATATTTTAAACAATGTTACAGAGAGGAGCCTTGTAATTCTGGATGAGATAGGAAGGGGTACCTCCACCTATGATGGCATGGCTATAGCATGGGCTGTGATTGAGTATTTTCATAACACAGAGGAAAGACCAAGGACGCTTTTTGCCACCCATTATCATGAATTAACCGAACTTGAAAAGTTTTACGATAGGGTAAGGAATTATAGTTTCATGGTTAAGGAAAAAGAGGGAGGAATAGTTTTCTTAAGAAGGTTAAAAAAAGGACCATCCAATAGAAGTTATGGGATAGAAGTGGCAAAACTCGCAGGTTTGCCTCCAAAGGTGATAGATAGAGCAAAGGAGATTTTAGAAAAAATATATAAGGGTGAAAGACTAAATATAGAAGATATAATAAAAGAAAGGATTATACAGCTTACCCTTTTTTCTGGAACCAAAACAGACGAAGTAGTGAAAAAGCTGAAAAAAATAGATGTGGAAAGGATTACTCCTTTGGAGGCTCTTGAAATTCTTGCAGAACTAAAGAAAAATATGGGCTAATAAAAACAGAATTTTTTAAAGACAAGAGAAGGCTCTATAGAAGATATTACTTTATAGAAAAAATTGATAAAAGAACAGAAGTCCTCCTCTACGAGGGAGCCAATACTATTTTGACTATTTTAAAAATCGGTGTAACATAATATATGGAAGAGAATATATTACCTGTTTATATCGAGGATGAAGTAAGGCAGTCCTATCTTGATTATGCAATGAGTGTAATCGTGGGAAGGGCATTGCCTGATGTAAAGGATGGGTTAAAACCGGTTCAGAGAAGGATACTCTATTCCATGAAGGAACTCGGACTTCTTCCCCAAAGACCGTATAAGAAATCTGCAGCAGTTATAGGAGATGTGCTTGGGAAGTATCACCCCCATGGAGATGGTGCAATATACGATGCCCTGGCAAGAATGGTTCAAGAATTTTCATTAAGGTATCCTCTGATAGATGGGCAGGGTAATTTTGGTTCTGTGGATGGCGACCCCCCTGCAGCATACCGCTATACCGAAGCAAGGCTTACTCCCCTTGCCATAGAACTTTTAAAAGATATAGAAAAAGATACGGTAGATTTTCAACCTAACTTTGATGGTTCACGCAAGGAACCCACAGTACTGCCTTCATCCTTTCCAAATCTAATTGTAAATGGGTCGTCTGGAATTGCAGTGGGAATGGCAACAAATATTCCTCCTCATAATTTTGGTGAAGTAATAGATGCAACGGTTGCATTCATAGAGAACCCTGATATATCCATAGAAGATTTGATGCACCATATAAAGGGTCCTGATTTTCCCACCGGGGGAGTTATAATGGGGGAGGAGGGAATAAAAGAGGCATATGAAAAAGGAAGAGGAAGAATAATTTTAAGAGGAAAACTAAGTGTAGAGGAAAGAAAAGGGGGGAAGGAGGCAATTGTCATAACAGAAATACCCTATCAGGTAAATAAGGCTCAACTCATAGAAAAAATAGCATACCTCGTAAGAGAAAAAAGAATAACCGATATTTCAGATATAAAAGATGAGTCGGATAGAGAAAGTATAAGGATAGTGCTTGAATTAAAGAGAGGAGCCCAGAAGGAGGTAATAATAAACAGCCTATATGGGATGACACCTCTTCAAGTGACATACAGTATAATACTCCTTGCCATTGTTGAACTTGTTCCCAGGATAATGTCTCTTAAAGAGATGATATCTCAGTTTGTTGAATTCAGGCATGAAGTGGTTAAGAGAAGAACCCAGTTTGAGCTTAAAAAAGCGGAAGAGAGAGCCCATATTCTGGAAGGGCTAAAAAAATGCCTTGATAAAATAGATGAAGTAATTGCTGTGATAAAGTCATCAAAGGACCCCGATACCGCAAGGGGAAGACTTATGAAGAAATTTGCACTCTCAGAAAAACAGGCTCAGGCAATCCTTGAAATGAGGCTTCAAAGACTTACCGGACTTGAAAGAGAAAAGATAGAAAAGGAGTACCTTGAGTTGATAAAAGAGATAGAGAGATTAAAAACAATACTCTCTTCAAGAGCACTAATTCTTGAAGTTATAAAGCAGGAGCTTCTTGAACTGAAGAAAAAATATGCAGATGAAAGAAGAACAGAGATAGTAAAGGAAAAGCCAGAAGAGATAAAGATAGAGGATTTGATAAAAGAGGAAGATGTTGTTGTACTTCTGACAAAAAAGGGATATATAAAAAGAATTCCATTAACAGTGTATAGGAAACAGCAGAGAGGAGGAGGAGGTAAGACAGTGGTGGATGTGGGGGATGAAGATTTTGTGATAAGTGTGATAATAGCATCCACTCATGACCATCTTCTGTTCTTTTCAAACCTTGGGAAAGTTTATACCCTTAGGGTTTTTGATATACCCGAAGCATCTCAGTATTCCAAAGGTAAACCTCTGGTTCAGTTTTTTGAACTTGGGAAGGAGGAAAAGATAAGCTCTGTAACGAAGGTTTCTCTCTTTTCTCTCCATAACTTTATCTTCATGATTACTGAAAAGGGACTGGTAAAGAAGGTATCGGTGGCTTCATTCTCAAATATAAGAAGATCCGGAACCATAGCCATAAACTTCCAAGATAAGGATAGACTCGTAGATGCATTCTTTCTTGATAAAGAGAAGGATGTAATGATATTTACATCCTTGGGAAACTGCATAAGATTTTCTTCCTCTTTGGTAAGACCCATGGGAAGATATGCAGCAGGAGTTAGGGGAATAAGAATGAGTCCAGAGGATAGGGTGATAGCAGGATACCATGCTAATGAAAAGGAAGATATAGTGGTTGTCACAGAAAAAGGTTATGGGAAAAGAATAAGAATAAAAGAACTTCCAGGGTTTAAAACAAGAGGGGGGAAAGGGGTAAGGTTTATCAGGGTAAATGAAAAATCAGGAAGAGTTGCATATGCAAGAGGTGCATCAGAAGAGGATGAGATAATAATAATAACAAAAAAGGGAATGTCCATAAGAATTCCGGTATCCTCTGTAAAGCTTCAGAAAAGAAACTCCTTAGGTGTTAAACTTATATCTTTAAAGCAGGATGATGAGGTTGCAGATTTTGGGGTTATGAAAAAGAGTGGATAGGTTAAGCTGGGATAGATACTTTATAGAAATAACAAAACTTGTAGCAAAGAGGTCCACATGTTTAAGAAGGTCTGTGGGAGCCATTTTAGTTAAAGAAAGAAGAATACTTGCCACGGGCTATAATGGAGCACCAAGAGGACTTCCTCATTGTACGGAAATAGGTTGTCTTAGGGAGAAACTCAAAATACCTTCGGCAGAAAGGCAGGAGATATGTCGGGGAATTCATGCAGAACAAAATGCAATAGTTCAGGCAGCATATTTTGGTATATCGGTGCGAGGTTCCACCCTATACTGTACCCATAAACCCTGCATCACCTGTGCAAAGCTTCTTATTAATGCAGGGGTTAAAAGAATAGTCTACACTGTGGATTATCCTGATGAGTTCGCAGATGGAATTTTACATGAAGCAGGTATAGAAATGGTATACATGCCGGATGAAAGTTAGAATACTGGGAGGATACCTGAAAGGAAGAGTGTTAAAGTATCCGTCATCCCCAGACACACGACCCACCACAGGATTGGTGAAGGAGGCTATTTTCAGTATAATTGGGGAACTTAAGGGCAAAAGAGTTCTTGACCTTTTCTCCTCTGCAGGAGCTCTTGGGATAGAGGCTTTATCCAGGGGAGCAGAGTATGTGGTTTTTGTGGAAAAATCGTCAAAAACAGTTAAATATCTTTCCCAAAATCTCAAGGAGTTGGGGATAAAGACAACAGCATGGATAGTGCATGGAGATGCGATAAGGTTTTTAAAGAAAAACAAAGAGGAGTTTGATGTGGTATTTGCAGACCCTCCATACCGAAAAGGATACATAGAAAAATTACTTAATTTAGTTGAAAACTCCCTTAAATCCCATGGGATATTTATTATAGAGCATGAAAGTGAAAAAACAGTTGGAACAACAAAAAATTTAAAAAAAATAAAGGAGAGAAAGTATGGGGACACAAAAATCACAGTATTTGAAAAGGATAGCAGTTTATCCGGGAACCTTTGATCCCATAACATACGGACACATAGATGTTATAAAAAGAGCACTCCTTCTATGCGATAAACTTATTATTGCAGTAGCAAAGAGAAGGGAAAAGGCTCCGCTCTTTTCCTTAAAAGAGAGGGTGGAGCTCGCCAAGAACTCCTTAAAAGAATTACCCAATATAGAGGTTGAAGGTTTTGATGGGCTTCTTATAAGTTTTGTAAGGAAGAAGAAAGCAAATATTATAATAAGAGGCTTGAGGGCAATATCGGATTTTGACTATGAGTTTCAAATGGCTTTAACAAACAGAAAAATAGCCCCGGATGTGGAAACCGTTTTCTTTTTACCTGCAGAGGAATACTCCTATGTAAGTTCCTCCCTTGTAAAGGAGATAGCAGCCTTGGGAGGAGATACATCCAAATTTGTCCCTCCTCCGGTAGTAAAAGCCTTAAAAAAGAAGTTTAAAAAGTGAAGTTTGTAGATGAAGCAGAAATCACAGTAATTGGAGGTAAGGGAGGGGATGGATGCATATCCTTTCGGAGAGAAAAGTATGTGCCGAGGGGAGGACCCGATGGAGGAGATGGAGGAAATGGAGGAAATGTCTATATAATCGCAGACCCCAACCTTTCAACCCTGGCAGACCTTGAACATATAAGAATATACCGAGCAGGAGATGGAGAGAATGGAAAGGGGAAGAATAAACATGGGAAAAGAGGAAAGGATGTATACATAAAAGTTCCCTTGGGAACAGATGTCTACGATAAAGGGAAAAAAGAATTCCTGGGAAGCATTCTTACCCCTTTTGATACTTTGCTTATTGCAAAGGGAGGAAAGGGAGGAAAGGGGAATGCCAGATTTGCAACTCCTACAAGACAGGCACCACGAATAAGAGAAAAAGGGAAAGAAGGGGAGAAAAAAGAATTAAAGCTTATTCTCAGACTGCTTGCAGATGTGGGACTGGTGGGATTTCCCAATGCAGGAAAATCCAGACTTTTACAGGCATTGACTGGGGCAGGACCAAAAATAGCAGATTACCCCTTTACCACCCTAACACCAAATCTCGGGATGCTCAGAAGTGATAGACTCTCCTTTACAATTGCAGACATTCCAGGAATAATAGAGGATGCACACCTCGGAAAAGGCTTAGGACTTGATTTCTTAAAACATATTGAAAGAAGCAAGATTCTTGTTTTTGTTATAGATGTAACAGATGAACCATTAAAAAAATATAGGATTTTAATAAAAGAGATTGAAAAATACAATCCCTTAATACTCTCAAAGCCAAAGGTGGTGGTTTTTAATAAAATAGACCTTCTAAAAAGTGTTCCAAAAATTTCTTTAAAAGAACCTTTTCTTTTTGTATCTGCTCTCAAGAAGATCAATATAGAGAAGTTAAAAAGTAAACTGGAGGATATGGTTGGACCCAGAAAGGATAGTTGAGCTCTTATCTGTTGAGGGGATAGGAGAGATAAGGATATACTATTTATTAAAACGTTTTGGTTCTGCTGAAGAGGTATTTGAGGCTTCTTTATCTGAATTGACAGAGGTTATGGGAATGACTAAGGAACTTGCTAAAAAAATAAAGAATTATCGAAGAACCGGAATAATAAATGAGAGAATAAAAAGGCTAAAAAGATTAAAGATAAAGGCTGTTACATTTCTTGATGAGTTATATCCAGTACTTTTAAGGAACATAACTCCATTGCCTCCCGTAATCTTCTATAGAGGAGAGATTAAAAAAGAAGAAAAGCTACCTGTGGCAATAATAGGGACCAGGAATGCCACATCTTATGGAAAGTATGTGGCAGAGAGATTGGCAGAGGAACTTGCAGAGAGCGGTGTCACCATTATAAGTGGACTTGCGAGGGGGATAGATACCGCAGCCCATCGAGGAGCCCTAAAGAAGGGAAGAACCCTCGCAGTGCTGGGATGCGGTGTGGATATATACTATCCCTCTGAAAATAGGAGACTACAGGATGAAATAGCAGAGAAGGGAGCTGTTTTAAGCGAATTCAACATAGGTATAAAACCCATTGCTCAGAACTTTCCAAAAAGAAACAGGATAATTTCAGGACTTTCAGCGGCAGTAATTGCTGTGGAGGCAGGGGAGAAGAGCGGAGTGTTAAATACAGTGGCATGGGCAGCAGAACAAGGAAGAGAAGTATTTGCAGTTCCTGGTCCCATATATTCAAAAACAAGCAAAGGAACCAATAGGTTGATAAAGGAAGGCGCAAGGATACTTACCTCGGCAGAGGATCTCCTTGAGGAGTTTGCTCTCAAAAAAAGAGCAGAAAGAATCGAAATCTCCTTATCCGAAGAAGAAAAAAGAATAATGAATGTTCTTTCAAGTGAGCCTATGTATGTGGATGAAATAGTGGAGAAGACAGGCATGGAAGTTTCGAGAATTCTTGAACTTATGTTCTCTCTCGAAATAAAAGGAGCTGTGAGACAGTTACCTGGGAAGAAGTATCTCTCTCAGATAATATAGAACTTCTTGACAATTATAAAGATGTATATATCATGTAGGAGACATGAAAGAAGTCACTGTTTCTTTCTTAATTGTGGCAAACCTTGGAGTTAAGAAATCTTTCTTCTCCTACCGGTTCTGGAGATGGCAGGTTATTGATATTTGGATGGGTATAGAAAAATTTATGAGAATGCAATGGTAGACCTCTTTATCCTTCTTGTCCTTTCTCTTATATCTGTAAACCTGTGGAGAAATATAATCTACTTTAAAAAGCAGAAAGTAAAGAGACTCCCCAAGAAGTATCCCTTTTTATCGGTACTTATACCATGCAGAAATGAGGAAGAGAATGTAGAAAACTGTATAAAGAGTTTATTATCTCAGGACTATCCAAAATTTGAGATAATTGCCCTTGACGATTCCTCCAATGACAGAACATATGAGATACTTTTGAGGCTTTGTAAAGAAAATCCATCAAAGATAAAGGTTCTTAAGGGAAAACCCCTTCCTTCTGGATGGACCGGGAAGAACTGGGCATGCCATCAATTATCAGAGGAAGCAAGAGGAGAATGGTTTGTGTTTGTTGATGCAGATACCAAGCATTCTCCTTCTTTTTTAAAAACAGCATACTCAATTGCAAAAGAGAACAGGGCATTATTTATTTCAGCCATTCCAGAGCTTGATATGAGAACAATGGCTGAAAAAATAATTTTACCAGTAATTCATTTTGCATTCTACCTTTTGTTTCCTTTCCATTTACTTAATAAACTCTCTTCATCCAAGCTCTCCCTTGCCATAGGTCCCTTTATAATGGTTAAAAAAGAGGTATACCAGAAAGTAGGGGGGCATAAAGCGATAAAAAAAGAGATAGTGGACGATATTGAACTTGCAAGGAATGTGAAAAAAATTGGGGAAAGAATGGTTATCATGGAAGGTAAAAATAGGATAAAAGTGAGATTCTATAAAAATCTTGCAGAAATATGGAATGGGTTTTCAAAGAACTCCTTCGGAGCATTTGGATACTCTGCCCTTTCCTATATTCTATTTCTTACTTTTGGATACTTAGTATTTCTTCATCCATTTGTGAGGTTTTATCTTAATCCCTGGATATCCCTAAAAAATCCGGTATTTTTGGAGGTTATTTTTATAATCCTTTTACGCTCTTTAGTAGTGCTTAGAGTGGGGGAGGGTATGCTTTCCATAATCCTTCATCCATTTATGATTCTTTTTTCTCTTCTTTTTGCCTTCAACTCTCTCCTTAAGGTTATCTTTAAGAGAAGTATTGTATGGAAGGAGAGGGCTTACAAGATTTAGCTTAGTCTCTTCTCTCCCAGAGTACTGGGATAGTAAATCGATACGCCTTATTTTCTCTGGATGCTTCTATTGTTACGCAGCCATTTTCATTCCCCTTTTTCCCAATTATTTTTAAAATCACTTCCTGAACACCATTGCCTTCTAACCCGGGGTCTTTAAGTTTAACATCCTTTACAAGGTCTTGGTCAAATGCAATGACTTTCAGTTTAAACTCCTTTTCAGTAAGGTTTTTAATTTTTATTATCTTTTCAAGCACGGTATCTTCTTTGCTTCTTAATCTTGCAATGGGTGGGATTATTTTGAAAGGTATTTGGTAATCATCCAGGAGGTTTATTAAAATGGATATCTTGAAGGTTGGAGCAGATGTTATGCTTATATATGCATGTTTTTTCTTGAATCCTGAAAATCCCTTTGAATCAAATATGAATTTGACATAAACACTATCATTTGGAGGTATTGTATCATTTTCTAAGGGAGCAGTTGAACAACCACAGGTGGGTCTTACTGATATCACCTTTACGGTATCCTCTCCAGTATTTTTTATCCAGAATTTATGGGAATAGACATAAGATTTTAAGGCATTTCCAAAATCAAAACTCTCCTCTGCAAGCAGAACTTTTGAAAAAATAAAAAAAATCATCATCTATCTCTTATGAGTTAAAATAATACACATAGTCTTGGGGAGTTGGGTAGGATTCTATCTCTTCTACCTCTTTTTCCTTTATTTCAATCCATAGGTCAATAAACTCCTTAGGGAATATTTCCTGGCGGGTTAAAAACCCGGGATTCTTTCGAAGGGCTTCCAGAGCCTCTCTTAAAGAAAGGGGAAGTTTTTGATTTTTTACTCTTTCTGGTTCTATCTTCTCATCTATACCATGCAGGCATGCTGTAATTATTCCTGCAATACCGGTGTATGGATTCATCACTGCATCAGGTATTCGATATTCAAACCTTCTATCCTCCTCAGTCCTCACATACCCTGGTATCCTTATTGCTGCATTTCGGTTGGCAAAGGAATAAAATATTCCTCTTGGTGCCTCAAGACCTCCCCATAGTCTTCGATAAGAATTTGTGCTCGGGTTTGTTATAGCGCACAATGCCCTTGCATTCTTTATTATACCTCCTATACAATACCTGCACAGGTCTGACAACGGCTCCTTCTCGCCTGCAAATATATTTTTACCTTTCTTAAACATCTTTACATGAAGATGTAGACCATTCCCTGCCTCTTCTTGGAGGGGTTTTGGCATAAATGTTATATATACCCCCTCTTTTCTTGCAAGATTTTTTGAAAAATACTTCACCAAGGTTATATTATCTGCCGCTCTTAATGCAGGAGTGAAATCAGTTTCTATCTCTGCCTGACCGTATTTACCCACCTCATGGTGATGATACTTTACGGGGACTCCAGCATTTCCAAGAAGCCTTACAAGTTCTACTCTAAAAGTAGTGTATATATCCTCCGGGGGAGCGATATGGTAGGCATTGTATTTTCTTTCATCAGGTTCTGCCTCAAGGCTTTCTATTCTAAAAAAAGATAAATCCTTTTTTAAGGAGAAATCTATATTCTTAAATATATAAAATTCATGCTCGGAAAGCACAAGAATATTCTCTGCAATTCTTTTGGTTTTTTCTATTGCATTTTTAAGAATTGTTCTGGGAAAGAGGGGATTTGGTGTCTTTCCATCTCCTAAATAGAGATCCGCAAATAAGGAGAGGGTAGGGGCAGAATAGAAGGGGTCTATAAAATAAAAGGATGGGTCAGGCTTTATCACAAGGTCACTTCTTTCTACCCGGGCAAATCCAACAGATGAACCATCTATACCTATGCCCTGCTTAAATGCCTTACCTAATCTTTCTATTGGAAAGGATATATGTCTTAATAATCCTCGAATATCTGTAAATTTTAAATCTACAAATTCAATTTTATTGTTTTTTATAAACCTCTGCAGTTTTTTATCCATTAAAATTCCTCTGGGGGTATATCCAGCTCCTCTGGTTCTGCTTCCTCCTCTTGGGTTTCAGAGGATACTTTATCAAGAAACTGCATCCTCCTTGCTATTATCTCCACCGTATACCTTTTCTCTCCGGTTGGGGTTTCCCAGTTTCTACTGCGTATCTGCCCTTCGATAAGCACTGCGCTTCCCTTTTTCAACCTCTCTCCACTTAACTCTGCCCATTTGTTCCATGCTATAACATTGAAAAAGCTTGATTCATCTTTTAACTCTCCAGTATCCTTATCTCTGAACCACCTTGTCACTGCAACTCTCATGGTACATACAGCAGTTCCTCGGGGGGTATACCTTAAATCAGGATCCTGGGTAAGTCTTCCTGCTATTATTATATAATTAACACTTGGTAGTTTTAAATCCGCCATTTAATCCTCCTTTCGCCAGAAGGCATACCTTAAAATTTCCTCTTCATGCTTTATGGCTTTTTTAATATCCTCTATACTCTGGGGTTCGCATGTGAGTTTATATCTTAAAAAAAGTACTGAATTCTTTTTCTTTATGGGATGATACAACTCCTTCCTCTCCACATCTGGTGGACCGCCGGGTTCTGCCTTATATTTTTTAAATATTCCCTGGATTTTGTTTTTAAACTCCTCTATCTCCTTTTCATTCTTATCTGAATCTATAACAAAAATTGCATCGTACTCTCTCTTCAATACTACCTCCTTTGTTTTTTAAATTATATGCTCAAATTTCATCCTGTCAATCTTTAACCGAAAAAAAAATTGTCATAGGATGGTATTTTGTTACCCCATGAAGTAATTATATTCGAGCTTACTTCATCTAATATAATAACACTCAATTTGGAAGTAAATTTCTTTCCATAGGCTATTAAAATAATTCTCTTACTCGTGGTCTTTCTTTAACCCAAATAACTTACAAAAGGGAAACACAATATTTCAAAATTTAAAATACTTTTTATTAAATAAGCCAAAGGAATATAGTAAAGTTGTATAGCACGCCTTCAACCATGATTATGCTGCCTTGAGCATTGATTCTGAAAAGCCATTAATTGGTCAGAGTTATGTGCCAAAGGCAAGTTTCAAAAATGTTGGTGCTTTTGAAGATACTGCCAGAGTTGTGTTTAATATAAGCGGGAAAGAAGGTTTATTATATAGCGATACTTTAGAGGCAGTGTTAGGAATTGACGAAGAAAAGTAATTTTCATCCAAAGAGTTTTAAAAGGGCAATGAGCAGAGCAAGCAGAGAAAAACCAGCCCCCATAAACCATGTGAGCATAGAAAACCTTTTATCCATGGCCTCAAACCTTGCATCCATCTCCCTTTGCAACGCCTCAAATCTTTTATCAACTGCCTCAAATCTTGCGTTCATCTCTCTCTGCAGTGCCTCAAACCTCTTATCCATCTCCCTTTGTAATGTCTCAAATCTTTTATCAACTGCCTCAAACCTTTTATCCATCATTTCTATGAGGAGTTTTATGTCATTCTTTGTAGCCACTTCTATTGGATATGAAAGTAATATTTCTTTCAGGATACCTGGTTCATCTTTCAAGGTTTCTTTTAGAAGTTTTTTGAATGTCTTTTTGGTAATAGTAATGGGCATGAAAAATTATAGGATGATTATCTTTAAAGTCAAGTTTAAAAATCTGCCCTTATGGGCAGAGAAAGGAGGTAAAAATGGCAGTACATGTTGTAAAATCAAACAAATGGCTCAAGCCAAGTAAGCATCTGGGTAAAAACAGGATGCATTCTGCCCCGGGAAAACACAATGTCTCTTTATCTGAGTTAAAATACTTTTTAAATAAGGCAAAGGAGTACTTATTTAAATATTTCATACTCAAGGTTCTTAAAAGGAAAAAAGCGGTTTTCTACAACCCCTGTTTTCCAGGGCTTTTATTCGGAGCAGAATATAATTTAATTAAAGATAGTGATTTTGAGCAGCCAAAACCAAATCCTTGGGAGGAAAGAGAATGTGGTGATGCTGTAGAGGCTGATTCTTATTAC
>Ga0190286_1000246_pt1 | contig 24879 bp, 22 predicted proteins | sample 48691834_MG_FD_183241 | JGI IMG/M metagenome (GOLD analysis project Ga0190286, IMG submission 183241) | Hydrothermal vent microbial mat bacterial communities from Southern Trench, Guaymas Basin, Mexico - 4869-18-3-4_MG | ecosystem: Environmental > Aquatic > Marine > Hydrothermal vents >... | reverse complement strand
GCCCTGAACAGGGGAACCTACTTCACCTGCGCCATCTACGCGCTCCTAACCCTCATCGCCTCATGGCTGCTGGGCTACGACTACCGCATCTGGCTCTCATCCGCCGTCGGCCTCATCGCTGGCGTCATCATCGGCATCACCTCCGACTACTTCACCTCCATAAACAGGGCGCCGGCGAGGAAGACAGCTGAGGCGTCGGTGACGGGGGCCGCCATAAACATCATCACAGGCTTCAGCTACGGCCTCCTCAGCGTCTTCCCACCCCTCATCGGCATAGCCCTGGCATCGCTGATAGCCTACAGCCTCTGCAGCCCCATGGGGCCGGGATACGGCGTATATGGGGTGTCAGCCGCAGCCTTCGGCATGCTCTCCGTCGTCGGAATGGTGGTCGCCAACGACTCCTTCGGCCCAATAGGGGACAACGCCAAGGGCATAGCTGAGCAGTCAGGCCTTGGCGATGAGGTCATAGAGATCCTCGACCGCCTCGACGCCGCCGGAAACACCTCTAAGGCGATAACGAAGGGCTTCGCCATAGGGGCTGCGGGGCTGACGGTCATATCGCTGCTCGCCGCCTTCAAGGAGGTGGCTGAGGTCTTGACCGGCGAGCCCGTCTCCTTCGAGCTGATGAATCCCCTGGTCCTCCTCGGCGCCCTTATAGGCATAGCGATCCCAGCCGTCTTCTCAGCCCAGGTGATGCTCGGCGTCGGTCGAAACGCCTTCAGGATGATAGAGGAGGTTCGAAGGCAGTTCAGGGAGATTCCAGGCCTCAGGGAGGGCAGACCAGATGCGAGGCCCGACTACGCTGCATGCGTAGACATAGCGACGAGGGGAGCCCTAAAGGAGCTGATGCCGGCAAGCCTCGTCGCCATAGCGACAACCCTCATGGTGGGCTTCATCTTCGGCGTGGAGGCCCTCGGAGGATACCTCGCAGGCTCCATCTTCTCAGGCCTCCTCTTCGCATTGTTGATGGCGAACGCCGGAGGCCTATGGGATAATGCGAAGAAGTATATCGAGGAGGGGGCCTATGGGGGTAAGGGCTCCGAGGCCCATAAGGCTGCGGTCATCGGAGACACAGTTGGAGACCCCTTCAAGGACACCGCTGGGCCATCGCTCAACACCCTCATAACGGTTATCAGCCTCGTCGCCAACGTCTTCCTACCCCTCTTCATCCTCTACTCGCTGCTTTAGTCGTAAACCTTTATTAACTCCAGCAGATATTCCTCCGGTAATCGGGGGCTGGTGATGTATAGGTATCTGCAAAGGCTTTGGCGTCGGCCTAAGGAGGGCTACCTCGCAGAGTTGATGAGGCAGAGGGCTATCAGGTGGCGTCGTCAACCAGCTATAGTGCGTATAGATAAGCCGACGAGGCTTGACAGGGCTCGGAGGCTTGGCTATAAGGCGAAGAAGGGCTTCATAGTCGTCAGGGTTAGGGTTCGGAGGGGTGGCCGTAGGAAGCCGAGGCCTAAGATGGGTCGTCGTCAGAAGCGTATGGGCGTCGCAAAGATCACGCCCGCTAAGAGTCTGAGGCTCATAGCTGAGGAGAGGGCTGCGAGGAAGTATCCGAATCTGGAGGTCCTCAACTCCTATTGGGTGTGGGAGGATGGGATGTATAAGTGGTTTGAGGTCATCCTCGTGGATCCCCATCATCCAGCCATTAAGGGCGATAAGGGTGTGGGCTGGATAAGCCGCCGATAGCCTCTATGGAGTGGAGGCTTATCCATGGGGCGGCTCTTCTCGATCATCATACCAACCCTGAATGAGGAGGAGAACCTGGAGGCCTGCCTCAAGGCCATAGCGAGGCAGACCTATGGGGATTATGAGGTTCTCATCGTCGACGGTGGAAGCGACGATGGAACCGTCGAGGTGGCTGAGAGTCAAGGCTTCAGGGTTATAGAGGCTGAGAAGAGGAGGCCCCACGACGTCGCCTATGCAAGGAACCTCGGAGCAATGATGTCGAGGGGAGACCTACTCTTCTTCCTCGACGCCGACACCCTGATGGAGCCGCACTGCCTCGAGGTCTTCGAGGCGTATCTCAGAGAGCCAAGGGTGGCCGCAGCCCTCTGCAGGGTTCTACCCCTCAACGGAAAACCAGTTGAGAGACTCATGTATGAGTTCAACAACGTTGCGAGGAGATTATCGAACCTCTCAGGTCTCTACGAGCTAAGCTACTTCTCCTGCCCCTGCTACAGGAGGAGCTGCTTCGAGAAGGTTGGAGGCTTCAGGGAAGACCTATACGCCTGTGAAGACCTCGACCTCGCTTTGAGATCGAGGTTCACCGGTCGATACGCATATGTGAAGGAGACAACCCTATGGACGTCCCCCCGCCGTCTTAGGAGGTGGAGCTACCATGGATACGTCGCACGATATCTCCGATACCTCGTTGAATACTATATACTCGACAGGGTTACGGTTCCCTATGAGGACCTCAGCTAAGCTCTACGGGCCTTCGCCGCAACTATCTTGATGACGTCTCCCTCCCTCAGAACATAGTCCTCTCCGAGCCTCCTCTTCGTTCTGGCATCTATGGCGTAGATGAAGCTCTCAGCCAATTCGCTGTGGATGATGGCTGCAAACTCCCTGGCTGTCGTCCCCCTCGGCACGAGGTAGCAGTCTGGGAGCACCCTGCCCTGATGGTCGGTGTATCGCTCGGCATCCTCAACTGGGTAGACGGGTATCATGTCGAGGAGTTTGAAGAAGGCATCGTTTAGGGTCTGCTGAACCCCCGTTGAACCCCATCGCTCCAGCACTCGTTCACGGATCATCTCCAGGGCCCGCCGCTGTCTCCTCGTCAATCTCTCAGGCTGAAGCAACTCGAAGTCTGGGTCTCCAGGCGTGTATTTGATGACTCCGGCCTGGGCAGCCCTCCTCAGCGCCAGCTCGGCCTCAGCTGATGTGGGAACCACCCTATATCCTGCATCCCTCAATCTCTCGATGTTCTCATCAGCCTCATCTCTGTCAGCCTTGTTGGCTGCGACTATGAGGGGCTTCGATATCCGCCTAAGCTCCCTCGTGAAGCTTAGGAGCTCCTCATCGCTCCAGCCCCCCGCCTTATAGGGGTCGAGGCCGAGATGCTCTATGGCCTGGGAGATGTGCTCCCTCGTTATCCTCAGCCCCGAGAGCTTGGATTCAAGGTGTCTCCCTATCTCCTCCCTCGCCGACTCAGCTCTTCTGGTCAGCCTCTCCCAATCCTTCTTAATGATGCCGAGGAGCCATAGATCGAACTCCTCCTCGAACATCCTCACATCCTCTATGGGGTCGTGGCTCCCAGGGGGAACCGGTCTGCCCTCGTCGTCGGTCATGCCAGCGGCGTCGCAGAGGACTATGAGGGCGTCAGCCCTTCTAACCTCATCGAGGAATTTGTTTCCCAGCCCCCTACCCCTGTGGGCGCCCCTTATTAGGCCTGGACAGTCGATCAGCTCGACGGGTAGAAGCCTGACGCCGTCGATGCATAGGCTGTTCACCGGGTTGTCCTCGACGCCGAGTTCTCTGCAGACGCATGGTGTTCTTATGTATGCCACACCCCTGTTGGCCTCGATGGTTGTGAAGGGATACTCAGCTATCTCAACGATCTTCAGGGTTGCCGCTGAGAAGAATGTGCTCTTCCCAACGTTTGGCTTACCCACGAGGCCTACCAGTGGAGGCAAGGATACCGATAGATGTATGCCCTCAGGCCTTAAACCCTTTACCGATCGATGTTCCTCAAGTAGTAGCCCGGCTCCTTCTTCTCACCGAAGCTTCTGACACCCCTCTCCTTGAGCTGTCTCCGGAGCTCCTCAGCCCGTTCGGATGTTATCTCACCTCGGCTTTCGAGGTATTCGATGATCTCCAGCGCCTCCTCCTCCGTGTCGCATCTGCGTAGGAAGTCTATGACGTCGGGTTCATAGCCTGCCCATGGGTCACCCCTCGCTAGGCGCTCCCCCTCTTGGGGGTCAACCCTATAGGCGTCTATCCTAACCCTGGCGACACCCCTCTCCATCTCCTCGGCTAGGTGTGGGAACAGCCTCTTAAACCTCTCCCAGTCGATGATCAACCCTGTAAAGTTTCTCATGGTGGATGATAAGGGTGATGGAGGGGGGATGGCTTAAATTACAGATTCCGTAACTTTTTCATGTATGGTTACATCTTTGGAGAGGGCCTATGGTAGTCTGCTTAGATCCATAGGCCTCGGGGAGTTCACCGTTGAGGAGGCGGCTGGGATCCTAGGGGCTGAGGGGATAAACGTCCTCCTCCACAGGCTTAGGGCTAAGGGCTATATCGAGCGTGTCTCCCGCGGGGTCTTCAGGCTTGTTCATCCAACGGCTCTGGCTCTAAGCTGGTCTGGGATCGACTGGAGGGAGGGGGTGAGGCAGAGGGAGTATCTCCCCCTCCTGGAGGCCGTTGTCTCAAGGCTCATAGAGTCCCTTGGATCGGGGCTGCGCAGCATCATCCTCTTCGGCTCCCTGGCGAGGGGGGAGGCATCCGAGACCAGCGACATAGACCTCCTCATCGTCTCGGAGGGTCTTCCAGAGAGGTATTCCGATAGGGTGAGGCTCCTCAGGGGCATCCTAGGAGGATTGGAGGAGGTGAGGCTTAGGCTGTGGAGGGAGAGGGGGCTCTACCCCCTCATAGATGCATTGATGCTGACGCCTGAGGAGGCCTCCATAAACCATCCCTTCTACCTAGACCTATTGGAGGAGGCCGTCATCATCCTAGATAGGGATGACTTCATGAAGCGTCGAATGATGGAGCTGAGGGGGAGGCTGAGGGAGATGGGGGCGAGGAGGATCAGGCTTCCAGGTGGAGCCTGGTATTGGGAGCTGAAGCCCGATTTGAAGCCTGGCGAGGTGGTGGAGCTTTGAGAACCGACGTCATGGCGAGGGAGTTCCTGGAGAGGGCTAGGTCTAGGCTCCTAGCCGCAGAGGCGGCGATGGAGCGTGGGGATCACCCCGACGTGGTGAGGTTCTCCCAGGAGTGCGTCGAGCTAAGCCTCAAGGCCTGCCTTAGGGCTGTGGGAATAGAGTATCCCAAGGTTCACGACGTCAGCGACGTCCTCCTAGCCAGCGAGGGGAGGTTCCCAGGGTGGATGAGATCGATGCTCCCAAGACTCGCGGAGATCTCAAGGGATCTAGCCGCTAAGAGGTCTCCTGCGATGTATGGCCTGGAGACGCTGGGGAGGCTTCCAAGCGAGCTCTTCGACGAGGGGGATGCTGAGGAGGCGTTGGAGGGGGCTAGACTCTCCTATGAGGCCTCCTCAAGGCTGATTGAGGAGCTTTTCCGCTGATCCTCAAGCCTCCTAAGAGCCTCAAGGAGCCTCATCCTCCCCCTCTCCTCCGCTATCTGCCCCCTCGTCCCCTCTATGAGGCCTCTGGCTACGTCGAGCTTCCTCCTCAAACCCCTCAGCAGCACCGATGCCTCCTCAGCTGAGGCCAGCGTCAGATAGATATGCTCCATAAGCCTCAGCATCTCCTCGGCTCTCGATAGGTCTCCTATCCTCAGGGCTTCCACGGCCTCCCTTCTGAGTTCACCTATCACATCGGCTAGGCCGAGTAGATATCTCCCCGGCTCGACGCCAAGCTCCTCAGGATTTGGGAAGTCCTCACCCCTCATGAGGTTTAGGAGTATCACGGCCTCTGCATGCTCCTCCTGGGCTGAGGAGAGCTCCTCAACCCTTATCCACTTCGACCTCGATATCGCCTCGGAGGCCATCATCAATCTCCTCGCCTCCCTCAGCCTCCCCTCAGCCATCTCCAATTCTCCGCTGTGGATTAGGAGTATAGCAGTCTTCGAGAGCACCCTCGCCCTCCTAGCCAGCTCCTGAGCCTCATCCCTCGCCTCCTCAACCTCCCTCAGTCTTCCAGCTATCTCCTCCACGATCTCCTCCAACCCGCTGTAATTGGCCACCACTTATACACCTCTGCATAGGATGCTCCTCAGCTCCTCGGCTGTTATGTTCTTACCCGTTAGGTCGAGCACCACCTTACGATCCTTAAGCCTCTCCCTCATCTTCACGGCTGCTGCGAGGGGTGCTGCTCCAGCCCCCTCGGCGATGACATGCGCCCTCTCAACATACAGCCTGATGGCTTCTCTGATCTCATCGTCGGAGACGAGGATGAAGTCGTCGAGCTTCTCACGCATAATCTCCAGCGGAAGCTCGAAGGCTCTACGGGTTGCGAGGCCATCTGCGAAGGTTTCGACGGCCTCGGTCTCGATGATGCTCCCCCTCCTCCAGCTTAGGTAGACGCTGGGCGCCCCCTCAGACTGGACGCCTATGACCTCAACCTCAGGGTTTATGGTCTTCACCGCTATGCTTATGCCTGAGGCCCCTGAGCCTCCGCCGACGGGGACGATTATGACGTCGACGTCTGGGAGCTCCTCCATGATTTCGAGGCCTATGGTTCCGACGCCTGCGATGAGGAGAGGCTCATTACCGCTGTGAATATACCTGTAGCCCTCCTCCTCCGCTAAGCGTTCTGCGTTGCGCTTTGCATCCTCGAAGTCTCTGCCCCACTCTATGATCTCGGCTCCGAGGCTTCTGATGGCCTCCACCTTATCTGGGTTCGCCCCCTCTGGGACGCAGATGATGGCCCTCACCCCGAATAGCCTTGAGGCGTAGGCGATGGACTGTCCATGGTTGCCGGTTGAGGCAGTTATGACTCCTCTTTCACGCTCCTCCGGTGTGAGCTGTGAGATGAGGTTTATGCCACCCCTAACCTTGAAGGCGCCAGTTGGATTTGTCTCCTCATGCTTCACATAGACCTCACAGCCCAACAGCTTCGAGAGGCTGTGATAATACCTCAGGGGAGTCCTCTGGAGGTAGGGGGCTATACGCCTCCTCGCCTCAAGTATGTCGAGGAACGTCGGCCACTCCATACCGGATAAGGATTCATCCCCAAACTTAAAGCTCTCACCCCTCGCTGGAAAGACCTGAATCTCGGAGGCTTCATATCTCCCAATCCCCATTCTCCATGAGATGGAGGGCGTAGATGAGAGGGTTCTGAGATATGTTGAGGAGCATCTGAAGGATGAGAAGGTCTCAGGCCTGGATCATTCCCTGAGGGTTTTGAGGTGGTGTGAGCGCCTCGCAGAGGGTAGGGACGTAGACCTGGAAGTCTTAAGGCTGGCGGCTCTGCTCCACGACGTCTCCATCCCCGAGTCTGGGAGGTTGAGGCACTATGATGTGAGCGCCGATATGGCTGTGGAGCTCCTCAGGGAGCTGGGATATGATGAGGCGAAGATAAGGGCCGTTGAGCACTGTATAAGGGCTCATAGCCGATATGGGGGGCCTGAACCGCAGACGGCTGAGGCTGAGATACTCTATGATGCAGACTTCCTCGACTATCTCGGAGCCATCGGATTGCTGAGGGGTATATTGAGGGCGCTCGTTGAGGGGGAGTATTCCGGAGATGTCTCAGAGGCCCCTATGGTTTTGGAGGCGATCATGGCGAAGTATAGGAGGCCGCTATACACGGAGGAGGCCCGTGAGATCGCTGAGGGGCGTCTACGCTTCCTAAAGTCCTTTCTAAAGCGTCTTAGGGAGGAGTTGGAGTTTAGGGCTTAGAAATCGTTATAATCTCTCCCGCCTCCTTCAAACTGATGTCGATGGAGTCCCTTAAGTCAGCCTATGAGGAGCTTCTGAAGCGATATAGGGATCTGGCGATCCTCAACTCTGCTGCTGGGCTTCTCCGCTGGGATATGCGAACCATGATGCCTCCAAGCGGGGTTTCGCTTAGAAGCGAGCAGCTCTCCCTCCTGGAGCGCCTCATCCATAGGATGGCGACGGATCCAGATGTTGGGAAGCTCTTGAAGGAGGTTATGGGTCATCCAGGCTTCGAATCCCTCAGCGATGTTGAGCGTAGAAATGTGGAGCTCATAAAGAAGACCTATGATGAGGCGACGGCCCTCCCAGAGGAGCTGGTGGCTGAGACGGCTAAGCAGAGGGCCATCACCGTAAGCGTATGGGAAAAGGCTAAGGCTGCACGGGACTATGAGCCCTTCAAGCCTGAGCTTGGCAAGCTGCTGGAGCTTAGGAAGAAGGCGGCGGAGCTATTGATGGAGGTTAAGGGGACTAAGACCCCCTACGACGCCCTCATAGACATCTATGAGCCTAAGATGACGGCCGAAGAGATCGACAAGGTCTTCAGGGAGCTTAAAAGCGGATTGGTTAGGCTCATCGATAAGTGCCTCTCATCTGAGCAGCCTCGAATAGACTTCCTCCATAGGGCTGTCCCCATAGATGTTCAGAGGGGGGTTTCCAGGGCTATAGCTGAGTTCGTCGGATATGATGTCTGGTCTGAGGAGGCCTGGGGGCGCATCGATGAGTCTGAGCACCCCTTCACAAGCGGCTACTACGTGGACATAAGGATCACGACCCACTACTATGAGGATGCCTTCTATAAGAGCGTCTTCTCGGTGCTCCATGAGTGCGGCCACGCCCTATATGATCACAACCTCCCAGAGGAGTGGAGGTATCAACCAGTCGGGGAGGCCTGCTCCATGGGCTTCCACGAGTCCCAGTCGAGGTTCGTTGAGAACATCGTCGGGAGGAGCCATGAGTTCTGGAGCTACTTCTACCCAAAGCTGAGGAAGATGATCGGAGTCCTCGACGACGTGGAGCTCCAGGACTTCGTCAGGGCTGTGAACATCGTTAAGCCTGGGAAGATCCGAGTCGACGCCGATGAGGTTACCTATGGCCTCCACATAATAATCCGCTTCGAGTTGGAGAAGGCTCTCTTCGAGGACAGGGTCGACGTCGAAGAGCTGCCCGAGGTCTGGAATGAGCGATATGAGAAGTATCTCGGCGTTGAGATCGAGCATCCCTCAGAGGGGGTTATGCAGGACATCCACTGGGCGAGCGGAAGCTATGGATACTTCCCAAGCTACGCCCTTGGGAACATCATCGGAGGCCAGTTGCTGAGTGTGATGGAGAGGGAGCTCCCAGATTGGAGGGAGAGGGTGGAGGCTGGGAGCTTCAAGGAGGTTCGTGAGTGGCTTAGGATGCATGTGCATAGATATGGGAACCTCTATGATCCGCCGAGGCTGATAGAGGTGGCGACTGGAAGCCCCCTGAGGGTTGAACCCTTCCTGAGGTATCTGGAGGAGAAGTATTCAAAGCTCTACGGCTTCTAATTTTTCTGATGCCGATACCAGAGGAGCTTAGGAGGGTATACAGGAGGCAGGGATATCAATTCGTAGGCAGCCACAGCGCCGTTAAGGCTTGTCACTGGACGAGGAAGAGCCTGAGAACCGGCGGCGCCGAATACTGCTATAAGCAGCGCTTCTACGGGATACCATGCCACCGATGCCTCCAGATGACTCCAAGCCTTGGAAGATGCCTACAGAGCTGCATCTACTGCTGGAGAGCACAGCCAAGCGACCTAGGCATAACATGGGATCAAACACATTTCCCACCTGAGGAGGCTGAGGATCCAGAGTTCATCGTTGAGGCCTCCATAGAGGCTCATCGCAGGGCCATAAGCGGATTCGGAGGAAACCCCAGGGTTCCGAGGGAGATGTATCTCGAAGCCCGAAACCCCATCCATGCAGCCATCAGCCTCGAGGGGGAGCCGACGCTATATCCGAGGCTTGGAGAACTCGTCGAGGCATACTTCAACCACGGCTTCAAAACAGTCTTCATAGTCACCAACGGCCTCAGACCAGATGTATTAGCAAACCTTGAACATGAACCCTCCCAGCTATACGTAAGCGTCTCAGCCCCAGATGAGGAGACCTATAAGCGAACATGCAGACCCCTCATCAAAGATGGGTGGAAGCGTCTCATGGAGACTCTGGAGCTCCTAAACAGCTTCAACTGTCCAACGGTTCTTAGGCATACGCTGCTGCCTGGATACAATATGCATAGCCCAGAGGCCTATGCTAGGCTGGCTGAGCTATCTAATGCGACCTACATTGAGCCTAAGGCTGCTATGAGCGTCGGATACGCCAGATACCGCTTCGGATACGATGAGATGGCACGGCACAGCGACATAAGGCGCTTCGCCGAGGCCTTGGCTGAGGCCTCGGGATACCACATCCTCGACGAGCATCCACCGAGTTCGGTTGTCCTCCTAAGCCGTTTGGAGAAGCCGATTAAGCTATGCTAAATGCGTCAGCCTAAACCAGGTCAGGGCTATGCCTAGGATTATGAAGGTGGCTCCGACTATTCGGGATAGGGTCTTCTCGCTTAGGATGTTGGCCAGCCTCGCCCCTGAGACGCCTCCCAGGATTGTTGTCGACGCCACTATGAGGGCTGCAGTGGGGTTTATGTTCCCCCTCATCCAGTATCCGGCTGCCCCCGAGGCTGCTGTTATAGCCATGATGATCGTCGAGGTTCCCACGGCCTTGTGGATGGCGTAGTCGAAGACGAAGATTAGAACCATCATGATGAGGATGCCGCCTCCGGCGCCGAAGATGCCGCAGTTGACCCCTATGCCGAAGCCAAGAGCCAAGGCGGCTGCGATCCGCTTAGACTGGGAGTCGAACTCGACGTAGCGCCTCAACCTCTCAACGATGGCCCTGCGGTCTAGGCCCTTCTTCCATATCGCCACGCCTGAGCCGATCATCCATAGGGCGTAGGAGACTGCGAGAAACCACTCTGGGAGGGTGACGGTCACCCCCGCCCCAAGCTGAGCTCCAAGAATAGAGCCCAAGGCGATCCAGAGGCCTCCGCTTAGGTCGACGTTCCCATGCCTCCAATAAGTGTAGCCGACGGCAAGCGAAGCCAAGACATCGACGAGGAGACTAACCCCAATAGAGACATGCATCCTATATCCGAGGAGGTTTAGGCTGGGAACCACAACCATAACTGCGCTGGCCCCTACGAAGCTCATTATGACGCCGCCGAGGAGGCCGACGAGAGCCAGCAGAGGGAAGTCCATCCACAAACAACCTCAAAAAGCCCTGAAATAGCTTTCCCCAAACGCTACGTTTTTAATCACGCTCACCATCAAATCGATCCTGGGCGGCCGTGGTCTAGTCTGGTTAGGATCTTGGCCTTCCAAGCCAAAGGCCCGGGTTCAAATCCCGGCGGCCGCACCGGAGTCAAGGCTTCCAACCAGGGGTAGATGATTGTTCTCCGCTCTCTATTACATTGTTATAATTTTCCTTGATGTTAATGGTGGCATTAACATAAGCGAGTTGAGGTCTATGCGATGTCTTTAACCTCGTTGTATAGCTCTGTGAGGACGTCTATGTATTCGGCTTCGCCTCGCTCTATTGAGTCCATCTTCTCCAGTAGCCTCCTGGTTCGTTCCTCTGAGATGAATCTGCCGTAATGGGTGTCGAGGTATCTGCAGACGGCCCTCCCAAGCCTGGTTGGAAGGAGCCATCTCCTCCGCTCATATATGTAGCCTCTATCGAAGAGCTTCTGGAGTATAGATGCATAGGTGGAGGGCCTCCCTATGGAGCGCTCCCTCATCAACCTGATCACATCTGCCTGGCTGTATGGGTAGGCCTCGGGTATCAGCCTCCAATCGATGTGAAGCCTCATCCTCCCCAGGGGGAGTTCACGACCAACCTTGACGCTTCTATATAGCTGGATTGCCCTCCCCTCAGCCCTCAGAACCCTCTCCTCCATCAGGCTTCTGGAGCCGTATCGTATCTGGTAGCGTTTGACATAGACCTCTATCTCGGGGGCCTGGCTCGCCATGAACCGTCTGAATATGAGGTCGTAGAGGGAGAGATGCCTGGCTGTCAACCCCTCAACCCTTAGGACGCCCTCAATGATCATTCGGCGTAGTGTCTCCCTATCCCAGGGCCTCGTCGGCCTAATACATTCATGAGCCCCCTCCCCGCCCAGGCTCCAGGTTCTCCCCCTGAAGTCTGAGCCTAAATAGCTCTTAGCGACGTTTAGGCCTACGTCGCTCACCCGTGTCGAGTCTGTTCGATGATAGGTGATGAGACCCCTCTCGAAGAGCTCCTGAGCCAGCTTCATCGCAGTTGAGGAGCTCATCCTCAACAGCCTGTTGGCATCCCTAAGCATCTCATCAGTCGTATAGGGCGGCAGGGGGCTTCGGGTTTCACGGCGCTCCTCCAGCAGTTTTATCTCAACCTCCACCTCGTCCCCCTCAACGCCTTCTAGGTTGAGGCCCAGCTCCGGTGCGTAGGCCACCCGTCTCTTACGCCTATAGCGTTCACCCTGCTCTATGATCCATCGGAGAACAGGTGTCTGAACCCTACCGGCGGAGATGCCCCTCTTATTGAAGGCGTCCCAAAGCCTCTGCGACAGCGTAAATCCTATCCAGCGGTCTTCGATCCTCCGGACGATCTGGGCTCTCACAAGCCTCTCATCGATCTCCCTTAGCCCCCTCAGGGCCTCCCTTATGGCTCTAGGCGTCACCTCATGGAACTCAGCTCTCCGAATCTCTGAGAGGCCCCTCAGGAGGTTGGCGATATCCCATGCGATCTTCTCCCCCTCGGCGTCGGGGTCCGTCCCTATGATTGCGAGTCCGGTTTCATAGGCCAATCGCCTCAAGGCCTCTATACGCCCCCTCGAGTCGTCGATGTTCTCTCCTCCACACTTCGGGCAGCGGTCGCTGTCCCTGGTGAACTGATAGCCGCAGTTTCTACACCTCTTGATCGTCGAGTAGAGGGGTCTGAAGCCTCCGTCGACCTCCACGCCGTGGAATCCCCTATCTGTTGATAGGTCGACGATGTGTCCAAGGGAGGCTGCGATCAGGAGGATATACCTCTCCGTGGCCACCTCATAGACGATGATGTCCTCCATCACCCTTACGCTTGGCCTGCCGAAGAATCTTGCGATCTGCTTAGCCTTCGTAGGGCTCTCAACTATGAATAGGGCAGGCCTGACAGATACCTCTACGCCTCGCCGTCTTGACTCATCGATCTCACAGCTTAGGGCCTTGAGGTCTGCCATCTCAAGGGGTTTGAAATCGATGTCGTAGTATTCACCTCTCCTCTTGAAGGCCTCGAGTATCTCGTCGTCCTCCTCGAAGAGGATGGAGACCCCCTTTGTGAGACCCCAAGCCGTCAGCCTTGAGGCCCTCCCCGAGCCTTGGATGTAGGTTCTGAGGTCTGGGAAGATGACCTCACCCTCACGGTAGACTATGTCCTCAACCCGCCCCTCCCTCAGCCTCTCGGCGATTAGGCTCCTCAACCTCTCCAGCTCCGCTGGTCTGCGCTCTATATCCCATATCCTGCCGATGTATCTCCCGATCTCAGGGTCCTCCCTCATGATTACGGCGAGGGTCTTCACCATCCTCGCCGTCAGCTCCTCAACCCTCACCCTATGTATCGGGGCTCCGATGAAGATGACGTATCTAACCAACTCTGGGAGGTCGAGGCCTCTGACCAATAGTCCATAGAAGTGGGCTGTCCCGATGAGGTGGTCGAGCTCTCCCCGCTGGAAGAGTTGGAGGTCTCCCCCCTCTCCGGAGACGACGAGGCCGACCCTGAACTCGTCGCTGAGCTGCTCCCTTATTCGTTTCGCCTCCTCTATCGTCCTCGTGTAGATTAGGCATCCCCTCCCGAGTATTCTTAGAATCCTCTTGATCTCCCCGATGTCTGGAGCTCCTGCGATGTAGTCCTCTATATTCCTCAGCGTGGGGGTTGAGGAGCCTATGTCTAGGCCCAATAGGTCTCTGAAGAGCCTCGCAGCCCTCCCCCTCTTAGCCGTCGCCGTTGAGACCATTAGGACGCCTCTTGGCTCACCTATCCATTCCTCACCCCTCTTCTCGAAGCCCATTAGCCTCAGCACCCTTTCAACGTTCCTCGAAGTCTTCAGGATGGCGTCTACGTCGTCGATGAAGATGAAGTCGAACTCCAAGTCTTCGAGGAGGTGGAAGTTTCTGGAGAGGAATTGGCTGGTTGTGATGAGTATCTCAGCCCCCCTCAAGGCCTCCTCGAAGCGTCTCCGCTCACGCCTCCCCATCCCCGTGTGATAGTAGGCCGCTGAGACCTCCCCCTCATCGTTGAGGGCGAGGCTGACGCCGAGCCTCTCACAGAACTCCATGAGGTTTTGGATGCACTGATCTACGAGCACCGTCGTAGGGACGATGAGGTAGCTACGCCTCCCCCTTAAGGCGTTGAAGAGCGCATAGGCGAGGCCGAAGGTTGTCTTCCCTATACCCGTCGGGGCAACAGCCGTGAAGCTCTCACCCATCAATAGACGCCTCATCCAGAACCTCTGGAGCTCCCTCGGCTCCCCTATGATGCGTCGGAAGAACTCCTCAAACTCCCCCTCCCCAGCCCGCTTATAGGCTTCATGTAGAGGCCTATGGGTCGCCTGGCATCGCCCCTCCTCAATCTCGGTCTCCCGTAGGTCTCCATGACAGCTTGGACACAGACCCTGGTAGGCGACCGGTATCATCTATCGCCCCTCCCCGCCACCCTATTTCAAGGTTTCCTGATGGTTGGCAAAAGGGTGAAATTGACCTCTGGAAAGCTATATCTTGATGGTCACCCGAATCGTCGAGGCATCCCAGCTTAGGGGTTTGAGGCTTAGGGGAGGATACATAATCAACATCTCAGGCTCTAAGGGCTTTCTGCATAGCGTCAACTGTCGAACCGTAGATTGGATGAACCCAAGGAAGCGCAGAGGCATCTACTACGCCCCTACGCTTAGGGAGGCCCTTGAATGGCTGAGGGCTGAGGGCTTCGAGGCCTCACCCTGCCGGCTCTGCCTCCCATCGCTGAGCTATAGGCCGAGGCCTGGAAGCCTATTGGAGCATCTCCGTGGATAGCTGAAATTATATATAATGTTTTGAACCTTTCTTTGAAACATGAATAATCCCCCTCTGGGTGGGGGGCGAGGGGGGAGGGTTCTCGTTTTAGGCCTCGACGGCGCCTCCCTCAACCTCCTTGAACCCCTCTCGAGGAGGGGGATACTCCCAAACATCGGGCGGCTCATCGAGGAGGGATGTCTCTCACCCCTTGAGTCCACGATTCCCCCGGTCACCATACCAGCGTGGGTGAGCATGTTCACCGGGAAGAATCCTGGTAAGCTCGGCTTCTACGACCTCCTAAGGCGAGACGGCTATGGTGTGAGGCCTAACGGCGGATGCTTCAGGGGTCGAAACCCCATTTGGAGGATTCTAAACGCCTATGGCTATAGGGTTGGCGTTTTAAACCTCCCTGGAACCTATCCGCCGGAGGAGATCGACGGCTTCATGGTCACTGGTATGCTGACTCCCTCTAAGAGCAGTCCTTCCACCTATCCCCCCGACCTCGCCTCAACGCTCTATAGGCGTATACCAGGCTATGAGCTTGATGTCCCCCAGTGGGCCTACGCCGATGAGGAGAGCTTCTTCGAGGACATCTGCCGCTCCACGGAGCTCCGAGGTGAGGCCGCTGAGTATCTCATCGACTCCATACCCTGCCACCTATACATCATAGTCTTCACCGAGCCGGATAGGATACAGCACGTCCTATGGCATAGGCCTAAACGCCTCGAGGAGTATTGGATGCTCCTCGACGAGGTTGTGGGACGCCTCATGGAGCTCTTCAGGGATGAGGCCATCTTCATAGTCTCCGACCACGGCTTCGGGCCGATTAAGAAGACCTTCTACGTCAACGAGTGGCTGAGGAGGCGGGGCCTATTGAGGATGGAGGGTCGATGGAGTCGTCGTCTATTAAGCGGATTGGGGAGGATGATGGAGGGGCTATATCGAAGACTTGGGGAGACGAAGCTGCTGCATCCATTGGCGTCGATGCTTAAGGAGGCTTTAGGCGTCGATAGGCTCTGGAGATACCTATACGCCTATCTATCTAAGGAGAGGATAGGCGGCATCGATTGGAGGGGGACGAGGGCCTTCAGCTGCGTCCACACACCCCACTTCGGGCAGATATACATCAATCTAAGGGGTCGGATGGAGGAGGGATGCGTCACGGAGGATGAGCGTATGAGGCTCATAGACATGATCATAGAGGAGCTCCAGAGCCTCGTCGACGATGATGGGAAGCCGCTGAAGGTGGAGGCCTATAGGGCTTGGGAGTTATATGAGGGGCCCTACGTGGAGGAGGCTCCAGACATCATCTTCCTGATAGAGGAGGGGAGCTATGAGGTCGACGCCAAGGTGGGAGTCGGGAGAGTCTTCGCCCCAGGAGCCCCCTGGACTAAGTGGACGGGGACGCATACGAAGACGGGCATCCTAATCGCCAGGGGGCCGGGGATAAGGCGTGGATGCACACTCCCAGGGGCGAGGATCATCGATGTGACGCCGACCCTCCTCCACCTCTTCAAGGTTCCAATACCCGAGGATATAGATGGCCGAGTCCTCACGGAGCTATTCGAGTAGCATCACAAGACTCGAATGGAAGCTCTGCACTTCAGAGCTTGGAGGCCTCAACGATTCTTCAGGGCTGATATCAACTCCTCTTAGGCTCCTTCAGTAAGTATCCTTCTTATAGATTTAAGATATGGAGGGGGCATCGATAAATTGGATGAGGCGATTCGGCATCCTCGAGGCCTCAGCCTTCCTCCTACTAATATTGGGCGTGATGGGGGATCACATCTCCACCCTGCTCGTTCTATCCAGGCCTGGAACCTATGAGGCGAATCCCATGGCTGCGAGGCTTATGGAGCTCGGCCTATGGCTCCCCATCGATTTGATCCTCCTCGGGATGGGGTTGGCGATACCCTACTTTGTGACGAGGGTTGATAGGCGTCTAAGACCCCTCTTCCTCTACCCCCTCATACAGGGTCTTCTACGCCTCTCCATGGCCCTATGGAATCTACATCTACTCCTAATCCTCAGACCCTGAGGTTAGGGCAGTTTTAACCCATCCACCCTTTAAATCATCTTCGAAGCCATGAATCATCTATGAATCTACTTAGGCGGAGGCTCCTCCTGACACTGCTGGAGGAGACCCGTGGGGTTGAGGCCCCCTACGACGCCCTCTGCGACAGGCTGAGAGTCAACCCAGAAACCCTTAGACAGCTCCTCGGGGAGCTTCTCTCAGAGGGCCTGGTGGAGCTCTCCGGGGGCGTCGTCAAGGCCTCCATGTCTGGGAGATTGAGGCTCGCCGTTAGGGCTGTTGAGGCTGGAGCTGACATCGAGGAGGTCTCGAGGGCCCTCGGCTGGAGGGAGTTCGAGGAGATGGCCGCCTACATCCTCGAGGAGAACGGCTTCGACGTCCTCCGCCACCTCCGCTTCAGGGCTCGGGGTAGACGGTGGGAGATCGACCTCCTCGCCCTCAGGCATCCAAATATACTCTGCGTCGAGTGTAAGCGTTGGAGGAGAGGCCTTAGGGGTTCAACCCTATTTGAGGTGGCTGAGGGTCAGCGTCGGAGGGTTGAGGCCCTAAGGGAGGTGGCCGCTGGATCGCTGCCCATCGAGGGGTGGCGTAGGATCATCCTCCTCCCCATAGTGCTTTCTTTGACTCCTCCACCTATGAGGCTCGTGGATGGCGTTCCCACAGTCCCCATATTGGAGCTCCCAAGCTTCCTCTCATCCTTCGAGGGCTACCTCGATGAACTCTGGCATCTAACCCTCAAACAGGGGGATAGACCCATCAGATGTCTCTGAGGGGTGGAAAAGGGGGTTAGTGGAGCTCCACGAATCCCTCAAGCTCCCTCGCCTCAGCCTCCAGGCCCAGCCGTTTGAAGGTCTCCCTCGTTGGTATTCCCCGTTCATCCCAGCCCCGCTTATCATAGTAGGCCTGAAGCAGCCTGTCGTAGCCGTCGTAGTCGAGGTGCGACCCCTTCAAGGGCCCCCTCGTCAGAGGCTCCTCAAACCATCTCCTCGGCGGGTAGTCCATCCTCCGGCTCCAGCGGCCTCCATACTCCCTAACCCAGAAGGCCCTGATGAGGGCGTAGACCCTATCCCCGAGGGCGAGGAGCTCCTCAAGGCTCATGGAGACGCCTGCAGCTGCCTCGAGGAATCTCGGATACCAATCCAGCTCGAAGCCGAGCTCTATCCAGGGCAGCCGGCAGGTGACGAGGCACTCGAACATGCCGCCCCTAATCCTCTGGAACTCTATGACCTTATCCGCCTTCTCAGGGATATACTCAGCCCTCCTGCCGCTGGATATCTCCCAGGAGATGACCCAGGCATCCTTGTGATGAGCCCCTATCGGGGAGGTTCCGAAGCTCAACGCCATACCTGGGCAGAGGTGGCAGTCATAGGCGCTGCACTCAAGACCCTTGACGTGGATCGCGAAGTCCGGTGCTCCATCGCCGAGGCGTTCGGCTGCTTCCCTAACCCCGAGGCTTAGAAGCCCGCCGATCTCCCCCCTCCGATATGCGATGTCCTCCAGCAGCCTCTTGGCGCCCTTGTAGTCGCCCCAGGTGATGTCGATGTCTAATAGGCCTCTCTCAGCTGCCTCCATGGCGAAGCCTATGGCGCTCCCCGTGCTGATGGTGTCGAGGCCAAGCTCGTCGCACATCCTGTTTAGAACAGCCACCTCCCTAAGGTCTCCGACGCCGATGTTGCTGCCGAGCATGGCGACGTTCTCATAGTCCAGCTCGCTCTCAACCCCCTTGGCATCCTCGATGATGTTTCCACAGATCATGTTGCAGTGGGGGCATCCACGTTGTTTGACGACCATCTTCTCCATCGTCGTCCCGCTTATGCCGTCGGCCTCGTCGAAGACCCCCTCCCTGAAGTTATAGGTTGGAAGCGTGCTGTTCTCCTGGCACCACTCTATGGTGGCCATCGTCCCCTGTCGACGCCAGAATTCATAGTTGGGCTTCTCCGTGATCGCCCTGTAGGCCTCACGGCCCAGCTCCCTCAGCCTCCCAGGATCGGCGGCCTCCGGCTCCTTTCCGCCTCTGAAGACTATGGCCTTTAGGTTCTTAGACCCCATGACCGCTCCCATTCCAGGCCTGCCTCCAGCCCTCCCCCTCTGGGAGACTATGGTGGAGATCAGAACCCTATTCTCCCCTGAGGGCCCTATCAGGAGGACTCCCGCCTCTCTTCCATGCTCCTCCAGAAGTCTGTCCTCAGCCTTGAAGGCGTCCAGCCCCCATAGGTCTCCAGCATCCCTCACCTCGCATCTCCCATCCTCGATGAGGAGGTAGGAGGGCTTCGGGGCCTTCCCCTTGATGATCACGGCGTCGAGGCTGCATCTCCTAAGCTGGACGGCCGCCCTGGTTCCAACGTTTCCATCGCCATATCCTCCTGTCAGGGGGCTCTTAGAGGCGATGACGAGCTTCCCACTGCTCGGTATGGGGTAGCCCGTCAGGGGGCCTGCGGCGAGGATGAGGAGATTCTCAGGGCTTAGGGGGTCTGTCCCCGGTGGGAGTTCATTCCATAGGATTTTTATGGCGAAGCCCCTGCCTCCGATGAATCTCATCGCCAGCTCAGCCGGATACTCCTCGACGACGCACTTCCCCCTGGTGAGATCGACTCTGAGGAGTTTACCGCTCCAACCCTTCAACCTCTCACCACCTATGCCTTCCCCCTCTAAAGGTGAAAAGACTTTCCGCTTTCAGCCCTCCGATAGAAGCTGATGATAGACCTAACGGTCGCCCCTCCTCCAGCTTTAGGCTTAGGAGCTCCCCGAAGATGAGAATCCTAACCCTCATCGCCGAAGGGGAGGGTGTTTATCTCCTCATCTCCCTGATGTGGGGGTCGAGGTAGCTGAGGCCAAGCCTATCCCGGGTCTCCTTGGTTGGTATCCCCCTCTCATCCCAGCCCATAGCCTTGAAGTAGTCCCTCTTCATCTTCTCCACCGTCTCCCTGTCAGCCTTCATACCCTTATAGGGGCCGCTGGGTAGGGGCTCATAGAACCTCGGCGGATTGTCGAAATCCCTATCGGGATCCCAGTAGACGTCGGGGCCTCCGAGTAGTAGGAGAACCTGCTGTAGGGTGAGGATCCGTCTACCGTGTTCAGTGCACCACCTATGCTTCGATATATCCCATCCTGTGACGGCTCTCGCCATCTCCCAGATGAGGGGGTCATGGTAGCAGAAGGAGCAGACGACGGCTGAATCCCCGAAGACGCTCCAGGTCATATCCTCATAGGCATCCCTCGTCGTAGAGGTGTGATCTCCACCCTGAGGTGAGGCCGCATACCCTATGGGAGTCGGATAGTCTCTACCGCTCCTGATGCCGTGGGCTCCAACCTCGATGCCCTTGACCTGAACCGCATACCTCAGCGCGTCGACGCCCTTCATCTCGCCGATTTTAAGCGCAGCCCTGTAGGTTCCCTCAGCCAGTATGTCTCCTATACCCTCACGCCTCGCGATCATGTGGGCCAACCTGTCGAAGGCCTCTATGTCTCCCCACTCAAGTTTGAAGCCTAAATCCTCCTCTGTTAGGATTCCCCGCTGATATAGCTCTGCGGCGAAGGCCATTGTGTTCCCGATGTTGATGCCTGAATGGCCGAGGTTGTCGATGACGGCGCTGAGGTGAACCACATCCTCAGGGTCGAAGATTCCGAGATTCGGCCCGAGATAGGCTTCAAGCTCATAGTCAGGCATGTCTGTTATGTCCCCCTTCCACTTTCCGGTCTTTATGCAGCTAATCTTCATGCAGCTTGTTGTGCAGTTGAAGTCGGCGTAATAGGGTTTAACCCAGAACCTGAATTGGAAGTTTGGGCCTCCGAAGCGCCGCTCGTCATGCCACTCCTCCTGCCAATTCCGAACCGGCTCTGAGCTGGTGTCGGCAGCCACGTAGTAGCCGCCGTATCCTGTTCCCCATCTCCGCATCCTATCCCTCTTGATAAGCTCCCTGTGAACCTCCCTCCATAGAATCTTGAAGGTCTCGGGGGCCGCCACCTCGGGGAGGGGGCCATAGCCCTTAGCCACTATGGCCTTTAGGTTCTTAGACCCCATGACGGCGCCGTAGCCTCCATATCCGGCGGCGTGGAAGAGCTTCGTCATAACAGCCGCATTCCTAACCCTGTTCTCGCCTGCAGGCCCTATGTAGAGGATTCCAGGCTCCCTTTGAGGCCCCCTACGAGACCTCTGGAGCTCCTCCCTAACCTCCCTGTTCAGAAGCCTAATAGTCTCCTCACCGGTCTTACCCCAGAGATGGCCTGCATCCCTGATGTCACATCCCTCATCGGTGATCAATAGATAAACCGGCTTCTCAGCTCGGCCTGAGACTATGACGCCGTCGTAGCCTGCTGCCTTGAGCTCCATGGCGAACTCCGTGCTCGCCGTGGAGCCGACGACGCCGTTGCTGAGAGGAGACTTACCTGAGACGCATACCCTCGAGCCTGGGTAGAAGGCCGTCAGGGGGCCTGTGAGGGCGATGAGTAGGTTCTCAGGGCCGAGGGGGTTGACCTCACTCCAGTGGTCTCCAAGGCGATCCCAGAGTATCTTGGCTGCGAGTCCTCTTCCACCGAAGAAGTCCTCTAGGGTTTTCCATGGGAGCTCCAGCTCCCTTATCCGCCCCTCGGTGAGATCTACGTCTAGAATCTTACCCGTATATCCCCTCGGCATCAGATCACCTCCAAGCCCTTCTCCCCGTAGAGGTTGACTGCTATATCCTGAGCGACCTCCAGCGGGGGTCTGGCGAAGAGCTTTCTGTTGACGTTCACCTCCTCCTCCACGGCGTAGATGGCCCTATAGCCTGCCTCAACGCAGACCTTCACGCATTCTGGGTCTCCGCCGCAGAGGTCGCAGATGACTGCCTTACCGTCGCCTGGGTGGAGGTAGGGAACCTGCCCAGGGCAGGCCTCTATGCAGGCTTCGCAGCCTGTACACTTTTCCCTGTCGACGAGCACGGCCTTCGTCTTCTCATCAACCCTTAGGGCCTCGACGGGGCAGGCCTCAACGCAGGGATAGTCATCACACTGAGCGCAGAGGTGTATGACCTCGACTCCTGGGAAGGGCATGAATATCCTGATCCTCGAGGCCTCAGGCCAGATTCGTCCCTCGTGGTGTAGGCTGCAGGCGATCTCACATCTTCGGCATCCGGTGCATCGAAGGTGATCCCTAACTATCCAGACCGTTCTCTCCAAGAAGGGACACCTAAGCTATGGTCTCCCCTATCGGGTTAAATCTATCGGATTCACCTTTTTAAGCCTCCTCGAGTTATGGGTGTGGGGTTGCGCCTTGTCTAAGGCCTGGATGAGGGGTGTCGTTAAGGCTGTCTTCTACTCGGCCCTCGTCGTCGCAGCGGTGCTCCTCCTCGACTGGCTCTTCGGCGAGGTGGAGCTCCTATCACCCCTGGCGGCCTACTCCAGCTACATAGATGCGGCCCTCATCTTGATCCTTGGATATAAGGCTGTGAGCTCCATCGCTGAGGCCGTCTACCTCTCAGCCATCGAGGTCTCAGACATCGGAACAGCTGGATCGCTGAGGGCGATCACCAGGATAGCCGGCGTAGCGGTGCTTTTGTCGACGCTGACATCGGTCTTCAACGTCAATCCCTCAGCTGCGATAACCATAGGCTCCTTCTCAGGCCTCGTCGTCGGCTTCGCAACCCAGAATGTGTTGACCCAAGCGGTCTCGGGGATTTTCCTCGCCATCGCCAGGCCCTTCAGGATCGGGGATCACGTCATCATCTACAATCGATCAGCTGGTGATCCCCGTGAGGGTGTCGTCGAGGATATAGGCATCATGCATACGGCCATAAGGTGTGCGGATGGCTCGACGAGGGTGTTGATCCCAAATAACATCGTCTTCAACGCCATCATCATTCGGAAGGGTGAGGGCTGATCGGAAACCCTATTCGCCGAGGAGTCTAATTAGGGGGATGAACCTCCTAAGGGAGCTTGGTAGACAGCTTCTAAATCAGCTCAGGCTTCAGAGCTATCCCCTCGCCATAAAGCTGTTAGAATCGGTGGATGAGATACCCCAAGAGGCCCTGAGACCCCTGAGAGACCTCGGATACCGCCTCTCCACCTGCCAGGCCTTCGCAGCCTCGAGGCGTGAGGGGCTAACCATAGCTGAGCTGAAGGAGGATATGTGGTGCCCCGAACCCGTCATCGGCTACGGCCTCGAGCCTCCGCCGAGATTCTTCCTCGAAGGCCACAACCGATACCCCATGGATGTAGCCACCCTTGAAGCCGGAGCCACCTGGGCCTCGAGGGAGTTCCCACGGCTGGAGCCTGGACGCTACATAGGCGTCCTCTCAGCCCCCCTCTCCAAGGCCTCCTACAAGCCTGATGTCATCCTCATATACTGCAACACGGCTCAGCTTACGATCCTGCTGCTCGGCATCGCATATAGAGACGGATTGGATGTCGACGTCAAGCTAAGCGGCCACGCAGCCTGCGTCTACGCCGTCGTGCCGACCCTGAAGACGGGTAGATGCTGGGTTACACTCCCCTGCATGGGAGACAGGGCCAGAGCGATGGCCGGAGACGACGAGATGATATTCACAATACCCCCAGGCGACGCAGAAGACCTACTCAAGGGCCTGAGGCATATAGAGAAGACGGGGAGACGCATACCCTTCAGAAGGTCTATGCAGCCTGAGTATCAGCTACTCGAGAGCTATGAAAAGATGGCGAGGATACTTGGCATCGTCGGAGACGCTTAACCACATCCCTTTTTAGAGAATTCTTCATGCTTAGTGTGGAGGGTTAGATATATCATGTTCAAACTCCCTTTTATAAGTGGTAGCGATAAGATTACAAGTATATGTCCATCGTCTGCTCTGCAGTCATCGGCGTCTATGTCTTGACTGTCATTAGGCATAGGGCGTCTTCAATCCCCTCCATCGACTCCTATATCGATGTCCCCTGAGGGGTGTTGAAACACATCGTAAAGGTGGAGGCAGAGGGGAGATGCTTCACTATTGGAAGAGTTATTCTGGGATGAGAATAGCTTCTCTGAAATCTTGAAATCGAGGGATGAATTCAAGCTTGAGGAGATCAACTACCTCAATAGGAGTCTGCAAAATTTATTATCGAATGCATGGTTATTTACTTTGACTATATTTTATTCTTTTGAATATTCGGGCAATTCTACTTTTACCATCTTCTGTTAAAATAAAGCTTTCACCCCTTTTAATTATGAATTTTTCCTTCAGTAATGGTTTAATGATACAATCAAATTCCTTTTCAAAATCAAATTCTTCATCAATGGTGAATCTGAAATCACTCGGTATGGAGATATAATTTGATTTGAAGGTTCTTTCCAATGAATTAATCAATTCTTCTTTTGTGTTTAGATTATCCTCTCTGATCGAATACAGGATCCAAGTTCTGAAGGTTTCTAGTTTACTTAGATGCCAATGCCTTTCGAGTGGTATTTCATATTTGGAGAAATCGGTTTCTTCTCCCCTGATGGAAGAGAGGGCCTCTTTTGATAATTCAAACCCATCTATAAGAATTCTGGTGGCGACAAACGCTCCAATCAATGCATCGACAAAGTGTATCCCAAAGACTGAGAAAATGGCTCCTATGATAACTGCAGCTGCGACATAGATGTGGTTTTTGGAGTCAATCGACTGAGAAATAAGTGCTAAATTTCCATTGCTTTTTCCTACATAACGTTGATAAAAATGCAGAATAGCCGCCACTACAAGTGCTATCCCTTCAACTGCAACAACTAGGTAAGGCAATGATATTGGCGATATTGTAGATGTTATGGCATCTATGATCCTGGTTATCGATTCATATCCAACGCTAATGGAGGTTATAAACATCATTGAAATGATGATCAAGGTTCCTAAAAATTCCTTTTTGAACTTTATTCCAGCCCATACAAGGGAAGCGGAAACTGTATCTACAGCAGCGTCTGCACCATCCGCGATTAAACCGACGCTGGCGCTAAGGAAGCCAGCTGAGAGTTTGATTACAGCCAGAAGGAGATCAGCTACGAACGTATTTCTTGCGGCTGCTATTGGGCTTAACAATTTTTCTCTAATATAAATTGTAGTTTTTTCCATCTCCTTTGCACTTTTTTCAGCTTCTTTTCTCCCCCTTTCAGTTAGTTCATACCTATTTTCCTCGTTTATCTTTATCATTCCCTGTTCGATTAGACTTTCACATTCCAGCTGTAAGTTAATTTGTTCTTCATGCTTTTCACGCCATTTTTTCATTCTT
>Ga0190286_1000245_pt1 | contig 24882 bp, 23 predicted proteins | sample 48691834_MG_FD_183241 | JGI IMG/M metagenome (GOLD analysis project Ga0190286, IMG submission 183241) | Hydrothermal vent microbial mat bacterial communities from Southern Trench, Guaymas Basin, Mexico - 4869-18-3-4_MG | ecosystem: Environmental > Aquatic > Marine > Hydrothermal vents >... | reverse complement strand
CTTTATAGCCAATGCAGAAAATGCGGCAGGAGGAAGTGGAATCACCCCTCGGGTGGCGGAGGAGCTTTTCTCTGTAGGAATAAATGTTCTTACCACGGGAAATCATATCTGGGATAAGAAAGAGATAATGGAGATAATTGAGAAGGAAGAAAGGCTCCTGCGACCTGCTAATTACCCTCCTCAAGCTCCAGGGAGGGGAGGGGGTGTTTACAAAACTATTCAGGGTGATAAAATAGGAGTGATAAATATTGCGGGAAGGGTATTTATGCCCTGCTTGGATTGCCCTTTTCGGGTGGTTTTAAGAGAGATAGAAAGGATAAAGAAGGAAACTCCCTGTATTATAGTGGATGTGCATGGAGAGGCTACCTCTGAGAAGATGGCTTTAGGGTTTTATCTGAATGGCAAAGTTTCTGCGGTTATCGGTACCCATACCCACGTGCAGACAGCGGATGAGATGATACTTTCTGAGGGAACTGCCTATATTACAGATGTGGGGATGACCGGTGCCTTTGATTCCATAATAGGGGTAAAGAAAGAGGAGGTACTTACAAGATTTCTTACTCAAATTCCGGTGAGATTTAAAGCAGCAAAAGGTAATGTGTGGGTAAATGGTGTGGTGGTGGAGATCCAAAGGGATAATGGTAAGGCTGTTCGTATTCAACGGGTAAAAGAGAGGTTAGAGTAATGGAAGAAGCAGTTGAAAAAGGAGGGGCGAAAGTGTCTCTGTTGAAGGTATCTTCAAAATCTTCTCCAACTGCAGTAGCAGGTGCTCTGGCTGGTGTCATCCGCCGGGAAGGAAGTGCTGAACTTCAGGCTATAGGCGCGGGAGCACTTAATCAAGCAGTCAAGGCAATTGCTATCTGCAGAGGATACGTAGCACCTAACGGGCTTGACCTTATCTGTGTTCCTGCCTTCACAGATGTGGAGATTAATGGAGAAAAGAGGACTGCTATAAAGTTGATTGTAGAGTCCAGATAGGGTAAGCAGAAAAGTATAGTACACGTTTGAAAGTTCTGGGAATTGAGACAGGGGGAAGGTGGAGTGGTTTTGCCCTCTGGGAAGGAGGGCAAGTAGTGGTGGAATATATATTTACTGCTTCTTTATTAAGCGAGAACTATCTTCCCCGGCTAAAGTCATTACTTGAACAGTCTAACTGGAAAATTGAAGAGATTGGAGTAATTGGAGTAGATTTAGGTCCCGGTTCTTTCACTGGACTTCGAGTGGGTCTAAGTATTGCTAAGGGATTCTCCCTTCCCTATAAGATACCTGTGGTGGGAGTCTCTACCTTTGAAGTTATTGCTTATAACTTTTATCCTTCTTCCCTCCCCTTATTAATTCTTATACCTTGCCGAAGGGGTGAAGTATTTTTCTGTAAGGGGAGGTGGGAGGAAGAGAGGATGAAGATAATCTCAGAAGAAGTGGTGAGGTTAGAAGATATAAGATTTCGGGTAACTTCTCCTACCTTGATAACGGGGGAAGGAAGCCTAATTTATAGAGAAGAGTTGAAGGAACTTCTGGGAAATAAGGCAATTTTCTCCCCTCCTACCCAGTCCTTTCCCCGCCCCTCAACAGTATGTCTTTTGGCAGAGAAGAGGTGGAGAGAAGTCTCCTGGGAGGAGGGGATATCTTTAAGTCCTCGTTACCTTAAGTATCCTACCATTAGAAAGGAAAATGGGAGTATATGAAGATTCCAGACAACTCCATTACTCTCTTAAGGGCAAACTGGAGATAAAAAGTAAAGTAAAGATAGATAGCAAAAAAGCCCTCTCTTTGGCTTATACCCCAGGAGTAGCCGAACCTTGTCGGATTATTCATTCTTCTCCTTCCTCTATCTATGACCTAACTATGAAGGGTAACTGTGTAGCAGTGGTGAGTGATGGTTCAGCAGTTTTAGGACTGGGCAATATTGGTGCACAGGCTTCTCTTCCGGTGATGGAAGGGAAAGCCTTACTTTTTAAAGAACTGGCAGGAGTGGATGCTTTCCCCATATGTATAGACTCTCAGGATGTGGAAGAGATAGTAAGGGTAGTGGAACTCATTGCTCCTGTTTTTGGAGGGATAAATCTGGAGGATATCTCTGCCCCTCGCTGTTTCCTTATAGAGGAGAAACTTAAGGAGAGACTGGATATCCCCATTTTCCATGATGACCAACATGGCACAGCAGTAGTTGTTCTGGCTGCTCTCTTAAATGCTTTGAAACTTACAGGAAGAAAAGTAGAGAATACCTCAGTGGTAATAAATGGTGCAGGAGCAGCAGGTATTGCGGTATCCACTTTTTTACACCATTATGGATTTGGAGAGATAATTCTCTGCGATAGCAAGGGGATAATTTATGAGGGAAGGAAAGAGGGGATGAACTTTGCTAAGGAAAGAGTAGCCAGATTTACCAATCCTGAAAAGATTAAGGGAGGATTGGAAGAAGCAGTGAAGGGAAAGGATGTATTTATAGGATTATCGGTCCCCGGAGTGTTAACCGGTTCTATGGTAAGAAAGATGAACAAGGATTCTATAATCTTAGCCTTGGCTAACCCGGAACCGGAGATTCATCCTGAAGAAGCCAAGAGAGCGGGAGCAAAAATTATAGGTACGGGAAGAAGCGACTATCCCAATCAGATCAACAATGTTTTGGGCTTCCCCGGGATATTTAAAGGGGCACTTTCCGTAAGGGCTAAAGAAATCAATGAGGAGATGAAGATATCTGCATCCCAAGCACTGGCAAGGGTTCTTTCTCCTGAAGAATTGAGAGAAGACCGTCTTCTTCCCTTGCCTCTGGATAAAAGGGTAGTTCCTGCAGTTTCTCAAGCAGTTAGTGAGGCAGCCATAAGAACAGGGGTAGCTCAGAGATAATCCCTTCCTATTTCCAAAGGAAAAGGTTTACTGGTATAATTTCTCACATAATTAGGATAAATGCCCATGCATACTTGGTTGGAGGTTGATCTTAAGGCTATTCGAGAAAACTTCCTAGCGGTGAAGGAGAAAGTAGGGAAGAGAAAAGTTCTGGTATGTGTTAAAGCAGATGGATATGGGCACGGTATAGTAGAAGTTTCTCGGTTTCTGGAGAGAGAAGGAGTAGATTTTTTAGGAGTAGCCAGATGGGAAGAAGGGGCAGAGTTAAGAGAATCGGGGATAAAAACTCCCATTCTTATACTGGGTTCCATATTACCGGAGGATGTAAATAAAGCCTTAAAATACCGCTTACGAATCACTGTGGGGGATGAAGAAATAATTGAAAGAGTGGAGAGGGAGGTATTAAAAAGTAAAGTATCTATCCCCCTTCATCTTAAAGTGGATACGGGAATGGGGAGAATTGGAGCAGGTTTGGAAGAGGCTAAAAGATTGGCTTCCTTAATACTTGAAAAATCTTTATTTCTGGAAGGCATATTTACTCACTTTCCCTCTGCTGAGGATGATGAGGAATTTACCCTTTACCAGATAAAAACCTTTAACTCTCTGGTTAAGGAATTGGAAGAGAAAGGCTGCAAGATTCCCTATGTGCATATGGCTAACAGTGCGGGTGTGCTTAACTTTCCTTCCTCTTATGCAGATATGGTAAGACCAGGAATTATGATTTATGGGTATTATCCTTCTCCTCAAACAAAGAAGAGCGTAAGACTTACTCCTTCTTTAACTTGGAAGACCAAGGTGGTTTTCATTAAAAAGGTGGATAAAGGGAAGTCTGTAAGTTATGGAAGAACCTACTATACTCATAAACCCTGCAAGATACTGACCTTAAGTGTAGGTTATGGAGATGGATATTCTCGCTATCTCTCCAACCGAGGGGAGGTACTTATAAAAGGTAAAAAATTCCCTGTGGTAGGAAGAGTATGCATGGACCAGATTATGGTGGAGGTAGATAGAAACTTTCCTGTAAACAAGGGGGAAGAAGTTATACTGATGGGTAAAGATTTGGGAGTGGAGGATATAGCAGAGAGGATAAACTCCATACCTCATGAGGTGGTGGTAAGGATCGGGAAAAGAGTAAAAAGGGTATACAGAAATGGGTGAATATGCAGATTTACATCTCCATTCTCTTTACTCAGATGGTTCTTACTCTCCAGAGGAAGTGGTGGAGAGGGCAAAAAATTTAGGATATAAGGCTATTGCTCTTACCGACCATGATACGGTAGATGGTATCCCTCGGTTTCTTAAAGCGGGTAAAGAAAGAGGGATAGAGGTAATTCCGGGAGTAGAAATCTCTGCAGAGATGAATGAGGAAATACATATCCTGGGACTCTTTATTGAATGGGAAAATCCTCCTTTTATTAAGCGCCTTAGAGAACTGGTCTTATCTCGTCAGGAAAGAGTAAAGAGAATCCTTAAGAAACTCTCAAAATTAGGAATTTCTATAACCTGGGAAGAAGTCAGGAAAGTAACTCAAGGTGAGGTGGTAGGTAGACTCCACATAGCCAGGGTTTTGAAAGAAAAGGGTGTGGTAAAGAGTATTACCGAAGCCTTTACCCAGTATTTAGGAGAAGGTGCTCCTGCCTATGTAAGCAGAAAACGAGTTTCTCCTCAGGAAGCAGTAGAACTCATCACCTCTGTTAAAGGAATTCCCATACTGGCTCATCCTCAGTTTCTCAAAGACCTCTCCATCATTCCCTCTCTGGTAGAGGCAGGTATTGCAGGGATAGAAGTATATTTTCCTAATCATGGAGAAAATCCCTCACCCCGGTTTCTTTCCATAGCCAGAGAATATAATCTGCTCCTCAGCGGAGGTTCAGATTGTCATGGTAAAGCCAAGGAGGAAATTTTACTGGGGAAAGTGAAGGTTCCTTACCCTCTGGTGGAGAAGATGAGAGAATGGCGGAGGAAAAGATACGGGTCTTAAGGGTTCTCTCCAATCTTGGTGGAGGTGGAGTTCAGAGAAGGCTTCTTTCTCTCCTTCCCTATCTGAATGAGAAATGGGAGATAAATCTTCTGTCTTTTAAAGGGGGGATACTGGAAGAAGAGTTCCGGAAAAGAGTAAAAGAACTTCTCATAGTAAGGAGAAGAAGTAAATTCGATCCTGTTTGTATATCTAAAATTTACAACTATTTAAAAAAAAGAAAAATTCATATTCTTCATACCCATACTCATAAGCCCAATACCACTGCCAGGATAGCAGGTATTCTGGCTGGAGTCCCGATAATTATTGCTCAAGAGCACAACTTGGATACCTGGAAAGGTATCTTACAGAGATTTATAGATGTATTTTTCGCAGGTTTTACAGATAGAATAGTGGTAGTTTCCAAGGCAGTAGGGGAGTTCTATCATTCTATAGGTATACCACGAGAAAAGATTTACCTATTGTATAATGGGATTGAATACGAGAAATACATCCTTAGAGAAGAAGTTAAAGAGAAAGCAGGCAAGAAAAAAGGAGAATTGTGGGTAGGTTATGTAGGAAGGTTACATCCTCAGAAAGGGGTAGAGTTTCTAATAAAAGGTTTTAAGAAAGTTTCCCTCTCCTTTCCCCAGGCTCAACTCCTCATCATAGGAGAAGGACCTCTTAAAGATAAACTTCTTCACATAGTAGAGGAAGAAGGAATCCAGGGGAGAGTGAAGTTCATGGGAAGGAGGGAAGACCTTTCTTCCCTTCTTCCCCTCCTGGATATCTTGGTTCTTCCTTCCTTAAGAGAAGGATTTCCTAACGTTATTCTGGAGGCTATGGCTTCTTCTCTTCCTGTGATAGCCAGTGATACAGGAGGAGTAAGAGAAGTGGTAGAGGAGGGAATAACTGGTTACCTGGTACCTCCTAAAGATGTTTCTGCTCTGGCAGCCAGAATCAAGTTACTTCTCCAGGATCAAGCCTTAAGGGAAGAGATGGGAAGGAGAGGGAGGGAGAAAGTGAAAAAATTTCATATATCCCGCATGGCAGAAGAGACCATAAGACTCTATACCTCTCTTCTTAAGGAAAAGGGAATTCGGATATGTTAACCGCCATAGTTCTTACCTACAATTCCCAGTCTACCTTAGAAAAATGTCTGAAAAGCCTTACCTGGTGTGATGAAATTCTAATAGTGGATTCCTTTAGTGAAGATGAAACTCTATCCATAGCCCGGAAATTTACCTCCCGTATATTTCAGAGAGAATATCAGAATTATGGAGACCAGTTAAATTTTGCTTTAAAAAAAGCCAGAGGGGAATGGGTATTAGTGATAGACTCTGATGAGGAAGTTTCTCCTTCCCTGCAGAGGGAAATCCAGGAAACTCTCTCTTCTCCCTTCCCCCTTACTGGATTCTATATTCCTCGTAAAAGCAAGTTTCTGGGTAGATGGATAAATCATTGCTGGAAAGGAGACAAGGTATTAAGACTTTTTAGGAAAGAGTATGCTCAATACCGAGAAAGAGAATTAGGTTCTTCTCCCCGGATAGAAGGAAAAGTGGGAATGCTCCAGAATCCTATCCTCCATTATCCCTACCGTGACCTTAAGCATTATCTGGAGAAACTAAATTACTATACCACCTGTGCAGCTCGTCAGATGCACAAAGAAGGAAGGAAATTCAGAATTTATAACCTCTTTCTAAACCCCTTAGGTAAATTCATCCAGATGTACTTTCTTAAAAAGGGTTTCTTGGATAAAGGAGAGGGTTTTCTCCTCTCTCTCCTTTCCTCCTTCTATGTTCTGGTTAAATTTGCCAAACTATGGGAGATACAAAGAAAGTCCTGATTCGTCCTCCCAACTGGGTGGGAGATGCGGTCCTCTCCACTGCTTTTCTTCCTCTCATCCAGAAAAACCTTCCTTCCTATCAACTTCACATCCTCTGCCATGAGAGGGTAAGGGATGTATTTCTAAATCATCCTCTCATAAATAGTCTTAAGGTAATACCAGAGAAGATGAGCGAGAAAATCCATCTTCTTCAAACTTTAAGAAAAGAAAGGATAGAGAAGGGGATTCTCTTTACTAACAGTTTCTCTTCTGCTTTCCTCTTCTTTCTGGCGGGGATTAAAGAAAGAATAGGGTATGCTACTCAGGGGAGAAGAATACTACTTACTCATCCCATCCCTCTTCCCTCTCACTGGGATAAACTTCATCAGATAGATTACTATGCTCATCTCTTCCAGAGACTGGGCTGGGTAGGGGAGGAGAGGAAGCCTTCCCTCTATCTTACTCCGGAAGAGGTAGAGAGAACTAAGAGAAAGTTCTCTTTAAAGGATAAAAATTGGATAGGAATTTGTCCTGGTTCTGCTTATGGAGAGTCCAAGAGATGGCTTCCTGAGTACTTTCGAGAACTGGTAAAAAAGATTATTCATTCCCTTTCCTACGGGGTAATGGTTCTGGGCAGGGAGGAAGAAAGAAAGATAGGCGAATTTATATTGGAGAATCATCCTCGCCAAAGAGCCCTTAACCTGTGTGGGAAGACCACCCTTAGAGAAGCCATAGCCCTCCTTTCTCTCACTCAGGTAGTGGTAACTAACGACTCTGGGCTCATGCATATTGCCTCAACCTTAGGGATTCCAACCGTAGCCATCTTTGGGCCTACTCCGGTGGAAAAAACTGCACCTCGGCAGGGAAAGGTGAAGGTACTGAAGAAAGATGTTCCCTGTTCTCCCTGTAAATTTAGAGACTGTCCTTTGGATCATCGCTGTATGAAAGAAATATCTCCGGAAGAGGTCTGGAGAGCAGTAAAAGAATTTCTGGGAAACTACAGAAGCAAATAATATCCATAATTTAAAGTAAATTTGCTATAATATATGGATGGTGAGCGTAGCTCAACTGGTTAGAGCACTGGACTGTGGCTCCAGGGGTTGGGGGTTCGAGTCCCCTCGCTCACCCTAAGAGAAAATCTTTCCCAATTTTATTTTGCTTCCTATCAAGTTTTTAATCAAGGATTAATACCTTCTTTTTCTCACTTTTATCCAGAGAAGTTTGGTAAGAAATTACTGTGCAAAATTGTGCACTTCCTTTCACAGTGATGGCACGAATTTTGTAAATTTATGTTTTCGAATGGAAAAAATATTAAAACTCTGTTCCAAGTTGCATTTTCATCCCCAGAAGGAGAAAGATCTTTTTTCCTATGCAGAGAGAATAATTAAGGAAATATCCTCTTTCTTCTCCCTGCCTTTTATGTTCCTAAACTTGCCGGAACTTTCTGTATCCTCATGTGAGGGAATGGACAAAAAGGAGTGCGAGCGAATATGGAAAGAGGAAATACTATTCCTTTTACCACCCTTCCAGAGAGAGGGATGTACAATATTGGACGAAAGCAGTTTACCACCTCCTTTACAGAAGCAGGGAATAAAGTACTTAATTATCTCTCCTCTTTTCAAAGGAGAAGAAGGTTGGGGATTTATTGGAGGTGGAGGAGTAACCAAACTGGAGGAGGATAAGAAGACTCTCTTTATTTTGCTCAGCAATTACGTAGGTAGATGCTTAGAAAACTTTCTGCACTGGGAAGAATTGCTTTCCTTAAGACAGAGGTATCATAAATTATTTGAAGAAGCCAGTGACATAATTGTGGTTATAAATGAAGAGGGTAAGATTGTAGAAGCAAACCGGAGTATTGAAGAGATAGGGTATAGAAAGGAGGAAATTCTGGGCAGGAAATTTTATGAACTGGATTTTCTGACTCCCGAAACTCTGAAAAAGGTCCTTCCTCTTTTCCATACTTTCAGGAAGGGAAAAGCATTGTACAAAAATGTACTGGAACTGGAAGGAAGAGACAAAAGAGGGAGGATAGTTCCTTTTGAAGTAAAGGCTTCTTTAATTTCCCTTAAAGAGGGTGACTATGTGCTGGCTGTTCTAAGGGATCTTTCAGAGAGAAAAAGGCTGGAAAGCGCTCTTAAAGAAAAGGAATTGCTGTATAGAACCTTAGTAAACGAGGCTCTGATCGGCGTTTACCTACTGGAAGAAGGAGTAATTAAATTCGTCAATTCGGAAATGGGTAAGATGTTTGGGTATGAGGTGGAAGAGATGATGGGTAAACCTTATCACATTTTTGTACACCCTTCTCAACTTAAGAAGATGGAGGAGATGTTTAATAAAGAATTACAAAATTTGGGCATGATCACTCATTTCTTTACCCAGGCAAAAAGAAAAGATGGAGAGGTAATAGATGTGGAAATACGCTCCTCTTCTTTAATTTTAGGTGGCAAACGGGTAATACTGGGGGTGGTAAGAGATGTTAGTGAGGAGAAAAGATTGAAAGAGGAGTTAATTCAGGCTTCTCGTCTCACCACCTTGGGAGAAATTTTTGCCGGGATGGCCCATGAGATTAGCAATCCCTTAAGTGGTCTTCTGGGATATCTGGATATGGTTATAGAGAAGGTAAAGGGGAGTAAAGAGAAAGAGTATCTTAAAAAAGCAAGAGAGATGGGAGTAAAAATTTCCCGATTGGTAAAAGATACCCTAAGGTTTTCTCGAAAACACCCTCTACAGAAGCAGAAGGTAGAGATTGCTGAAGTGATAAAGAAAGTTATAAGTTGGCGGGAGAAACAGATGGTGGAGGAAGGTATCCAGTTAGAGGTGGACGTTTCCTCCACTTTACCCTCTTTTGAGTTTGACCCGGATCAGATAGCCCAAGTCCTTTTGAATCTTATACTCAATGCAGAGGATGCGGTTAGAGATAAGAAGGGAGAAAAGAAGGTGGGGGTAAAAGCATACTTCCATGAAAACCAGATTCATCTGGAGATATCTGATAATGGAAAAGGTATACCTCCGGAGGTTGGCAACCGCATATTTGACCCTTTCTTCACTACCAAGTCAGAAGGGACAGGATTGGGACTTTCTGTCTCTTATCGGATTATCAAAGACCATGGGGGAAAAATCTCCTATTCCAGTAAAGTGGGGGAGGGGACTACATTTAAGATTCAAATTCCTGTGGAGGTGAGAAATGAGTAAAGGAAGAATTCTGGTGGTGGATGATGAGGAGGTCATTCTGGAGATGCTCCGTGAGTTTCTTACATCTGGAGGTTATGAGGTCTTCTGCGCTTCAAACTGTGATGAAGCATGGGAAATAATGCAAAAGAAAAATGTAGAGGTGGTGCTTCTGGATATTTTAATGCCTGGCAAAAAAGGGACCTGGCTACTGGATAAAATTCAGAGAGAAAGACCCTACACTATGGTTATTATGCTCACCGCAGTTTCCGATATAAATATGGCTATCCAGTGTCTTAAGTCCGGTGCTTATGATTATATTGTTAAACCTTTTCTTCTGGAAGAGATTCCTATAGTGATAGAGAGAGCCAGGGAGAAGAGAAGATTGAAAATTAAGGAGGAAGCCTGGAAGAGAGAACTTCAAGCAAAGGTGGCTGAGCAGAAGATTAAGTTAAGGGAATTGTTCTTAGGGAGTCTCAGTGCGTTGGTTAAAGTTATAGAGGCTAAGGATGAGTATACCTTGGGACACTCTAAAATGGTGGCTTCCATTTCTTATGAAATTAGCCGCCATCTTAGGTTACCACAAAAGGACAGGAAGAAAATTCTTCTGGCGGGAGAATTACATGATATAGGAAAGGTAGGGGTAAGAGATGATATCCTGCGAAAACCTGGGCCTCTGGAGCCAGAGGAGTTTGAACATATTAAACGCCATCCCGTACTTTCTTATGAGATTGTTTCCTATGTAATCAAGGACAATTTTGTTCTTTCTTCTATTCGCCATCATCATGAGAGATTCAATGGGGAGGGGTATCCGGATAGATTAAAAGGAGAAGAGATTCCCTTAGGGGCGAGAATCCTTGCGGTAGCAGATGCTTTTGATGCTATGACTTCTGACCGTCCTTACCGGAAGGCATTTATGTGGAGAATTGCCCGGGAAAAAATCCGGGAATCTGCAGGAATACAGTTCGACCCAGAGATAGTGGAGGTATTTCTCTCTATACCCGTTCATAAAATTCTTCCTGAAGAACTGGTATAATAGATATGTCCCCATAGCTCAATTGGATAGAGCGGCGGACTTCGGATCCGCAAGTTGCAGGTTCGAGTCCTGCTGGGGACGCTTTTACTTTAAAAGGGAAGTTTATCCTTTCTTTCCATAGACCTCTTCCGGTGAGAAGATTTTCTCTCCCACAATCTCGAATTTACCCTTTGCCCATCTTCTGTAAAAGCAACTGCGATATCCAGTGTGACAGGCTCCGCCTTTACACTCTGCCTTTATAAGTAAAGTATCTCCATCGCAATCTATAAGTATTTCTTTGACCAAGAGAATGTTTCCAGAGGTTTCTCCTTTCTTCCAGAGTTTCTTACGGGAGCGAGACCAGAAATGGACTGTTCCGGTCTCCAAAGTCTTAAGGAGTGCTTCTCTATTCATGTAGGCTAACATGAGGACTTCTCCCTTCTGGTAATCTTGTATTATTACTGGTATAAGTCCATCAGTGTTAAACTTTACCTCGTTCAGTAAATTCTTCATTTTTCTTTACACACCTCTTCCCAGTAAGGAAGGGAGAGAGAAGATTTTTCTATAAGTTTTTTAATCTCTCTTTCCCATTTTTGCTTTAAGCCTTCCATGGTCATTCTTTCTATAAGATGATAAATTCGGTGTGTAGCCCATAAACGAGCAACCTCTTTCCCTGCTGTATTGGTAGGAGGAATAGGAGCCTGAAATATTACCTCTTTCTTTTCTCCCTCTACTTCTCCAGTTAACCTTATTCCCACAAGTTTGGTGGAGGGAGGAAATCTCCCCACTATCTTTAATCTTCCCCCTCGATAGAGATGGGGTATCTTATCCGGATAGGTTAATCCTGGTAAGAGCCCTGAGTAAGAACAGTGGATATTTACCAGGACAGGAGAGTTAAAAGAGGAGAAGAATTTTTTTAACTCTTCTTCTGCCTTGTAAAGGTGGGGAGTATGGTAGAAGCGTCCTTTTGCCTGGTAAGAAAGAAGGTCCAGTAACCACCAGTTGATGTCCCCTCCTGCAGTGAAGGAAAATAAGGAGAGGTAACCACTTTCCCGAACTAAACGGGAGACAATTTCTTTAGTGCTGGTCAGTCCCACGGTAGGTTTGCCATCACTTAAGAAGAAGAGGATAAGGGGTCGGGTGGTTTTCTTGCTGAGCCAGGGAAGGAGTGCTCTGTAAATATCTGTCTCCCCCTCTGCAGAGAAGGGAGAGATGAATTTTAAGGCTTTGTAAATATTCTGGGAGTTTACGGTTAGCATTTCCTTACTCAAGAAGAATGTTCTTTCCCGAAATACTACAACATTAAACCTATCCTGGGGATTCAGTAACTGAAGGCAGTTCTTTACTCCTTCTTTAAATATCTTTAATTTTTCTTCCTTTATACTCTTGGAGGCGTCCACCACGAATACAATATCCTTAGGAATGACTTTTACTGGCACCTCCGGTCTCAGGGTGATTTCCAGCATTATATATCCATCTTTCTCCGAACTCTCTCTATATACCCAGTATCGTATATTTAAAAGTTCATCCCAGAAGGTAAATTTGGGAGAGGGAGTACTTAAGGGAGGAGTAATCTCTGGAGAAGGGAGGGAGGAAGCAGGAGGAAGAAGAGTCTTTTTTTCTTCTAACTTTTTCTCTTCTTCCCCAAGAAGAGATTTCTCTTCCTTTTTTGAAGGTAAAGGTGCAGGTGTTGGTACCCCACCCAGAGAAGAGAGGAGACTTTCTCCTCTCTCTTCTCTTACCACTCTATGAGGTTTCAAAGTTTTCTTCATTCGGAGAAGTTCTTGGGAGAGAGCAATAATTTCCTGCTGGATCTCTTCTCTTTCAGGAGGAAGGAGGTAGGGGAGTGGTTCAGGAGGAAAGGCGGTTTCTTCTCTTTCTTCTGAAGGGAAAGTTAAGGGAGGAGAGATAGAGGGAGGGGAGGTTATCTTCTTTTCTTCATGAGGTAAAGGTGGCAGTTTTTTTCCCGGAAGGACCTGAATTTGAGTTATGGATTGCACCTCTCTCTGAAACTTCTCCAGACCAGGAATAAATATAGTGGGAGATAAACTGAAAAAAATAAGATGAAGGAAAAAGGATAATCCTAAGGAGAATAGAGTCAACTTTCTGAACATCAGGTTATTTTATAATAAATTCAGGGGTAAAGAAAGGACTCAGGCTATATGTAAAAAATTGACTGCATTATACCCTCATGTTAAAATCCTTACTCCATGAAAAGGAGGCCCTTTACAGCAGACTGGGAGGAGATAAAAGAAGGTAAAGTTAGCGATGTTTATTTCTCGCGAGCCTTAAGAATAATTAAAGAAAAAGGGCTGGACAAACGAGTCAAGGCAGAGATAAGAGCGGTAGAGTTACCCTGGAAATGGGCGATTTTCACAGGAATAGAAGAAGTTGCCTATCTCTTAGAAGGAGTGAAAGTGAATGTCTGGGCTATGGAGGAGGGAACACTTTTTCATTCTGAGGAACCGGTATTTTTAATAGAAGGAAATTACTCGGATTTTGGAGTTCTGGAGACTGCTATCCTGGGATTTATGTGTCAGTCTTCAGGTATAGCTACTAAGGCAGCCAGATGTAAGAAGGTGGCAGGAGAGAGATTAGTTTTAAGTTTTGGAGCTCGCAGAATTCATCCTGCTATAAGTCCCATGGTGGAGAGGAGTGCTTTTATAGGAGGATGTGATGGAGTGGCGGTGATAAAGAGTGCAGAGATTATAGGAATTAAACCGGTAGGCACTATGCCCCACTCTTTGATCTTACTTGTAGGGGATGAAGAAGAGGCATTTAAATTTTTTCACCAGGTTATGGAAAAGGAAATTTTGAGGATTGCTCTTGTGGATACTTTTGGAGATGAAAAATTTGTCTCTTTAAAAGCAGCCCAAGTGTTAGGAGAAAATCTTTATGGAGTAAGACTGGATACACCTTCTTCTCGAAGGGGAGATATGAGAAAGATACTGGAAGAAGTGAGATGGGAATTGGATTTGAGAGGATATAAAGGGGTAAAGATATTTGTGAGTGGTGGGATTGATGAGGAAAAAATCTTAGAACTTAATCCTTTCGCAGATGGTTATGGAGTGGGGACTTCTATCAGCAATGCTCCCGTAGTGGATTTTTCCTTGGATATCGTGGAGATTGAAGGAAAACCTCTCTCCAAGAGAGGAAAGAAATCCGGGGCTAAGAATGTATGGAGATGTAAAGAATGTTTCCGTTCTCTTATAGTTCCTTGGGGAGAAGAAGTGAAGCGATGTGAGTGTGGTGGAGAAGGGGAGTTTCTGTTAAAGCCTCTAATAAGGGAGGGAGAGATAGTCAGAGAATTCCTGCCTCCTTCTCAGATAAGAGAAAAAGTTCTGGAGCAGCTTAAAAAAGTAGAGGGGATTTGAGGGAGAGATGGAATACCGGGAAAGATTTTATCGGGACTGGGTGAAGAGAGATGAGATGGTAACTTTCCATATTCAACTGAAAGAAAGCGATTTATTGATAAAAGCAGAAAGGGACTTAAAAGAAGAGGCAATGGAGGTCTTGAAAAAAATTAGAAAGGAAATTGAAGATTATATTCGTAGAGACCCTTTATTCTTAAAGACTTTAAAACCCTATCATGTAAAGGAAGGAGCTCCTGGTATAATTAAGGAGATGGCACGCATGGCCAGGAGGGTGAAAGTAGGTCCTATGGCAGGAGTGGCAGGTGCAGTGGCAGAGTGGGTGGGAAGGGCACTTCTCCCTTATTCCCGGGAGATAATCGTGGAGAATGGAGGAGATATTTTCCTTAATTCTTCCTGCGAGAGGAAGATAGGAGTATTTGCAGGGAAATCTTCCTTCCGTCGGCATCTTCTCCTTAAAATTTCTCCTGAAATTTGCCCGGTAGGAATATGTACTTCCAGTGCTACTGTTGGTCACTCTTTGAGTTTTGGTAAAGCGGATGCGGTGGTGGTTCTCTCCAGTTCTGCAATTCTCGCAGATGCTGCAGCTACCTCACTTGGTAACAGGGTAAAGAGAAAGGAAGATATTCCTCATGCCCTGCGATGGATAGCAGGTAAGAGAGGTATCTTGGGAGCAGTCATTATAATGGGAGATTATTTAGGAATATGGGGAGAAATAGAAATTTGGGAAGGAGGGATGAAAGATGCCCACAGTGAAAATTGAGAAAGGGGAATCTCTGGATAAGGCTTTGAAGAAATTAAAGAAAAAAATAGAGAGAGAAGGTCTGATGCGGGACCTGAAGAAAACTGAGTACTATGAGAAACCCAGTGTGAAGAAAAGAAAAAAGTTGCAGAAAGCCAGGAAGAAGATTTCTCAAATGGCCAGATTACAGAGAATGTTCCTATGAAGAGACTGGAACTTTTTCAAAGACTTTCCCGTTCCTCTCCCTCTCGGATTGTTCTGGTGGTGATTGATGGTATTGGGGGTTTACCGGTAAAGGGGAAGACAGAACTGGAGACTGCTTTCACACCTAATCTGGATAAACTGGCAGAAGAAGGTATCTGTGGGATGCTGGATCCAGTTCTTCCAGGAGTAACTCCAGGAAGCGGCCCTGGCCATCTGGCTCTCTTTGGTTATGATCCCTTGGAGTTTGAAGTGGGAAGAGGGGTTCTCTCTGCTTTGGGAGTAGGGTTCCCCTTACAGCCGGGAGATATTGCTGCCCGGATAAACTTTGCTACGGTAGATGAGGAGGGCAAGGTAGTAGACAGAAGAGCAGGGAGAATTTCTACTTCTCTTAATAGAAAACTATGCGAAAAACTTCAGGAGAGAATTAAGATTCCTGGAGTAGATATCTTTGTGAAGACGGAGAAAGAACACCGGGCAGTGGTAATTTTCCGGGGGAAGAACCTGTCGGATAAAATTTCCGACACCGACCCTCAGAAGACAGGAGTGCCTCCTAAGGAGCCCCTACCTCTGGAGGAGGAGGCAAAAGATACTTCTCGGATAGTTAAGGAGTTCCTGAGGCAGACCAGAGAGATTCTGGGGTCTCTTAAACCTGCCAATTTTATCCTTATGCGAGGGTTTGCTTCCCTTCCTCACATACCCACTTTGCAGGAAATTTATAAACTCCATCCTGCCTGTATAGCTGTCTATCCTATGTATAAAGGGATTGCTAAACTGGTGGGAATGAGAGTATTAGAGACAGGGGAGAGTATGGAGGAGGAGGTTCTTACCTTGGAGGAGAATTTTGAGAGTTTCGACTTTTTCTTTCTTCACTTTAAACAAACAGATTCTTCCGGAGAGGATGGAGATTTTGAAAGAAAGGTAAGGATAATTGAAGAGATTGACTCCCTTATTCCCCGCATAAGGAAACTTAACCCTGAGGTTCTGGTAGTTACGGGAGACCATTCCACTCCTTCCTCTTTAAAATCTCATTCCTGGCACACAGTCCCTGTGGCATTAGTCTCTCCCTATGCTCGTGTGGATGAGGTAAGAGAGTTTAAGGAAAGAACATGTATTAAAGGAGGATTGGGGAGAATGGAAGCGGTGAATTTGATGGGACTGATGATGGCTCATGCTCTCAAACTGGAAAAGTTTGGTGCCTGATAGGATACTCTTTAAATTTTTCCGGTGAGAAGTAAAGATGTCTCTCTTTCCAACTTCTGTCTGATTATAGAGTATGATGGAAGTGGATTTCTGGGATGGCAGAAGCAGAAAGAGGGGAGAACTGTTCAGGGGGTTCTGGAGGAGGTTTTAGAGAGAATTTTCAAGAAGAAAATTGAGGTAAAAGGTCAAGGTAGAATGGATGCGGGTGTTCATGCCCTTGGGCAGGTAGCCAATTTTTTTGCTCCCTGGAATCATTCTCTCTCTCAACTTAAGACTGCCCTTAATTCTTTTCTCCCGGAAGATATAAGGATAAGAGAAGTGAAGAGAGTATCTCCTTCCTTTCATTCCCGATTCTCTGCCCTTTCCCGTACTTATATTTACCTCCTCTGGGAAGGGGAGAATTTCCCGGTTTTCTTAAGAAACTATGTAAGTAGAATTTCCCAAAAACTCAACCTTTCTCTGATGAAGAAGGGAGCAGTTTATCTTTTGGGAAGGCATGATTTTACTTCTTTTTCCAAAAAAGGGGAAAAAGGTTCTAAGGTACGTACTCTTAAAGAGATAGACATTTTTCGTCGGAAAAAGATCAGCCTTCCTTGCGGAGAATGGAGGGGTTCTTTTCTTCTTTTTCGCTTTAAAGCAGATTCTTTCCTTCATCAGATGGTAAGAATTATGGTTGGAACCTTGGTAGAGGTGGGGAGAAGGAAGATAGCACCGGAAAGGATAAGAGAGATACTTTCTTCCCGGGATAGAACTCAGGCTGGTCCCACTTTCCCTCCCCAGGGACTTTATCTGGTAGAGGTGGAGTATGAAGAGTTCTGATTTTGTTCATCTTCATCTTCATACCTATTACAGCATTCTGGATGGTTTGTGCAGGATTGAGGAGGTAATAAGAAAGGCTAAGGAGTATGGTATGCCTGCGGTGGCTATCACAGATTCGGGAGGGATGTTTGGGGTAATAGAGTTTTACGAGAAGGCTGTGGAGGAAGGTATAAAGCCCATCATAGGATGTGAAGTATACGTGGCTCCCGGAAGCAGGAAGGATAAGAAGGGAGGAATTTCTAAAGCCGCCTATCATCTTACTCTCTTAGCCTGCAACACCGAAGGATATAGAAATTTGATGAAATTGGTTAGCCTCGCTTACTTGGAAGGATTTTATTACCGTCCCCGTATAGATAAAGAGTTGCTGAGTCAATATGGAAAGGGGCTCATTGGACTCAGTGGGTGTCTCAAAGGAGAAATACCTTCTTTAATTTCTGAGGGAAATTTAAAGGAAGCCAGAAAGGTAGCAGATGAATACTTACAGATATTGGGTAAGGGTAACTTCTATCTGGAGATAATGAATCTTTCTCTGGAAGGTCAGGATAGAATTAATCAAGAGTTGATAAAGATCTCTAAGGAACTGAAGATACCTCTGGTGGCTACCAACGATGTTCATTATATACATCCGCAAGATGCTTCTGTTCATGAGGTGCTTTTATGCTTGCAAACAAAGACCACTCTGCGGGATAGCAGAAGGTTAAGATTTGGAAGCCGGGAGTTCTATTTTAAATCTGAAGAAGAGATGAAGAAACTTTTCTCCGAGATACCGGAGAGTATAACCTGTACTCGGGAGATAGAAGAAAAGTGCCAGGTTAAATTAGACCTGGATAAGGTTTATCTTCCCCACTTCCCTGTTCCTCCAGGATATACTCTGGATTCCTACTTGGAGGAACTGGTATGGAAAGGTGCTCAGAAGAGATTTTTTTCTCTATCTACGGAGATAAAGGAAAGGATAAATATGGAACTGGAGGCTATAAAGAGGAGAGGCCTTTCCGGCTACTTTCTTATAGTTCATGATTTTATAAATTTTGCCAAAGAAAGAAAGATACCTGTGGGACCAGGAAGAGGTTCCACAGCAGGAAGTCTGGTAGCCTACTGTCTGGGGATTACGGATATTAATCCCCTTGAATACGGACTGATTTTTGAGAGATTCTTAAATCCGGGAAGGAAGAAACTACCGGATATAGATGTAGACTTTTGCGATTCACGGAGAGAGGAAGTAATAAATTATGTGAAAGAGAAATACGGGAAAGACAGAGTGTCTCAGATAATAACTTTTGGAACTATGGCTGCTCGTGCGGTGATTCGGGATGTGGCCAGAGTTATGGGTATACCCTATGCGGAGGCAGATAAGATTGCTAAACTCATACCCTCTACCCCCTCTATAACCTTAGAGGATGCCTTAAGAAGGGTTCCTGAACTTAAGCCCTTTCTGGAGAAGTATCCAGACCTCTTTAAAATTGCTCTATCCTTGGAAGGCACTATAAGACATGCCTCTGTGCATGCAGCAGGAGTAGTTATTGCTCCTGGGCCTTTAACAGACTTTACCCCCCTTTTCCGCACCACTGATGGAGACATAACTACCCAGTATGATATGAATTCTCTGTCCCGGATTGGAATCCTTAAGATGGATTTTCTTGGGTTAAGAACGCTCACGGTGATAAATGAGACCCTTAGATTGATAAAAGAAAGGAGAGGGTTGGAGGTAGATATACATAACCTTCCCCTTGATGACCCCTTAACCTATAAGTTACTTCAGGAAGGCAGAACCATTGGAGTTTTTCAGCTGGAGAGCAGAGGAATGAGGGATTTGCTCCAGAAAATCAAGCCAGAGAAATTTGAAGATATAATAGCAGTTCTGGCTCTCTATAGACCGGGACCCTTGGGGGGAGGAGAGGTTCAGAATTATATCCGGAGGAAAAGAGGGGAAAGTAAGGTGGAGTATCTTCATCCCTCCTTAGCACCTATCTTAGGAGAAACTTATGGAATAATCCTCTATCAGGAGCAGGTAATGACCATTGCCCATGAGATAGCAGGTTTCTCCATGGAGGAGGCGGATGATTTAAGACAGGCCATGGGGAAGAAGATACCTGAAAAGATGAAAGAGATGGAGGAAAGGTTTATTAAAGGGGCAAGGGAGAGGGGGATAGAAGAGGGCATAGCCAAGAAAATCTTTGATTATATGGCCTACTTTGCGGGGTATGGATTTAATAAGTCTCATGCTACAGCCTATGCTTTTATATCCTATAGAACCGCTTTCTTAAAGGCTAATTACCCTTTAGAATTTATGACTTCTCTCCTTTCCAGTGAAAAGGGGAATCAGGATAAGGTTGGTCTTTATATAAAGGAATGCGAGGAGATGGGCATAGAAGTTCTACCTCCGGATGTAAATAAGAGTGTAGCCGATTTCTCTATTGAGGGAGAGAAGATAAGGTTTGGGCTGGCTGCGGTCAAGAACATAGGAGAAAATGCAGTTAGAGAAATTGTGGAAGCCAGGGAAAGGAGGGAATTTACTTCCTGGGATGATTTCTGTTCCCGAGTTCCCATGCGACAGGTTAACCGAAAAGTGATGGAGAGTCTGGTTAAGTGTGGTGCTTTTGATACTTTTGGAGAGAGAAGAGATAGGCTTATCTCACGCATACCCCAGGCTGTGGATAAGAGTGTGAGGAGAAGGAAGGAGAGAGAGCAGATAAGGTTATTTCAAGAAACTGCCCCTGCAGAGGAAGAAACTGAGGAATGGAGTTATGGTGAGTTACTGGCTCACGAGAAGGAAGTTTTAGGTTTTTACCTTACCGGTCATCCCTTAGAGAAGTTTTCTCAGGTAATTCCTATCTATACCACTCACCGAATATCCCAACTTAAGGAGATACCCCCTGCTACTTCTTTAAGATTAGCAGGGGTAATTGCTTCCCTTAAGACCCGTTTCACAAAGAATTCCAAAAGAATGGCCAGGTTTTACTTGGAGGATAGGGAAGAGAGATGCGAGGTGATAGTCTTTCCCTCTGTCTGGGAAAGGTGGAACAGTTACCTGCGTAACGATAATCTGGTTCTGGTAGAGGGGTCCTTAGAGAGTAACCTTCCCCCTTATCCAGTGAGAGCAGAGAGAGTATTCCTTCTGGAAGAACTAAGTAAATTCCTGGAAGTGGAGACCCATATTCTAATGAATATGGGTAAGGTGGAGGAAGAAAAACTGGAAGAGTTGAGAGAAACCTTAAAGAATTTCTCTGGAGAAGGGAAACTTTATCTGAATTTCTATCGAGGAAGGGAAAGCACTTCTCTTCTGGCAGGAAAAAATTTCGGAGTAACTCCTTCTTTAGCCTTGAAAGAAGCGGTGGAGAAGATACTGGGGAAGGGAAGTATAAAATTTAAGTTGATCAACAAATAAAAGATGTCCCTTTTCATCCTGGATCTGGATGGGGTGGTTTACAGAGGAAATAAGTTGGTAAAGGGAGCAAAAGAAACTATTGAGAGATTGAGAGAAAGAGGGGAGAGGGTGGTATTTCTCACCAACAACTCCACCTATACTCTGGAAGACCTGGTGAATAAGTTGACTTCTCTCCACTTATCGTGTCGGAAGAGTGATTTTTATACTTCTTCAGAGTTTGTAGCAAAGTTTCTTCAAAGGAAATTTTCCCCCTGTAGAGTTATGGTGATAGGAGAGAGGGGGTTAAAATCTGCTTTAAGGAGGAGTGGATTTGAAGTGGTAAGTAGAGACTGGCAAGTGGAGGTAGTGGTGGTAGGCATGGATCGAAACTTTAATTATGAGAAACTTGCCTGTGCTCAGAAGGCTATTCTGGGAGGAGCATACTTTGTGGCAGCCAATGCTGACCGGACTTTACCCTTAGAAGAAGGACTTTGTCCCGGAGCAGGTTCTATACTTTCTGCCTTAGAGGCAGCCACAGGAAGGAGGGCGATAGTTGTAGGGAAACCCAATCCCTGGATATTGGAGGAGATTCTTTCCCATGAGGGATTTAGTAAGAGAGAAACCTTCCTGATAGGGGACCGACTGGATACGGATATAAGGTTGGGTAAAAGAGCAGGAGTAAAAACTATTCTGGTGCTTACGGGAGTTACCCGTAGAGAGGAAATCGGGGAGGAAAAGCCGGATATAGTGATACAAAGGTTAGAAGAAATTTTCTCCTTACTGTAGATAACCCAGTTTTTCCTCGAGAATAACTTCCATTCTGGGGTCCAGAAGGAAATGAGAGATCTTGAATTTAAGAATTTCCGGCTTATCTTTCGACAGTTTGGGGGCTGGATGAAGTTTCTGAGCCAGTTCCTCCTTTAGGAGTTCATACTCAACCTCATTTAGATTTCTGGCTTCTTCCAATACTTCTTCAATCCTTTCTCTCCATTCTTCTTCAGAAATTTGGATGTGCTTTTTTCTCTTAAGGATATTTTGGAGTATTCTCTCTACTATTTCCTCTTTCTTTCTTTCATAAAGCCTTTCAGGCATATTCCTTATTCTATCCAGCAGCCTGGTGCCTGACTGCAAGGAAGTTTCCTGTCCAGCACGCTGAGAATTTATATCCTTAGGAGGTATAATACAGGGGACAAATTCCTTGAGAATCTCCTTCTGGTTCTCGTTAAGGAGCGATTCTACTTGCTGGATAATTTCCTCTCTTTTTTCTTCAAATTCCTTTTTCAGATGGATAAACTCCCTATTAGCCTGAAAGAAAGAAGGGTTTAGAGAGGAGATGGCCACATCCTGCTTTATAAGTTCTTCTCGCAGGGTTTCAAAAGGTTCCAATTTCTCCTGTGATAGTCTTTCCATCTTGTTTTGAAAATCTTCCTTTACTTCCTTCCATCTTTTTACCAAAGTTAGCAGTTGTTCCATCTGATTCTCTTCCAGGTGGAGTCCATTAACCAGATTGAGAAGTATTATATCTCGTCTAACTTTAAGGATCTCCTCCTCACTTCCCCAGAGAGAGAAGATAAGGAGGAGGGAGAGAAGGAGGCAGATCCCATAACCTTTCATCTCTCCCTCCTTTACTTCACTGTTCCAGTTTATCTACTCTTTCTTTTAAGTCCTGAATCTCCTGGGAAAGATTATCCAGGGTTTCCTCCTGTTTCTTCAGTACATTACCGATTTTTTCCAGGGTTTCTCTCAATCTCTTTTCCTTTTCTCTCTTCTCTTTGACAATTTCCTGGAGTTTTTCCATTATCCTTTCCTTTGCTTCAGCAACCCTTCTTTCCTTACCAGGTGCGGCTAATTTTCCTTTTCGTAGAAGAGACAGTCGTTCCAGTCTCTTCCCAGGAGTAGGAGTGAGAGGGGCACGCCCACGGACTTCCTGCACGGACGGTTTCATCATCCATTTTCCAGGGATAATGGTTTCAGTTCTCAAAGTGCGAAGGTTGGTAAGAGAGATGACTGTCCCGCTCACTCCCAGAAGCAGAGAGATTACCACAAAGATGGTGAGGATCTTTACTTCTGGACTCATATCTTTCACCTCCTTTCGCTTCTATAGACGAACAAGGTTCATGCCAGAAGAGGAAATGCTTGTAAATCAAGGGTTTTGAAGAAATTTACCTTTGGAGACTCCCTATGTAGAGTGTCCCATATGGTACAGTTGGACTATTTGGTTCTCTTTCTCAGAGGAGAAGTTCAAGAAGGAGGTTCAAGTTATCCAGAATTTCCTCTTTATAAGAGGAATTTTCTTTGAAAGTTAACATCTTCTCTCCCCATTCCAGATAATTCAGTAAAAGGTCTAACTGGAGTTCCTCAATATATCTTTTTTTCCACCATAGATTTTGTAATCTGATCATCTTTCTCCTCAGGAGATTAACCTTTAAGTCGGGAAGGAAACTGGGTCTCTTCCGATAGAAATAAAGTTTCCCCTTTTGTATCTCCTCTTCCAGACCATCCATCTCTGCTATCAGAAGTTGTTTTCTTTCTTCCAGGAAGAGAAAGATAAGGAGAATCTTTTCTCCTTCCTGAGGAGAAGAGAGGAGGGAGTTAGAAAAAAAGAAACTTAAAATTAGTCCGCTTAAAATAATTTTCCTCATTCTCCTAACTTTCTTGGCAATCTCTTTGCCACAGAAGGAAAATTTTCTTATTTTTTGATCCCATACTTCTTCATTCTATAAATCAGAGTCCGACGGGTTATTCCCAGAATTCGAGCCGCACGCGATTGGTTACCCCCGGTAATTTTTAAAGCCTCTTCAATTAGTCTCCTTTCCATATTTTCTAAACTCATCTCCTGAGGAGAGAAAGGAGGAAGTAAAGGAAGAGGGTTTAAAGGTAGGTCTTCTGGCAAAATTTTCCCTCCTTTACATACCAGAGCAGCATGTTCCAAGGCATTCTCTAATTCCCTTACGTTTCCAGGCCAGGGATATTGAAGCATAACCTCAAGCGCAGAGGAAGAAATCTCCACTCTGGGATAGTGGTGGGAAAGGAAATGCTGGGCAAGTAAAGGAATATCTTCCTTTCTCTCCCTCAAAGGGGGGATATGAATAGGGAAGACATGGAGACGATAGAACAGGTCTTCTCTGAATTTACCTTCCCTTATTTCTTCCCTCAAATCCTTATTAGTAGCGGCGATTATTCTAACATCTACTCTGATAGTTTGATTCCCACCCAATCTTTCAAATTCCTTATACTGCAAGAATCTCAATAACTTTGCCTGCAAGGGAAGAGGAAGTTCTCCAATCTCATCCAAGAAGACCGTTCCTCCATTGGCAAACTCAAATCTTCCAATTCTTCTACAGTTAGCACCAGTAAAGGCTCCCTTCTCATGCCCAAACAATTCGCTCTCTAAGAGAGTCTCTGGAAGAGAAGCACAGTTAACCACTACAAAGGGTTTATCCTTTCTGGGTCCCTCATAATGAATCACTCTGGCAATGAGTTCCTTCCCTGTTCCACTTTCTCCCGTGATGAGCACCGTAACTTGGCGAGGAATTATTTTCTTTACTTTTTCCATAACTCTTTCCATAATTTTGCTTTTATATATTAGATCAGAGAATTTAACTTCTTCCTTATACCTGGATTTAAGGTAAATATTCTCTTCCTTCCTTCTCTTCTCTTCCATTGTTCTTTCTATCAAAATTTTGAGTTCTTCCATCTTAAAAGGCTTTATCAGGTAATCTCTGGCTCCATTCTTGAGTGCTTCCACTGCACTCTCCACCGTAGCATAGGCAGTTACCATGATAACTTCTATAGAGGGGTCTATTTTCTTTACCTCTTTAAGAAGACGTAGCCCATCCATTCCCGGAAGTTTCAGGTCCACAATCAAAACGGGATAATAATTTTTCTGTAGATGGGTTAAGGCTTGGTAGGCATCAGGCACTCCCTGTACCTGGTAACCTTCTTTCTCCAAGTGCAGTTTAATCAACTCCCTCATCTTCTCTTCGTCTTCTACTACCAGGATCTTGTTCATTTTCTCTTCCTCACATGTTCACCAGTCATGGGAACAAACCTTACCGGTATTATACTCTTCTTAAAGATTTTCCCCCCCTTTTTCTCTATAAGAAGGAGTTCCTGATATATGCTACCCACGGGAATTACCATCCTCCCTCCCTCTTTCAACTGCTCCAGAAGAGGCTTCGGGATATGATCAGGAGCACAGGTTACGATAATAGCGTCAAAGGGAGCATATTCCTCCCATCCTATGTATCCATCTCCACACTTTACCTTTATATTTTCATATCCCATTTTTTTCAGCCTCTTCTCAGCGCTCTCTGCCAGAGCAGGAAGAATCTCTATAGTGTAAACTTCTTTTGCCAGTTCTGCTAAGA
>Ga0190286_1000243_pt1 | contig 25034 bp, 23 predicted proteins | sample 48691834_MG_FD_183241 | JGI IMG/M metagenome (GOLD analysis project Ga0190286, IMG submission 183241) | Hydrothermal vent microbial mat bacterial communities from Southern Trench, Guaymas Basin, Mexico - 4869-18-3-4_MG | ecosystem: Environmental > Aquatic > Marine > Hydrothermal vents >... | reverse complement strand
AATGGCAAAGGAAAGGGGCATACCAGTGCTCTATTATATTGGCCCGCAGGTTTGGGCATGGCGAAGGTCACGCCTTAAAAAGATTGCCAACCTAGTAGATGAAATGGCAGTAATCCTCCCATTTGAAAAGACTTTATATAAAAGATACAATATAAAGGTAAGTTTTGTTGGACACCCACTACTGGATATAATGCCTGAGCCCACTAATAATTCAGAACCTATAATTGGTCTTATGCCGGGCAGTCGTCCTAACGAGATAAAGAAGATTTTGCCTATTATGATTGAAACCTCTAAAATTATTATGAAAAAAAGGCCTGGCCTAAAATTTGTCCTCCCTGTTGCCCCTACTATTGATACAAAGTGGCTGAAAGATGAATTTAATCTATCTAAAATAACATTATCTAAGGGGGATAATTATCAGATTATGAGGAGGTGTTTGTTTTTGCTAGTGGCCTCAGGCACAGCCACGCTAGAGGCAGCCATCCTATTAAAACCCTTTATTATCATCTACCGACTCTCAAGGATAAGCTATTTCCTGGGTAAGAGATTGGCCGATATCCCCTATATTGGGCTGGTAAATTGGGTTGCAGGGAAAAAGATTGTCCCAGAATTTTTACAAAATGAGGCAAGACCAGAGAATATTGCCGAAACAGTCCTTTACTTTCTTGAAAATTCAGAAAAATTAAGGCAAATTAAAGAATCACTAAGGGTAGTAAGAAATAGCCTAGGTACACCGGGTGCCAGCCAACGTGTTGCCCAACTGGCAAAAAATATATTAGAGAAGAGGATATTGTGATGAATATCTATAGACGCATTTTGGGTTGGATTAGGCCCCACTTTCATCGCCTTATCTTTGCCATGTTCTGTATGTTGATAGTGGCATTGACTACAGCTGCCTCGGCCTATTTGGTAAAGCCGGTCTTGGACAAGATATTTTTAGAGAAAAATATAAGGATGTTAAAATTGCTCCCGCTGATTATCTTGGCCTTATATGCCATTAAAGGTATCTTTTTCTACCTACAGACATATGTAATGAATTATGTAGGGCAGAAGATTGTAGCCAGTCTGCGTGAAAGGCTATATGCCCACATCATAGACCTCCCACTCTCATATTTTCACAAGCACCATACAGGTACACTTATGAGCCGTATTATCAATGATGTAAACCTTATTCAAGAGGCCGTTTCAGGGGCAGTGACTGCCCTCTTGTGTGATGTATTCACTATAATGGGCCTTACAGCAGTTGTGTTCTATCGTGACTTTAAATTGGCAATCATTGCCATGGTGGTGTTTCCACTAACCATTACCCCTGTAGTGAAGATTGGACGTCGCTTGCGACGCATCAGTACCTCCAGTCAAGAGAAGATGGGTGAGATCTCCTCTTTAATGCATGAGACATTTACTGGGAACAGAATCGTTAAGGCATTTGGTATGGAGGGCTATGAAAAGGAAAGGTTTAGAGAGAGCAATAATTGCCTTTTTCGTTGGTATATGAGGGCTATAAGTATAAGTACCATCACTTCACCCCTTATGGAATTTTTGGGTGGGGTAGGTGTGGCATTTGTCATTTGGTATGGTGGCCATCAGGTGATAAATGGGGCCTCCACCCCTGGCAATTTCTTCTCATTTTTGGCCGCTGTGTTTATGCTCTATAGGCCTGTTAAACGCCTAAGCAATATCAACAATATCATCCAGCAGGGGGTAGCCGCTGCCATCCGTGTATTTGATATACTAGACCAAATCCCTGAAAAAAAGGATAAAGGTACTATAGAGATATCTGATTTCTCTAATAAAATTGAGTACAGGCATGTCTATTTTAAGTATGAGCCAAACCAGCCATGGGTATTGAGGGATGTAAATCTTACCATTTGTGCAGGTGAAATAGTTGCCTTAGTAGGCCCTAGTGGGGCTGGGAAGACCACCATTGTGAATCTATTGCCAAGGTTCTATGAGGTAGAAAGGGGAAGCATCCTCATAGATGGCCATGATATTAGGGATATAAATTTAAAATCCTTGCGCAATCAGATTGCCCTAGTTACACAGGATACAATCTTATTTGATGACACTATAAGAAACAATATCCGCTATGGGTGTCCTGATTGCACAGAAGAGGAGATTATAGCTGCGGCTGAGGCAGCCTATGCATTGGAATTTATTGAAAGGCTACCACAGGGATTCGATACCATACTTGGTGAAAAGGGGGTCAGGCTTTCAGGTGGTGAAAAACAGAGGATCTGCATTGCTAGGGCGATTTTGAAAAATGCCCCCATCCTTATATTGGATGAGGCCACTTCCTTTTTAGATACAGAATCAGAGAGGATTGTTCAAAAGGCCTTAGAGAATCTGCTTAAGGGGCGGACTGCCTTAATCATTGCCCACCGTCTTTCTACCATCCACCGTGCAGATAAGATTGTGGTAGTAAGTAATGGATGCATTATAGAACAGGGCTGTCATGAACTGTTGCTGGCAAGGGGAGGCCTTTACAGAAGGCTCTATGAGATGCAATTTAAAGATGAGAGAAGAAAATACGCCGAACTTTAGTTATAAAAGGCCTTTATTACCATTTTGCCTTTGGATAAGAGCCTAATAGTTTAAAGTAGCCACATTGGTGTTCAAGCTCTTCTAAGGCATCCTTTACGTGTTCATCTGTACAATGCCCATCTAGATCAACAAAAAATAAGTAATGCCAGGGCAGGCTCTTCATAGGGCGTGATTCCAATTTTGTTAAATTTATCTGCCTTTTTGCAAATGTCTTAAGGGCCTGGTAAAGGGCCCCTGGCCTATCCGGTGTAGAAAAGAGGATAGATGTCTTATCCATCCCTGTCTTTAGAGGAAAATTTCGCCCTATGACCCAAAACCTAGTAGTATTGTTGGTAAAATCCTCTATATATTGGTCAATAAGCCTCAGTCCATAGCGTTTAATGGCCAATTTTGTAGTAATAGCCGCTGCGCTTTCCTCATTTTTGGCCTTAATTGCGGCCTCAGCACTACTCCTTACCTCATAGGTAGGGGTCTGGGGGAAATTGAGGTTTAGGAAGTTGCGGCATTGGGCTATGGCTTGAGGATGGGCATAGATCTTTTCGATCCCCTCCCTTCTGCCTGTAACTGAGGCCAAAAAATGGCTAATACGTACATAGACCTCACCACATACCTTTAGCTCTGACTGAAAAAACATATCTAAGGTATAGCCTATGACCCCTTCTATAGAATTTTCTACAGGCACTACCCCATAATTGCACTTGCCCTTTTCTACCTCCAAAAATACATCTTTAATTGTAAGTGTATGAGAAAATTGAGCTGTTCCACCAAATTGCCTTATAGCAGCCATATGGCTAAATGTGGCCTCAGGGCCTAAAAATGCAACCTTAACTGGTTCCTGTAATTGACGTGTGGCAGTGACGATCTCGTGAAATATATTAAACAAGGCCTGATGTGAAAACGGGCCTTGATTTAGCTTGACTAAGCGATCAAATATCTCGTTTTCCCTACGTGGGTCCCAGAAATAGAGTGCGTCTTTTGCCTTAATATAACCTATCTCTATTGCTATCTTTGCCCTTTTATTTAGCAATTCTACAATATCTTCATCTATTTTATCAATTTCCCTACGCAGCCTTTCTATATCCTTGTTTTCCATTTTTCTCTTCCCCCAGTTTTTTATTGTAAGTTAGTAAATAGATATTGACAAGTCTTAGTTCATGGATTATAAAGCCATTTTTTAGGGTGGGTACATTTATGTTAAGAAGAGAAGAGGTAAAGCGGCAGTGGTATATTGTGGATGCCAAAGACAAGATATTGGGGCGATTGGCTAGTCAGATTGCTATAAGGCTTATGGGAAAGCACAAGCCTACCTATACCCCCAATATAGATGCAGGGGATTATATAATAGTTATCAATGCAGACAAGATAAAATTAACAGGCAATAAGTTGGATAAAAAGAGGTACTACTGGCACTCTGGTTATATGGGGGGTCTAAAGAGTGTGACTTGTCGTGAGCTTTTGGAACGTCATCCTGAGCGTTTATTAAGATTGGCAGTAAAAAGGATGTTGCCAAAAAATAGACTGGGCAGGCGGATGCTAAAGAGGATGAAGGTCTATGCAATGGATAGTCATCCACACAAAGCCCAAATGCCTATTGCCTTAGACATAGGGTAAGCCATGGAAGCAATTTATGCCACTGGAAAGAGGAAGACATCTATAGCAAGGGTATGGCTTAAGCCAGGCAGTGGAAATATCATGGTAAATGATAGACCTGCTGAGCAATACTTTGAGAGGGAAGTGGCCTTAATGATTCTAAAACAGCCCCTTGAATTAGCACAAACAACAGACAAGTTTGATGTTTTAGCATTTGTAAAGGGTGGAGGAAAGTCTGGGCAGGCCGAGGCCATAAGGCATGGCATTGCCAGGGCACTTGTAAAATACAATCTGGAGTTAAAGCCTATTTTAAAGAAGGCTGGTTTTATCAAGCGGGATGCCCGTGTAAAGGAACGTAAAAAATATGGACAGAGAGGGGCTAGGGCCCGCTTTCAATTCTCCAAGCGATAATCAAAGTCTACATTGAAAGGTTGTGTTAATGTAGCCATTATAGGGGCAACTGGCTATACAGGCCTTGAACTTTTGCGCATCCTGTTACACCACCCTAGGGTTCGGGTTAGGATAGCCACATCTAGAAAAGAGGCAGGGAAAAATATAAGTAATTTATTTCCCTTCCTTAAAACTGAGCTTTCTTTCTCTTCTCTAGACTATGATTTGATTGCAAAAAATTCAGACATAGTCTTTACTGCCCTCCCCCACCAGGTATCAATGGAGATCGTGCCTCAGCTCCTGAAATTGAATAAAAAGGTAATTGATTTAAGTGCTGATTTTAGACTAGAAAGGGCTGAGGTATATGAGGCCTGGTATGGTCCTCATAAGGCAAAGGGATTGATTGAGGAGGCAATTTATGGATTGCCAGAGATATACAGAGAATATATAAAAAAATCTCATTTAGTAGCAAATCCTGGCTGCTATCCTACAGCCACTATCCTGGCCTTGGCCCCCTTATTAGAGTACATAAGAGAGGATTCTATTGTTGTAGATGCAAAGTCTGGGGTGAGTGGGGCAGGTAGGGGCCTTAAGCTAAATAGCCTATTTTGTGAGGTAAATGAAGGAATGCAGGCATATAAGGTAGCCTGCCATCGGCATGTACCTGAGATGGAACAAGAATTGAGCAAATTGGCAAAAAGAGACATCCACATCACGTTTGTACCACACCTGATTCCTATGTCTCGTGGGATGTTCATTACTGCCTATGCATCATTAAAAAATAAGTTGAGTACTGAACAGGCCTATCAGATCATGAGTGAATACTATAAGGGAGAAAGATTTATTAAGGTACTTTTGCCACCCCAAATCCCAAAGACCTTGTATGTAAGGGGCACAAATGAATGCCATCTGGGGGTAAGGGTAGATGAGAGGACCAATCACATCATCTCAATGGCTGCTATAGACAATCTAGGAAAGGGGGCCTCTACTCAGGCTGTCCAGAATATGAATCTTGTAGCAGGGTTCCCTGAGGAGACAGGCCTAGATCAGCTGCCTCTATTTCCATAATTTTGATTTGCTATTATACTATTTTTGATGTCTAAATTATTTTTTGTCCTAATAGCCTATTTTTTAGGGGCTGTGCCTATAGGTCTATTGATTGCCAAAATCTATGGTCACCCCGATATAAGAAGAGAGGGCAGTGGCAACATTGGTGCCACAAATGTTGCCAGGGTAGTAGGAAAAAAACAAGGGCTTATTACCTTGATAGGGGATATCTCAAAGGGGGCAGTGCCTGTATTGTTGGCCATGTGGCTAATAGGCACAGACACACTGACAAAACAATTTTGGATTGCATTGATTGGATTTTCTAGCTTTTTAGGTCACATATTTCCTATTTATCTAAAGTTTAGGGGTGGTAAGGGGGTAGCTACGGCTACCGGTGTATTTTTTGCTATCTCCCCTCTGGCTGTAATATTTGACCTCCTTATCTTTTTATTTGTGGTGTGGCGATTCAGGTATGTCTCCTTGGGTTCACTCTCTGCTGCCTTTGCCATGCCCTTTCTCCTTTTTATCATCTCTGGTAAGAAGGCATATATATCTCTTTCTATCCTTATGGCCATCCTCATCTTTTATAGACACAAGGAAAACATTGGACGTCTATTAAGGGGTGAGGAAAATAGATTATGAGCAATGAAAAATTAAAGATTGTGATTATCACAGGGCCTACTGGTATAGGCAAGACTGCTCTTTCCCTAAAGCTTGCCCAGATATTTAATGCCGAGATTGTTAATGCTGATTCTGTTCAGATTTATCGTTATATGGATATTGGGGCAGCAAAGCCCACAATAGAGGAAAGGACCCTGATACCTCACCACTTAATTGATATACGCAATCCTGATGAAGATTATAGTGTAGCCGAATTTAAGAAAGATGCCGATAGATGTATTAGAGAAATTATTGGCAAAAAGAGGTGTGCATTTGTAGTAGGTGGTTCTATGCTTTATCTCCGTGTTCTCACAAGAGGGCTCTTTGAGGTTCCAAGGATAGACTATGGGTTTAGGGAAAGGCTTAAGGCCATTTGCGAAGAAAAGGGGAGTGCATTTTTACATCAAATGTTAAAAGAGATAGACCCAGAGGCCGCTATGCGTATCCACCCAAGGGATTCCTTTCGTATAGTGCGTGCCTTAGAGGTATTTGAGACTACAGGGAGGCCCATTTCCTGGCATCAGAGGCAACATGGGTTTAAAAATCACCTTTATGATTATTTTAAGATTTGTTTGATTGAACCTAGAGACCTAATCTATAAAAGGATAAATGAAAGGGTAGAGAGGATGTTTGAAATGGGTCTAATAGATGAGGTAAAGAGGTTGTTAGAGATGGGGTATAAGCCAGATCTTAAATCCATGAAATCAATAGGTTATAGACACGTAATAGAGTATCTTCAAGGAAAATTCGATTTAGGAGAGACAAAAGAGAAAATAAAAAAAGAGACAAGACACTATGCAAAACGGCAATTGACTTGGTTTCGTCATGAAAAGGACATAAATTGGTATAAACCTTGTGAGGAGAAAAAGATCATTGAAGATATTGGCCAGTTTTATAAAAGTTAATCTTATACTTTTAATTTTTTTGGCAGGTTTAGGGCTCTGCCAAGAGACCATAGTGGCTGAGGGGGAGGCCCCTATAATAATGGGGCATGTGAGGGATGCCTACTGCCAAGCCCTAAATAAGGCCATGGAAAATGCTGTAAATCAGGCCTTGCTTCTGGTACTGCCTAAACCCAATAAATCAATAATAGAGAATGCCAAAGACTTTATTAAAAGTTACAATATCCTACAGCAAAATTGCACAAATTTTTATAAGGTTCAAATTGAGGCAAGGATAGATTGGGAGAAACTGGCTAAAGACTTAAGTAAAAGAGATCTACTCTTTACAGGGGATGGGGAGGGGATAATCCTGCTCTTTAAGGCACCCTCATCGGATATTGACATTAAACCCCAAATATTCCCTATCTTAGAGCGTTTTTTTCTTATCCTTGGCCTAAGGCCGATCACCTCTACGATAGAGGAAGAGAAAATCTTAGATTATGCATATAATTCAGGCATCCCTCTTGTCTTTATCTTTTCTCTAAAAATTGCCTCTGTTATGGAAGGATGGAAAATAATAGGAAAGGGTGAGTTGATGGAGACACTTCATAAAAGGGTAATTGCTGAAATTATAGAACAGAGAAGTGTAAATCATGAGAGGGGGGGCATAGATGCATTAACAATCTCTGCCCAAGACCTGACCCACCATCTGGTAATGAGGCTGTCCTCCCCTTTACAATCTTGGCTCAAGAAACAGAAAAAAAAGATTCACAAGGTAATTTTAAGGGTCTTAGATGTCCATACCTATTCAGATGTATTTAGCCTGCTTAAAGAATTTAGTGAAATCGCTGGCATGAGGCATATCTGCCTGCGTGAGGTCTCCCCAGGGGAGGTAGCTTATGAAGGCTATTACTCCAATCCTATCTCCTATTTGTTAAATGAACTTGCAACCCATGGATTTTTAATAGATGGAATAAAAAGGAAGCAGATTTTTATTCATAGATAGTATGTCTTTACCAAATTTAATTACGATATTACGTCTATTGCTTGCCCCTATACTGGTTATTTCACTCTTAAATGGCCACTTCCTTTTGGCCATTATAATAGTCTCCATTGCAGGTCTATCAGATATACTTGATGGTCTCTTGGCAAGGAGGCTAAATCAGTGCACTAATCTAGGTAGCTGCCTTGACCCTATTGCTGATAAAATCCTTATTTCTTCGTCTTTTGTACTTTTGGCCTGGCTAAGATTTATCCCAAATTGGCTGGCGGTAGTGGTAATTAGCCGTGATGTCATTATTCTGCTTGGATCATTGTTGCTATTTTTATTCAATATACACTTTGAGGTAAGGCCATCCCTCTTGGGGAAGATGACTACTGCCTTTCAGATGATTACTATTTTTGTAACCCTCTTGGCCAAACTCTCACATATTGATTTTCCCCTCCTCCCCCTGCTCTGGTCCACTATGGGGCTTACCCTGGCCTCTGGCACTCAGTATCTTTATAGGGGATATAGGTTGTGTAAGGTTGCATAAAATGGATATAAACGCAGCTATACAGGCAATTTCAAGGGTAATGAAGGGTAAGGAAAAGGTCATAAAGCTTTCTTTGGCCTGCCTTTTGGCCAAGGGCCATCTATTGTTGGAAGACCTGCCCGGGACAGGTAAAACTACCTTGGCCATAGCCCTAGCCAGGGTATTGGGGTGTTCATTTGCCCGCATTCAATTTACAAGCGACCTTTTGCCCGCAGATATCCTGGGTTGTCTTGTTTACAATCCAAAGGAGGGTTCATTTACGTTTCGCCCTGGGCCCATCTTCCATCACATAATCTTGGCCGATGAGATTAATCGCGCTACACCAAAGGCCCAAAGTGCCCTCTTAGAGGCTATGGGGGAGGGGCAGGTAAGCATTGAGGGGGTAGTTAAGCCACTTCCAAAACCTTTCTTTGTCATTGCCACACAAAATCCAAGGGAGCTCTATGGTACATTCCCCCTGCCAGAATCGCAATTAGACCGCTTTTTGATGCGCCTAGAGATTGGATATCCAGACCACTTATCTGAGAAGGACATCTTGCGTTATGGACACTATCGTGAGGAGGCGACAAAACTACCTCCGCTGTTTGATGCAGAGGCTGTCTTGGCCCTGCAATCTAGGGTATCGGCGGTAAAAATACATGAAGACCTATTGGAGTATATCTTAAATCTAATAAATTTTACTAGAGGTTGGGAGATGCTTCGTTATGGATTTTCTACAAGGGGGGCCGAGGCACTGGTAAATTCATCAAAAGCATGGGCCTTTTTGGAGGGAAGGAATTATGTAATTCCAGAGGACATCCAGACAGTATTCCTACCCATTGCCTTCCACCGCCTGATCCCACAACAGGAGTTGGACCCAAAGGCAAAAAATTTATTACTAAAAAGTATCCTAGAGAAGGTACCACTGCCTGAATGAGGAGATTTAGGGTAAAAATTTCCCTGCCAGGGATAGTCTTTATCCTCCTTACCCTTATTTTAGGGGGTGCTGCTGTAAATACTGGAAATAATCTACTCTATCTTATTACCTCACTTATGTTGGCACTGATGGGGCTCTCTGGGATGGTATCTTTAGTAAATCTACTTGGGCTTTCTTTAGATATCTCTCCCCCACAAGAGGTATATGCCGGGCAAAGGGCCTTATTCTCTCTATCTGTAAAGAACAAAAAGATCTTGCCATCATTTTTATTGCAATTTTCTTATCCCAGTGGGGGTGCGTATTTAAGCTATATCCCTGCAAAGGAAAGACTAACAGTACCTGCTTGGTTTATATTCCACAGACGTGGGTGGCAAAAGGTTGGTGAGATAAGGGTAAGTTCAGAGTTTCCAGTGGGTTTTTTTGAAAGGGGGTTTGTTGTAAGGGAAGAGAGGCAGGTCTTGGTCTATCCAAGGCCCATTCCCTGTACCGATTCATTTGCACTAGAAGAGGATATAGATTTAAGGAAAGCTGGATATACAATCCCTGAAAAGGAAGGTGACCTACGGCAATTGCGCAAGTTTTACCCAGGGGATACCTTGAGGGATGTACACTGGCCTGCCACGGCCCGTTATGGGAAATTCATTGTTAAGGAGTATTCAGTAGAGAGGCCAAAGGCATTAATCCTAACCATAGACAAAAGACAGGACCTAGAAAAAAACCTGGGAAGGCTTACATATTTGATATGTAAATTGATAGTGCAAAACTACCCCCTGGGGCTTAATTTACCAAAGCTATTTATACCACCTGCCCAAGGGGTGCTGCAGAAGAAAAAATTATTAGAGGCACTGGCAACCTATGAGCCTTGATAAAGTCATACGATTCTGTCTCTATAGTAGTTTCCTCTTGGCAATCTATAGTGTGCGTCTCTTTATCTCCCCCATATGGCTTCTATTTATCTCTCTTTGTCTCATCTATAGCCTTATGATACAATATGGGTTGGCCTCTCCCCTACCTAGTTTATTTTTAAATATCCTATCTATCCTTGGTATTATCTTATCTCTACTTTTCTCTCACTCAGAGATAATCTCACTCTTCATTTATCCACTTATAATCCTAGGTATAATAAAGTTTCTTGGAGACATAAAGCCTAGGGATATATGGCAAGTTTATCTTATATCCTTTTTTATTCTATGTGGGGCGGCTACCTGTAACTTTGATTTGGAATTTGGGGTCATCCTCATTGTCTTTACCATGATTAGTATAATAGGCCTTGTATGCCTAAATGCAAAAAGGGGACCATATCGCCTTGGTCCATCAGGGGAGAGGAGGCTCCTATCCTTTTCCCTTATCTGGTCAGCAAGCATTGTTATATCTGCCTCTATATTCTTTTTATTTCTCCCTAGAAGCCCATTTTCCCTATTTTCTGGGCTTTCTTTCACCCCTTCTGCAAAGACAGGTTTTACTGAAAAAATCAGTTTAGAGGAGGTAAAGGACATATTGGAAAGTACTGATGTGGCATTTAGGGTATTGGTGAAAAAACCATTTGCCTTTAGGCCATACTGGAGGGGGATTGTCTATGAAACATACAGTAAAGGTACATGGTATGTCTCTAGTCTTCCCAAAGAAAGAAGGATAGATACATTTTCTTTAAGGAAATTGGGGGGTATAAAACAGGTATTCTATTTGGAGCCATATGATGGCAGTAGCCTATTTACCTTAGAATACCCATGTAGATTGACTATAAGGGCAAAGTGCCATCATGTTATTAAGGTATGGGAAAATTTGAGCTTCTCTTTAACCAACCCTATAAGTAGACGCATAAGGTATGAAGTTTATTCTGACCCCACTCCGTATTTGCCCCAAAAATCCTTAGCCAATAGAGATATTTATCTAAAGGTCCCAAGGGATATCAAAAAGAGGTTGTCTGAATTGGCCAAATCATTGGTTGGTAGTATAGACAATAACCTAGAGGCAGCCAAAATCATAAACCAATACCTGCATAGCAAGCCATTTCAATATTCCCTACATGTTCCAAAAATAGACAGACTAGACCCTATTTTGCAATTCCTCTTCCATACCCACAGAGGCTGGTGTGAACACTTTGCCTCTGCCTTTGTCCTACTCTTAAGGAGCATAGACATCCCAGCTAGGGTAGTGGGTGGTTATGTGGGGGGACAGTGGAATGCACTAGGCCACTATTATCTAGTAAGACAAAGCGATGCCCATACCTGGGCTGAGGTATGGCAGGATGGGAAGGGATGGGTAAGATTTGACCCTACCCCCATTTTGCATAAATCATATAGTCATTTCTTTATGAGCAGGTTTTTAGACTATATTCGCCTGCGTTGGTATGCATACATCATCAATTATGATTTTACCATTCAGCGTAATATTATCCACAAGCTTACCCGATATACCCTTCACCCCAAATGGAGGGTCAATCTACCAAAGACAAAGTTTAGGCCATCTTTAAAGGGAATTATTACAGTAATTGGCCTTTGCCTTCTTCTATTTTTTATCTATAGACATTATACCCCACTGAATTATTACCAGAGGCTAAAGCACACCTTGGCCGCCCACGGCCTTGAGATAGGCCCGCATCAAACAGGGATGGAGCTGGCAAGATTGGCCTCTGAGAAGGATCCAAGGATGGGCCAACTAGTGATGGAATTTATAAAGACCTGGTATGAAGTAAGGTATGGTGGGGCCGCTATGGATAGAGAGAGAAAGGAACATTTAAAGAGAATCCTAAGGCAAATAAAGAATATCAAAAGATAAAGGCAGCCTTTATGCCATCTATAACAAATTGGACAGAGACAGCGGCCAAAACAAGCCCCATTAAACGTATAAATATATTTAGACCCGTAGGGCCTAAGAGATTACTGATCCTATTGGCCTGGAGTAGGATTACATATGCCAGGAGTGCTGTTATTAGGATTGAGGCAAGGATTACCCAAAGATTACTCTCTGATAATACAATTACTGTGGTAATAGCACCTGGGCCTGCCAACATAGGGGTGCCAAGGGGCACTACCCCTATCTCCTCTTGTTCATAGCTGTGTGCCTCTTCCTCTGGGGTGGCCTTTAGGCGTGTGCGCTGTGCCTGCAACATTTGGATGGCCACCATAAAGATGATAAAGCCCCCTGCAATCCTAAAGGCAGGGATGGTAATACCAAACAATTTTAATATCTGGTTTCCGAATAAGGCAAAGGCAGTTAAGACAAGTATTGTGGTCATTATAGCCAAATGGACAGTCCGCCTCCTCCTGCTTGGAGAATAGCCTGAGGTCAAGGTGATAAAATATGGCACTAATCCCAAGGGATCAACAATAATGAATATAGAGACAAATGCCTTTAATGCAAATTTTAATTCCATCTATAGATTCTAATCTCTTTAGACCATCTTGACAATTGTCCCAATAAATCCTAGATAAAATTCCTCTTCTGGCCTTACCTGTCTGACAGTAAAGGAATGGGGAACTCTTTGAAAGAGGTGCAAACTGCCTCTGTGGGGTAGAAAGAAGTGTGGGGGAGGAAGTAAATAGGGTTGACATTAGATACAGATTATATATCATTGTAATGATTCAATGCAAAGGAGGGAAAATGGCTCTTAGTATCAGGAATCCAAAGGCAGAGAGGTTAGCCAGGGAGGTTGCTGAAAGAACAGGGGAAAGCTTGACTCAGGCTATAATCCATGCCTTAGAAGAGCGGCTTGAGAGAATTAAAGGCAGTAAACGAGCTAGCGATCTTTTTGAAGAGATAATGAGGATCTCTAAAAGGTGCAGTGCCCTTCCAGATTTTGATTCTCGTCCTCCCGAAGAAATCTTGGGCTACAGTGAAAAAGGGCTTTTTAAGTAAAATGGTAATTGATAGCTCAGCTTTGATAGCTATTCTTCTTGGAGAGCCGGAGGCAGAGGCTTTGGTAAGGGCGATAGTCCATGATCCCAAAAGGCTTATGAGTGCCTTCTCGGTTCTTGAGAGCGGAATAGTAATAGAGGCCAAGAAGGGAGAGGCAGGTAGTAGAGAGTTTGAACTACTCCTTCATCGGGCAAAGATAGAGATCGTGCCCTTTGATGCTGAGCAGTATGAAATTGCTCTCTCTGCCTGGAGAAAATATGGAAAAGGGCGGCATCCTGCGGGGCTCAACATCGGGGATTGTTGCTCTTATGCCTTAGCCCGTTATTCGGGAGAGCCTCTTCTTTTTAAAGGTGATGATTTTGCAAAAACAGATATTCCCAAGGTTAACTGGTAGATAGGATTGTTAAAAAGGTTATTGAAATAAATGAAAAAAGGTGTAATATAGATATTAAAAACAAACAGAAGTTGACACAAAAAAAATTTGTGATAAAAATTTGGTAGAAGGGGCGGATAGCTCAGTGGGAGAGCGTTGGCCTTACAAGCCAAAGGTCACAGGTTCGAGCCCTGTTCCGCCCATGCGGGGCCGTAGTTCAGATGGTGTAGAACGCTGGCCTGTCACGTCAGAGGTCGCGGGTTCAAGTCCCGTCGGCCCCGCCTAAGAAGATGCCCATTGTTTCTAATAATCTCATCATTCAACCTATCTAAACATTTGTTGTCCAGAAAAGTTATATAAGAAGAAATATTTTTATGGTTGAAGACCTAGAGAGGGAGAGAATCGCCTTAGAAGAGGTACTAATAAAAAAGAGGTGGGGGCTTATCCCCCACTGTTTTTCGGCCGCTTATGATTTGGGTTCTATTGCCAAGGAAAGGCCAGAGCTTATCAGAGAAGAGACAATCTTTGCCTTAGAGAGCCTCCTTAAGACAAAGGGGCTACACTTTTCTTTATATAGGGGGGCCGCTGCTAGCCTGTGCCTTATTGCAAAAAATGTAAAAGATTCACTGTTTGAGAAGGCAATCTCTACCCTAGAGACCATCCTCTATACCTCCAATGGGTCCAATCCCTTTGTCTATAGGATAGTGGCCGATGAGCTAGGGGACCTTCCCCTTTCTATTTTTGGCCCTAAGGTCATTGAGGAAAAAATGGGTTCTATACCCGATGTTTGCTTTAAGGACATATTAAGAGAGGCATGTATTAAAGAGATAAATCACTTTGGATTTATAGGTAGAAGCCTAGTTGGCAATATAGGTAGTAATAGAATATTAGTAGTAAAATTTGCCTGCAAAGGGGAGTCCCCTCAATCTTTATTGAATGAGATAGCCTGGATGGAACACCTAAAGGATTACTCATTTCCTGTAAGATTTGATGTCCCAAGGGCAGTTAAGGTAAAAGGGAGTTTTGCCTTTAGATTAGAGGATATGCCAATAGAGGCACCCAAAAACATAAATAGACATGCAGTTTGTTTTATAGCCAATAGGGAGTATTTTACATACCCAAATGATTATAGACCAGAAAAGAGGCTCCCTTTAGAGGAATTTAAAGAGGTAATATTTAGAAATGCTTACTTATTAGGAAATCTTACCTCCTTGGGGATTGTCCACTCCTCTATAATAAAGCTTTTTCACAATATAACCGAGGCAGGGAGGAGAGAGGATCAGGGTGTATATGACTGGTGTAGGATGAGGGAGGGAAGGCTGCATAGCTGGCTCTATGCCTGTGATTATCCAAACATTGGAAAGACTGGCCTACGGGACTTCCAACACTTTATTTCCTTTAGGGGGCCAAGTAGAGGACTTTATCGTCATATTGGAAACCAACTTCTGAGCCTGCTCTTAATAGTAGGTAGCTATTTTCGCAATAAAGATAGAGGGCTTGTAGGGTTTGATAAAGATGGAAGACCGGTAGATGCAAGGCACCTCTTTGATAAGGAGGCCTTAAAGGGGCTGATTAAGGGGATATTCTATAAATATTATTATGGATTTATAGGAGAAAAACCCACCGGCTCATTGCCCTTTGATTTGGAAAATCTCTCCTCAAGGATGATTGAGGAGATGGGGATAGACCGTTATATGGAGGAGATATTTAGGGTAGAAGACCAAAATAGGATGACAGATGAAGAATTTAAAAGGTTTTTAAAGGAGAGAGGATATCCAGAGGATAAAATAGAGCAGGTTAAAAAGGGGGTTAGAGATATCACTTTATATACAGGGCCACATCTGGGTGGATTTAACCAGAGGGTCTCTCTACCTGAACTTATGGAGGCAATAAGAGGGATCTCCTCTTTGTGCGTATTGGCCAAGTACAAGAAGGAGAGGATACAAACTTCTTTATCTTAGGAGACCTTATTAAAATTTAATAAATGGTCTTTAATCAAAGAATAATCGTGAATTACGGTTAAAATGAGTTCTTCTTTAAGGAGAAAATCTGCCTTTTCCATGTCCATTTTAATCTCATCTAATTTCATATGCTTTGGATAGACAGAGATTAGTGCATTTTTCTTTGAGACCCTATAAATCTCCTTTAATAACCTACTCCTTTTATCTCTTGTAAAATAATGAGAGTGCAAGACATCGTAAAGTAATACTAGATCTATAGATTCATCCTTTAAGGGAAGCCTTACCTCTGCTGCTGTATTTATAAAATCTATATTATTAAGCCCCTCTTCTCCTGCTATTTTTTTAATCCTATCTAAGCAATTTTTATCCTTATCTATTGCATATACCCTTCCTTCTCTTCCCACAATCCTTGCTGATGGTATAGTATAATAGCCCATCCCACAGCCAAAGTCTAATAAAACCTGCCCCTCTTTAATCCCTACTCTCCTTAGCGTCCCTTCACTAATCTCTTCTAGCCACCTTTTAACATCGGCCCTTTTTAGGTAGCCCATGATAGATGAATACCAATAATAAAGGCCCATTATAAAGTTTCTTTGACCTTCTTTAGAACAGATCTCTCCCCTGGGTAGGCACAGAGGGAGATTGCCTCTTCAATCGGAAACCATCTTACTTCCTTTACCTCAAGGTCATGCCTTGATGTATCCCCAGAGATAGGCTCCATCAGATAGAAATAGACAGTCTTTTTTACCCTTACACGCTCCTTTGGATTAAAAAACCAATAACTAATTTTATCTATCTTATTGACAATCCTGGCATCTAGCCCTGTCTCCTCCCTTACCTCCCTAAGTGCTGCCTCTTCAACCCTTTCTCCCCTCTCTACCCACCCCTTTGGCAGACTCCAAACCTCCTTCCCCTTTAGTGTATCATGACGACAAAGGACTACCTCAATCCCATTTAAGACCCTATAGACCACACCACCTGCAGAGACCTCTATCTTTACCCTTGGCTTCATTTACTTTAAATCCAATTTTATAGAGAGTTCTTTTAGTTGTTGGGCCTCTACCCTTGAAGGTGCATCCATTGTAAGGCAAGTTGCCTTTTGTGTCTTTGGAAATGCAATGACATCCCTAATGCTATCACAACCGCAAAGCAACATCAGGAGGCGGTCAAACCCAAATGCAATGCCACCATGCGGTGGGGCACCATAGTCCAGTGCCTCCAAGAGAAATCCAAACTTTTCTTGGGCCTCCTCCTTTCCAATCTGGATGATATCAAAGACCATCTCTTGGATATCTCTTCTATGGATACGAATACTTCCCCCACCAATCTCAACCCCATTTAATACAATATCATAGGAGTGGGAATGTACCCTTTCTGGCTCATCTGGTAGATAACTAATCTCCTCTTCAATGGGCATGGTGAAGGGGTGGTGGACGGTGGTCCAGCGCCCCTCTGCACTATCATATTCAAACATAGGAAAGTGCCTTATCCAACAAAAACAAAACCTATCTTCAGGTATGAGTCTCATCCTCTTTGCAATTTCTACCCTCAGATTCCCAAGGCAGTTGTGGACTACCTCTGGTGTATCTGCTGAAAAGAATACCAGGTCTCCATCCTCTAAATTTAGTGCCTCTCTTAATGCCTCCTTTTCACCCAAGGAGAGGAATTTTGCGACGGGTGATTGAAAATTACCTCCCTTTACCTTTATCCAGGCAAGCCCCTTTGCCCCAAACTGCATCACAAATCTGGTAAGTTCATCTATCTCCTTTCTAGAGAGAGATACCCCTCCCTTCACATTTATGGCCTTGATAAGCCCCCCTTCCTTGACTGTCTCAGAAAATACCTTAAAATCTGAATCAGAAAAGATCTCTGTAAGATCCTTAAGCCTTAGATCAAATCTTATGTCTGGCCTATCTGAGCCATAGAGTGCCATAGCCTCTTCATAGCTAAAAGAGGGAAATGGTATAGATACCTCTATATCAAATACCTCTTTACAAAGCTCTTTCATTAGACCCTCGCTTACAGCTATAATGTCCTCTTCTCTTACAAAGGACATCTCTAGATCTATTTGGGTAAATTCTGGTTGCCTATCTGCCCTTAGGTCCTCATCACGAAAACAACGTACAATCTGAAAATATCTATCTATCCCAGCAACCATAAGTAGCTGTTTAAAAAGCTGGGGGGACTGTGGGAGTGCATAGAATTTTCCTGGATTAAGCCTGGATGGTACCAGAAAGTCCCTTGCCCCCTCTGGGGTGCTCTTTGCCAGAAATGGGGTCTCAACCTCTATAAATCCATGGCTGCTGAAATATTGGCGTACTGCTTGGGTAGCAAGGTGCCTCTTAATGATATTTTTTAGTAGCCTTGGTCTACGAAGGTCCAAGTATCTATAAGAAAGCCTTATAGGCTCACCTACATCTATAGAGTCCTCAATAAGAAAAGGGGGCTGAATTGAGGTGTTGAGGATTTTTAGCTCACTTACCATTACCTCTATATAGCCCGTGGAGATTTTTGGGTTTTCCATCCCCTCTGGCCTTCTGTAAACCTTCCCTTTTACGGCCAATACCCACTCTGACCTTAGGGCATGGGCCTTTTTGTGGGCATCTACGCTTATCTCTGGATTAAAGACAATCTGGACAATCCCAGTTCTATCACGGAGGTCAACAAATATCACACCACCATGGTCCCTCCTCCTCTGTACCCAACCCATTAGTGTTACCTCTTGGCCTGTATGGGACTGCGTAAGCTCCCCGCAATAGTGAGTGCGCTGCCAGTCCCCAATAATATCTAACTTGACCAAGTTCCCTCCTTATTTTTTATTTGGCTTAAAAATGAAGGGATGCCCCTCTCAGGGGAGATAGGGACATAAAGTTGCACCTTTGTATCCATATTCCTAAGGATTGCCTTCCCCTTTTTCCTCTCCTCTTCACCAATAATTAGTACAAACCTTGCCTTTAATTTATTTGCCTTATTCATTTGAGACTTAAGGCTAGATCTATTGTAACCCATTTCTACCCAAATCCCCTTCTGCCTTAACTTCCTTGCCCAATTTAGCCCTATCTTAATACCCTCATCATCTAAAAGGGCCAAAAATAATAGAGGGCGCCTATTTTCCTCAATATCTGGCAGTAAAGAAAGCAGCCTATCTGTACCAATGGCAAAACCAATGGCTGGCGTTGGCCTCCCCCCCAATTCCTTTATAAGCTCATCATACCTTCCACCACCTGCTATAGCATTCTGTGCACCAATCCCAGGGGCAATGACCTCAAATGTAGTCCTTGTATAATAATCTAACCCCCTTACAAGATAAGGGTTCATCTTAAATTCTATACCCATCTGCCTTAAATATTCTTGGACCTCTATGAAGTGTCTCTGACAATCAGGGCAAAGATAGTCTATAATCCTTGGGGCATCTAATATTATCTTTCTGCAGCCCTCTACCTTACAGTCAAATACCCTAAGCGGATTTAATTTTTGACGACGCCTGCAATCCGGACAAAGCCCCTCTACTTTATTGCTTAGATAGTCTATAAGTGCCTCTTTAAAATAAGGCCTGCACCCCTTGCACCCTAGGGAATTTAATTGAATTTCATAGCCCTTAATCTTTAATGCCTTTAGAATCATATCCAAGGCGCTGATAATCTCTGCATCAGAAAGAGGACCTCCATAACCGATTATCTCTGCATTTATCTGCCAGAATTGACGGTATCTTCCCCTTTGTGGCCTCTCCCTACGAAACATAGGGCCTATGGTATAGAGTTTCTTTGCCCAAATCTGATTGTAGAGGCCATGTTGGATAAATGCCCTCACTACCCCTGCTGTGGCCTCTGGCCTCAATGTAACAGATGACTTGTCCTTATCAATAAAACTATACATCTCCTTTTCTACGATATCTGTTGTCTCTCCAATACTGCGTAAAAATAGCTCAGTCCTTTCTAAAATTGGCAATCTTACCTCTCTAAAACCATAGTTCTCCAGGATATTTCTGGCAGTGTTTTCTACATATTGCCACCTGTCAATATCCGGTGGGAGGATATCCCTAAAACCCCTTACCCTTTGAATCATTTTTGCCCTATCCCAAAATAGATAAATCCCCTCTTCTTTAATTCATGAGGATTATAGAGGTTTCTACCATCAAATATCACCCTTTCTGCCATAAGTGAAGACATGCGATCAAAATCTGGATAGCGAAATTCATTCCACTCGGTCACAAGGGCCAATGCATGGGCCCCCTTTAGTGCCTCATATGCGCTCCTGGCATATCTTATCTTGTTGCCAAAGACCTCCCTTGCTGTAGGGATGGCTATGGGGTCATAGGCATAGATATGGGCACCTGCCTCGATCAATTTGGAGATGATGCTTATTGAAGGTGCCTCCCTCATATCACTTGTATTTGGTTTAAAGGAGAGCCCCCAGATGGCAATATGCCTTCCTGATACCCCGCCCCTTTTTTGAAAATAAGAGATTATCTTTTCTGCCAGGATCAACTTTTGCCTCTCATTTATCTCCCTTACTGCCTTAAGGAGCCTTGGCTCAACACCATGCTCACTGGCTACATGAATTAAGGCATTCAGATCCTTGGGGATGCATGAGCCGCCAAAACCTATCCCTGGGTAGATAAAATAATAGCCAATGCGATGATCAGCACCTATTCCCTTTCTTACAAGCGTTACATCAGCACCTACCATCTCGCAGATATTGGCAATTTCATTGATAAAGGAGATCTTTGTGGCAAGCATACAATTGGCTGCATACTTTGTCATCTCTGCACTACATTGGTCCATAACAATAAGTTTGTCCCTTGACCTAGCAAACGGGGCATATAGCTCTTTCATAATCCTTGCTACATCCTCATTAGATGTGCCAATGATGATCCTATCTGGCTTCATAAAATCACTTATTGCATCCCCTTCCTTTAAAAACTCTGGATTAGAGATTACGTCAAATTTTATATCAAGACCCCTTAAAGAAAGTTGCCTTTTAATGATTTTTTCAACATTTTTTGCTGTCCCTATAGGGACTGTGGATTTTATAGCTATAATGCGGTAGCTATTCATTGACCTTCCAATCTCCTCAGCCACTTCAAACACATATTTCAAATTACAAGAACCATCCCTATTAGGAGGTGTACCTACGGTAATGAAGATAATAGATGAAACCTCAATTCCCTCTTTTAGATTGTGTGAAAAACGCAGACGGCCATCCTTTAAGTTGCGTCTTATTAACTCCTCCAGTCCTGGCTCATAGATATGTAAGATCCCTTTATTTAGCATTTCTATGGGGTCTTCCTTTCTGCCTATACACACTACATTATTTCCCATCTCTGCAAAGCAGGCAGCGGTAACTAGCCCAACATAGCCTGGACCAACTATGCAAAGATTCATCTTTTTAACCCTCTATTTTACTAAATCTAAAATTTGCCTAAACTCTGGTGCATCTTTGGTTTTCAAGAGGGCAAATAGAACCATTTCTACATTGACAATCCACGCACCCATCTTATCCATCAATCTTAAGGCATTTTTAGCATGGAGGTGACTGCGTGAAGAAACACATTCTATCGGGATATATACACTATACCCATCCTCTAACAGATCACAACATGTTTGAAAGATACAGACATGGGCCTCTATACCTAACAAGAGGATACTTCTTTTAGCCCAGGTATTTAAATGATTTTTTATAGCTGGGATATAGCCAGAAAAGCTATTCTTAGAATAGATATTCTCATCAGGGATGAGGCTTGCAACCTCTGGCACAGTAGGCCCAAGTCCTTTAGGATATTGTTCGGTAGCCAATATAGGTAGTCTTAAAATTGTACAGCCCTTTAAAAGTTTGATAGTCTCCTTTAATAGCTGTTTATAATTATCCATTACCTTCAGCAATCTCTCTTGTATATCTATTACAAGAACAGCTATGTCTTCTCTCTTTAAAAACATAATTCAAACTTGGTTGATTTTACAAAGGAAAATACAGATGTCAAGAAAAAAAGATATTTTATTGCATTAATCTAGGTCGATCTGAGGTATGTGTCTCAACAGGCTTTGGTTTTATAATAGGTTCTTTTATAGGAAACTCTGTACTTAGGGCCTCCTTAAGCACCTCATCCATGTGTTCAACACAGACAACCTCAAGTGTCTTTAGAATCTTGTTTGGTATTTCCCTCAGGTCCTTCTTATTCTCCTTGGGGATTATGACCTTTTTAATACGCCCCCTATGTGCAGCCAATAACTTCTCTTTCAGACCACCAACGGGCAAGACCTTTCCACGGAGGGTAATTTCACCCGTCATAGCCACATCTTTTCTCACTGCTACCTTGGTCAGGGCAGAGACTAGGGCAGCGGCCATAGTAATACCTGCAGATGGCCCATCCTTTGGCACAGCACCTTCTGGTACATGGATGTGAACATCATATTTTTCATAAAAATTTGGTTCTAGGCCAAAGCTAATCGCCCTTGAACGTACATAACTCAAGGCTGCCTGTGCCGATTCCTGCATTACCTCTCCCAACTTTCCTGTAACAATTAACTTCCCCTTCCCAGGCATTATTGCAACCTCAGTTTGCAGCAACTCACCACCAAGTTCTGTCCATGCCAAGCCAGTAGCTACACCTACCTCGTCTTTTTCTTCCCTCTGACCAAAACGGTACTTCGGAACACCTAGGTATTTGTTTAATCCTGCCTTAGTAACGTGTATCTTTGTTTGTGTCCCCTTTCTTACTATCTCCTTGGCAACTTTACGGCAGACAGAGGCAATACACCTCTCTAGATTCCTTACACCTGCCTCTTTTGTATAGGAATGAATAATCTCATATATGGCATTGTTTGAAAAGGAAATATGATCTTCTCTAAGGCCACACTGTTTTATTTGTTTTGGGATTAAAAATTTTGTAGCAATATGATATTTCTCAATATCTGTGTAACCGGGCAGTCTTATAATCTCCATCCGATCCTGCAATGCCCAAGGTATAGTGTATAGTGTATTTGCTGTAGTAATGAAAAATATCTCAGAGAGGTCATAGTCTACATCTAAATAGTGGTCATTAAAGGCAAAATTTTGTTCTGGGTCCAATACCTCCAATAGGGCTGCTGCAGGGTCCCCTCTAAAATCTGTGCCAAGCTTGTCAATCTCGTCCAAACAGAATACAGGATTATTGGTCTTTACCCTACGGAGGGATTGGATAATCTTTCCTGGAAGTGCCCCAATATAGGTCCTCCTGTGCCCTCTGATCTCGGCCTCATCGCGTATCCCACCTAGGGAAAGACGTACAAATTCCCTCCCTGTAGCCTGTGCTATTGACCTTGCCAAGGATGTCTTCCCACCACCTGGTGGACCTACAAAGCAGAGGATAGTCCCCTTTACCTTTTTGGCCAAGTGCTGTACAGCCAAATACTCTAAGATACGCTCCTTTGGTTCTTCTAAACCATAGTGATTTTCATCCAATATACGTTTGGCCTCATCAAGGTCCAACCTCACCTTTGCCTTTTTATTCCAAGGTAAGGAAATGAGCCAGTCTATATAGTTCCTTACCACTGTAGCCTCAGCAGACATGGGGGCCATCATCTTTAGTTTTTTGAGTTCATGAAGTGCCTTTCTCTTTGCCTCCTTAGACATGGGTTTGGCCTTTATCTTCCTTTCTAACTCCTTGATCTCATCCCTTAACTCCTCTCCCTCTCCCATCTCCTTTTGGATGGCCTTCATCTGCTCTGTAAGATAATATTCTTTCTGGGTCTTCTCCATCTGCTTTTTAACACGTGCCTTAATGCGTTGCTCTGTCCTTATTACCTCGATTTCACCACGTACAAGGCCTAGTACCAGTTCCATCCTCTTGTTTACATTAAATGTCTCTAGAATCTGTTGTTTTTTGTCTACCTTAATAAAAATGTGTGCAGCAATAATGTCAGCCAACCGAGGGGGCTCCTCAGCAGATGTAACCATATTTACTATCTCATTTGTAATCTTTGGATTAAGCTTTGCATATTCCTCAAAGGCAGATACAAGAGAACGAACAAGGGCCTCTGTCTCTACGGTAGGGACATAAGAATCATCTATCTTTTCTATCTCTGCCAGGAAGAAATCTTGGTTGGGCAAATATCTAATAATACGCCCTCTCTGCTTTCCCTCTATAAGTACCTTTACTGTTCCATCAGGCAATCTTAAAAGTTGTAAAATATTTCCTATGGTACCTACAGTATAAAGGTCCTTTTCTTTAGGCTCATCTATTTGGGCCTTTCTCTGTGAGACCAAGAAGATAGTCCGCCCCAGTGTCATAGCATGGTCTAGTGCCGCAATAGAACATTTCCTTCCTACAAAGAGTGGAATGACCATATAGGGGAAGACTACTACATCCCTTAAAGGCAATAAGGGAAGGTTAATAATATCCCTCTGTGGGTTATTTATTTTATTACGGTTAAAGAAGAACATTTAAGCCTCCTACTTATTATAATCACTTTTTCCTAGAAAAGGAAGGTCAAAATTAGGCTGTTTTTGCCTTACTTTCATAAACAATAAGGGGTGGTTTACCACTTAGGATTACATCTTCATCAATTACACACTCTTTAACACTCTCTAAATCTGGTAATATAAACATCGTATCTAAAAGTATATTTTCAATTATAGTTTTTAACCCCCTTGCCCCTGTATTACGCTTTATAGCCTGTTTGGCAATTTCATGCAAGGCTGCATCAGTAAATCTCAAACTTACATTCTCCATTTTGAATAATTTTTGATATTGACGGATGATTGAATTTTTAGGTTTGATAAGGATATCTACCAGATCCTGCTCAGTAAGTTCATAGAGAATTGCAGTCACGGGAAAACGACCAACAAACTCAGGAATCATTCCATATCTAATCAAATCTTCTGGTTGCACATTTTCTAAGACCTCTCCTACCTTTCCCCCTTTTTTACTCCTAATATCTGCTCCAAATCCTAGCCCCCTGCTGCCAATACGTGCCCTTACAATATCTTCTAAGCCCACAAATGCCCCTCCACATATGAAGAGGATATTTGTAGTATCCACCTTTAAAAATTCTTGCTGAGGGTGTTTTCTACCCCCTTTTGGGGGGATATTGGCTATAGTCCCCTCTACAATCTTGAGTAGGGCCTGTTGTACCCCCTCACCTGAAACATCTCGGGTAATGGAAGGTCCATCTGTCTTGCGGGCTATTTTATCTATCTCATCTATATAAACAATGCCTTGTGAGGCACGCTCAATATCATAGTCTGCTGCCTGAAGTAGATAAAGGATAATATTTTCTACATCTTCCCCTACATAGCCTGCCT
>Ga0190286_1000241_pt1 | contig 25141 bp, 25 predicted proteins | sample 48691834_MG_FD_183241 | JGI IMG/M metagenome (GOLD analysis project Ga0190286, IMG submission 183241) | Hydrothermal vent microbial mat bacterial communities from Southern Trench, Guaymas Basin, Mexico - 4869-18-3-4_MG | ecosystem: Environmental > Aquatic > Marine > Hydrothermal vents >... | reverse complement strand
TAACGAGGCTCGGAGACTCAGCCCTAGAGGCTGGTGAGGAGGAGTTCAGACACTCGGGGACAGGCTGGGAGAGGGCTTGGAGACTCCTATTGGAGAGACCTTTGACGGAGGACTTCAAGCTGGAGGGTAGATGCCTCATCACCCTGGAGATCAGCGCCGAGAGGGATGTCAAGGTCGATCTGGAGGTGAGGCTCCTCGAGGTCGATGAGGAGGGGGGGATCAGCCTAATAGCCTCAACGAGGGTGAGGGATGTAGAGCTCTCAGCAGAATCCATCAGGGTGAGCACAGCCACCGAGCCCCTCAGCGCCGTGAAGATAGAGCGGGGTCACACGCTCCTAATAGAGGTATGGATGAGGGGAAGCCCAGCCCTCTACCACCTTCACCACGGCCCCGAGGGGACGAGGATCGAGTTTCCAGGCATCATGGTCCCCGAGAATACGCTCCCACTCCTCTCCATCGCCCCCATCATACCTGTAGCCGTGTTGAAGATGAGAGAGAAAAAGGAGGTGAGAGAAGATGAGTGACAGCGAGCTGGGGATTAAGAGCCTCATCCTATGGGCCATACTCCTATCCCTAACTATGCTTCCCTTCATAGGCACCATAAACGACCTCCTGGCCCAGGCTGCAGCCTCCACTCGACTCGACGCCTTCATCGAAACCTATATATCGCCGCCGATGGCGATGGCGGTAGCCGCCATCCTCACCTACGTCTTCGGCATAGAGACCACAGCCTTCGGCCACTCCATCTACCTCGTGGAGCACTACCTCCCCTACAAGCTGCTGCTGGACTGGAACTGCGTCGGATGGCAGAGTATGTTGCTCCTCATCATAAGCCTCGCAGCTGGACTGCAGGGAAGCCACTCAAGGCTTAGCAAGTTGAAATGCGTTCTGCTCGGCGTCGTCAGCGTCATACTGCTAAACCTGATGAGGGTGGCCCTCGACGCCCTCCTCCTCGAAGCCTATGGGCCGAGGGTTGCCATAGCCTTCCACGACTACGCCACGCTCCCCCTAACCTTCCTCTGGCTCGCCGCCTTCTGGTACATCTCAACAAACTTCATACTCACGCCGAGGGGTGCTGAGCGGGGATCGATGAGTCTCAAGGCGGTCATCGACTTCCTCGCCGGTAGGAGAACCCTCAGCGTAGCCTCCATGGCCATAATTCTCCTCTCCACCTTCCTCGGGGGATTGAGCATACTCTCCATGAAGGTCTCAGCGGAGGATGACCCCACCAAGCTGAGCTTCGAATGGTTCCCACACGCCGTCACGGTCTGCAACGTCACCACAAACAGGGTGATGACCCACCCAGACTACACTGACCTAAACGACACGGCCTATGAGGATGCCTACACCGCCTCGAGCACGGGGCTTGTGAGGATATGGGAGTTCTACCTCTACGGCCCATTGCAGGAGAATTACACGATGCAGGACGCCATAACCTACGTCATCTGGCTTAAGGGCTCAGTCCTCCTGGAGCGATCGAGGCTCTTCTACACCATCTACGATGTAGCTGAAAATGGCAGCGAGACCCAGGTGAGGAGGGATTGGATACCCATCTTCCTCACAACCACCCCTGCGAGGATCAGCCTCACAGTGATGCAGTCCTCACCCTACACCTTCCAGGAGGGGCACACCATCAAGCTGGCGATAGACCTCTACGTCAAGGCTGGCCGAACCTACACCCTATACTACGACTCGCCGAGCAGGTGGTCATACCTCAAGCTTCCAGGCATCGTCGTCCCAGAGAATGTGCTTCCACTCATCTTCCTGGCCCCAATACTGCCAGGATTGACGATCAGGAGGAGGGGTGAGGGAAATGAGGAGGATTAGCCTACTAACCTGGCTTCTCTGGCTCTCAGCCATAGCCCTATCGGTGCTTCCGATGATCCAAACCCTAAATGACCTGGCTGCACTCCTCGCGATGAAACTGGGCCTCAACCAGATGCTCATGGGCGTCGCCCCAATCGCCGCCAGATACATCGCCGCCATACTCCAATACATCTTCCAGGTCCCCGTCTCCGTCTATAAGGCCTCCATATACCTCGAGGTAGGCGGCATACCCCTCGAGGTCTACCTCGACTGGAACTGCCTCGGATGGCAGGGATTGCTGCTGGTGATCATCGCCCTCGCCATCGCCCTCCAGGGGAGATACACGGCTGAGAGTAAGGTGAAGACTGCTCTCCTGGGATTGGAGATCTTCATAGCAGCCAACACGATGAGGATGCTCATACCCTGCCTAATGCTGGTCTACGGCCACTATCGATGGGCGATCCTCTTCCACAACCATCTGGCGACGCCTCTAATCCTCGCCTCCATCGCATTATACTGGCATCTATCCACCAGCTACATACTCCAGCCAAAGGGGAGCGAGGAGGGAGGGCTGAGACTCATGGAGCTCCTAACTGGTAGGAGGGGGATCGGACTGGCTTCGATGGCCATCATCCTCCTCGCCATCCTATACAGCGGCGTCGGCCTACTCTCAACAACCGTCTACGCCGCCGAAAGCGATCGGACGGCGCTCACCTTCGAGTTCGCGAGGCCGGACTTCAGGTATCTCACCCATCCAGATTGGACGGATCTCGGTGAGAGGCCGCATACAGATGAATGGAAGAATACGGGGACACCTGGATGGTATAAGCTCTGGGAGTTCGACCTCTATGGACCCCTCGTAGAGGAGTATAGGATGAAGGGAAACATCAACTACTATGTCTACTTCTACTGCTCAAGGCCCCATAAAGCCCCCTACGAATTCCACATCTACGACGTCGATCCACCGGCTGACACTCCACCCGTGGAGGTGCACGTCGATAGGTTCATAATCCCCCTCGAAGCGGGGTCCCCGCCGGATCCAATTAAGCTGAAGGGGGAGGAGATGAGGCCGTACATCTTCAGGGAGGGACATACGATTAGGATCGCGATATACGTATATGATGACGGCCATGAGAAGAGGGTCTACTACTTCGACTACGACTCGAAGGATAAGCATTCCTACGCAGACTTCCCAGGGATGGTGGTAGATGAGAGACTTCTACCATCCATACCCCTCGCCATCGCGGCCCTGATGATGAGGGTGAGGAGGAATGGGGGAGAGGGAGGCATATAGAAGCCTCTTAGCCTATGCGGCCGCCTCCTTCTTAGCCCTCCCCCTACTGACCACCCTCAGCGAGCCGTTGACGAGGGCCGTGGAGGCGGCGATACCCGTCGGATACCTGGAGAGGCTGCTCTCACCCCTGATCGTTGCGGTTGTCGCCAAGGTTCTTGAAGCCCTCGGCATATCCACGGCGACGAGTGGGAGCTACCTCTACCTGGAGGGGTGGATGCCGCTGAGGGTTCACGTTAGCTGGAACTGCGTCGGATGGCAGAGCATGGGATTGCTCGCCATAACCCTCGCCGTCGGCCTCAGAGGCCCCTACACGTTGAGGAGTAGGCTGCTGGCAGCCCTCATAGGGGCGGAGGGAGTCTTCCTCGTCAACATACTACGCATCATCCTCACCTGCCTATTGGCCTACTACATAGGCTACCTACAGGCGCTGATATTCCACGACTACTTCGGAACCATATTGACGCTTCTATGGCTCGCCGTCTTCTGGCTCTACGCCTATGACAGGATATTGAGAAGTAAGGAAATATCCGAGACCGAATATATAGTTAGGGGAGAGGGAGGGGAGGGCTGAGATGGGGAAATACTACACAAGACGGGGTAACAGCCTCTACATATACGTCACCGAGGGCGACGAGATGATAGACCTCAGGGTCTTCCCTCCAGAGCTCAACCTCTTCGGAGCCGAATCCGACTGGAGGGTGAATGATAGAGTAGCCATCATAAGGGGAGCTGAGGAGGAGAGTCTGCAGAAGGCTGAGATCATCCTCGGCCTCAACGGCTTCATCAAAAGAGACGTGGAGGAGGACCTCCTGGAGAGATACTTCGCCAGGGGAGATGAATCCATACTTGAAGCTCCCAAGCCCATCGACGTCGGGGAGGTCATCATGCCGGTGATGGAGCCTCCGGTGAGGGCTGAGGCTGGGGTGGAGCCATCCATGGAGGCCGTCGAGGCTGAGGAGGTGGTGGAGGGCGAGCTCATCGAGCATATATTGAGATACATCAGGAGCAGGGGCTACAACTATCCGGAGATTCTGGTGAAGAACTACTATATATCTCTGAAGACTAAGCCCTTCGTCATCCTCGCAGGCTACAGCGGCATGGGTAAGACGGCCCTGACGAGGCTCTTCGCTGAGGCCGTCTCAGAGAATGTGGAGGAGCAGTATCTCAGAGTCGCCGTCCAGCCGAACTGGCTGGATGACAGGCATCTCCTCGGCTTCTACAACCCATTAACGGGGAGATACATCTCAACACCCTTCCTCGACTTCCTCCTGAAGGCCGTTGAAAACCCGGATAAACCCTACTTCCTCTGCCTCGACGAGATGAATCTCTCCAGGGTTGAATACTACTTCTCGAGATTCATCAGCGCCATGGAGTCCATAGATCGCACCATCTACCTCCACGGCTTCAGCGGAGGCGTCAAAACCGAGGATGGACGGGTTATACCGCCGAGGTTGAAGATGCCCAGCAACCTCTACATCTCCGGAACCATAAACATCGATGAGGCATCCTACTCGCTGACTCCTAAGCTCATCGACAGGGCAAACATCATAGAGTTCTACGGCGTCGACGTCTGGAGCGAGGAGGTTGAGGACTATGATCGACGGATAAGGCTGTCTATCCCAACCCTCGACGGCTTCAGGGGGGAGCTGGAGCCGGGGGAGAGGAGATGGGTTCTCAGCACCCTCAAGGAGATCCATGAGATGACAGCTCGATATGGATTCCCCATCTCCCAGAGGGTGAGGAGGGAGGCCCTAAACTACGTCGCCAACAGCAGGGGCATATACAGCGGAGACCCGGAGGAGAATATGAGGATAGCGTTAGATCTACAGGTGAAGCAGAGGGTTTTGACGAAGATATCTGGAGCCGAGCCTATAAGGCCGCTGCTCGAAGACCTAAGCGGATACCTCGAGGGACGCCTACCCATCTCAGCTGAGAAGGTTGGGAGGATGCTGGTGACCCTAAATGAGTATGGATTCACGAGCTTCTACACCTAAGGGCATCGGGGACTATAGGCTCTCGATAAATGGGAGAGCACTCACCCCTGGTAGGGTAAATGAGCTGGAGCTGGGGGAGGAGAACCGCATCATCCTCCTCCCCATCAAGGGGGGATCGGTAAGGGCTTCGCTATACATCGACGGCGTTGAGGTCGTCGATAGGGGTAGACCCTATGAGAACCCTGAAGCAGTTGAGTGGAGGTGGAGGCCGGAGGATCCCTCTGGGATGCATAGGCTCACGCTGAGGATCGAGGACGTAGGCGAATATCTCTTCGAGGTCTATGGCCGTAGGCGAGGCCGCCTCGGGATGGAGCTCTACCTGGAGGAGCTGAGGAGATTCTCCCTCAGCCTAATCCATCGACGCTACGGCTCAGAGATGAGGGATCGACTCCAGGGCTGGTTCAACTATATCTCGGAGCACTGGTCTAAACTCGAATCCATCGTCGAGAGGATCTCGAGGGAGCCTCAGAGGAGGATGTATAGAGAGCGGGTGGAGAGACCTGTAGGCGAGATCGACCGCATAGATGCGGAGATGGTGAGGACGCTGCTCCGGAGGATAGCTGAGGGAGGGGTGGAGGAGGCCGATGCCGAGAGGTTGAGGGAGCTGATAGGGAGACTCTCCGACAGGGTGATCGTCGAGGAGGAGAGAATCGACCACGATACAGCTGGGAATAGACTTCTCAAACACCACCTTGAGAGCCTCATATCCAAGCTGGATGAGATCAGGAGATGCTCCGGTGATATGGATGAGATCCTGAGGAGGAGGCTGAGGGAGGCGGGGGATGAGGAGCTCGTGGAGGCGGCGAGGGAGTTCCTATCAAACCACGATTTGATGGAGAACGTTGAGAGGATGAGGAGGAGGATTGAGGGGAGGCTTAGAGATCCAAGGCTCTCCTTCCTCAGGGAGGTGGAGGGGAAGGTGGGGGCTGAGGATCTCAACCCCGTCGAGGCTCTCCCCCACTACAACGAGCTATACAAGCTGTATATGGAGTATAATCGGGGAGCTCTAAAGCCGCTGCTGGAGTTCGCCATGCCGATCCTGAGGGGTGAGCCGACTGAGATCTATCGGAGATGGTGCGCCGTCAAGCTCCTGGAGGCCGTTGAGGAGTTGGGCTATAGACTGGAGGAGGAGCATATAATCTCGCTGAATGGGGATAGCGTTGAGGCCTCTCTGGATATGGGTCTCTACTCAACCCTAACTGGAGATGGATGCCGAGTCAACCTATACTATGGTCGACGCTACGGTGTCGATGAAGCCTATGGCTCCTATAGCTCAGCTAAATGGGTCTCCCTCAGCCTCGAGGCCTTCATGGAGGGGGAGGAGAGGCCGAGGATCATAGTCTTCGAACCAAGATTCGATTTGGATTACAGTGAGGAGAAGTTTGGGAGGGATGTAGATAGGCTGCATATCCTGAGGGATGCGATAGTGGATCACTCAACGGGTGAGAGACTCGTCGTCGGCGGAGCCATACTCCACCCAGCAGAGATGGAGATCATCAGATTCAGGGAGTTGTCAGCCATCCCCCTCAGACCTGGGAGGGTTGATGGACTCTCCACCCTGCTTGCGGAGCTCCTCGGCTGAGGCTCCAGACCTCATTATATGCTCAAGAAATCTATCCACATCGATCTCGGCCTTCCCCCTCCACCCGAGGGTTAGAACTCCATCCTCCTCGTTGATGTAGCCCTCCTCGATGTATCTCTCCAGGTTAGACCTCACCCTCCACCCCGGCAGCTTCTCCCCTAAAACCCTCTCCACATCGCTTCGAGGGGCTTTACCCCCCCTCGCCGAGATGTAGGCGACCGCCACGGCGAGTCCGGCTATGTCGTCGATCCTCCACCCCATCGTCTTAGCCATCCTCTGCTTAACTCCGCCCCTCAGGGTGATGTAGTATCTCGCCTCCTCAGGTCGATCCTCCCCAGGCTCCTCGAAGACCCTCTTCACCTCGAGGTCGAGGGGCTTGAGGCGATTATCCAGAACCTCGAGGATGTCAAGCCACTCGGGGCCGAGGGCCCTCCGAAGCTCCCATCCCCTAACCCCTGGGAGCATGTGATGCTTGAAGAATAGCAGGTGAACAGCCTGCTTCAGCCTTCTCCCATACGCCCTCTTAGCCATCTCATCCACTCCTCCTCATCAACCATGACGGGGAGCGAATGCTTCCTCTCCTCCCCCCTCGGCCTCTCAACTGGCTTGAGGGTGAGATGCTCACGGTATCGATCCATCTCGAGGATTGCGTAGCCCTCGTTGATTAGGTATGCCGTTAGAAAGGCCCTCCTAAGGGTCTCGTCGAAGCTCTCAGCCCCAATCCAATCCCAATAGTCGACCGGCCCCCTCTCCATCAGCTCCCTCCACATCTCACGTAGAGCCTCGTCGAAGCCTCCAGGAGCGAGTATTCCGAGGGCCTCAGCCTCGGCTCTGGAGAGCTCTCCTACACCCCTCTCCTCAACCTCCAGCCCCCTCAGACGCTCCTCCAGGGGTAGAAGCCCCTCCCAATACTTCAAGGCGTTCAGCAGGGTGTCAGCCGTCGCCTGCTCCAGCTCCACGATGGGATGCCAGGACTTCATGAAGGCCTCAGCTATGGCCCTGATATCCATCTCCATAAGCCTCCTGGTTAGGAGGAAGGGGTCTCGATATAGAGTTGTGGACTGATGCCGGATCCACTGGCTCTGACGCTCGAGAACCAGGGCCAGCCCCTTGAGGGCTGAGGCGTCGAGGCAGAGCTCCTCGAGGGATTCAGCCTCGCCGTAGTGTTTACGTATGACTGAGAGGACATAGTCGACGTCGACGGTGAAGGGGTCTATCTCCCCCTCAGCGGCGGCCCTACAGAGCTCTATGACTGCCTCAAGCTCCTCCCTACGGCTCATCCCTCAGCACCCTGATCGCCGAGGAGCCTCCGGTCTTCTGAACCATGATTACATGTACATCCCCGCCCCTGAAGGTGACGGCGCTGGGCGTTATCACCATATACTGATCGTCGGAGCCCCTTAGGGATTCGACGATGAACTCCGCAACCACCTCCCTATTCCTCTCATCCATGTGGAGGTCGAACTCATCGACGGCTCTGAAGGGGGAGAGGATATGCTGCTGCAGCGCCAATAGGAAGGCCATCACGGCCGTGCTGCGCTCCCCGCCGCTGTGGGTGTAGGGGTCAAGCCTCGTCGGAGTGGCCCCCTTGAAGCCGACGTATATCTCTATGCCGGCGGCCTCTATGTCGCCTGGGTTTATGAGCCTCACCTCCCCCGTGGCCTGAAGCCTTGAGAGGAACTCCCTATAGCGTCGATTGATGTCTTCGAGGAGGCTCTGGGTGACCTCCAGCCATTTCCTGGTTCTCTCCTCCACCTCCTCCATCACCTCTCTACGCTTATCCCTCAGCAGGGCGGCTTTCTCCTCCAGCTCGCTGTAGGTCTTCAGATAGGCCTTATACATCTCCTCAGCCTCCTCCGAGACATCCGCCATCCCAAGCAGTATGCCATTCAGCTTCCTAAGCTCAGCCAGCACCTCCTCGGGGATTCGACCCGTCTCCACCCTCGGCCCCCTCGCCTCGGCATCCTCACGTCGATCCCTCAGCTCCCTTCTGCATCGAGCCGCCTCAGCCTCCAGCTCCTCGATGCGTTCACCCAGCCTCCTACGACGCTCCTCCAGCAGAGCCAGCCGGATTCGGCCCTCTACATATCTGTCGCCAGCCTCGTCGAGATGCTTCTCAACCCTGCTAAGCTCCTCGAGGAGGGATGCCAGAGACTCCTCAGCCTCTGAGAGCCTTCGCTTGAGCTCCTCCCTCCCACGCTCAGCCTCCCTCCTCCGAGCCTCAAGCTCCCTCCTCCAAGTCTCGTAGGTCTGAGCCTCAGCCTCCTCCAATTCAGCTATGATCCTGAAGTAGTCGTCGAGCCTGACTGGGCCTCTGCTAAGCCTCTCCCTCAGGGCTTCAACGCTGATGTCGAAGCGCCTCCTATGCTCCTCCGAGGCCTTCAGCATCCTCTCTATTCGGCTCAGCTCCTCCTCCGCCGCCTCCAGGGCGTATCGGCATACGCCTATTGTCCTCTCACACTCCACACGCTTCTCATAGAGGTCTGAGCGCTCAGACCTGTAGCGCTTAAGCTCCTCCCCAGCCTCCTGGACGACGACTCCCCAATGCTCGATCTCCCTCTCAGTCTCATCGAGCTCCCTCCTCAGCCTCTTGAGGCCCTCATCCAATCGGCTGAGCTCCTCCTCCAGCTCCATGACCCTGCTCCAAGCCAGCTCCACCTGGAGGAATTCAAGCCTCCTCCTAAGCCTCCTCTTCTCCATCAACCGCTCATACTGCTCCCTCCAATGGCTCAGCGTCTCCCTCGCCCTTTGGAGGAGCTCCCTCACATTCTCCTCCTCGGCCAATATGCCCTTAAGCCTCCTCAGAGCCTCGAGGACATCGGCCCTGAAGGACTCATAGCCGACAGCCCTCTCCAGAATCCTCAGCCTCTCCTGAGGTGAGACGCTGGCGAAGACCTCAGCCATATTCTGATGCATCACGATGAGCATGTTATCAGGATCAAAGCCTAAGCTCCTAAGGAGCTCCAGTACCTCCCCCTTCTGGACGCCTCTACCATTCAGCTCAAACCAGTATCTCCCATCACGCCTCAGGTTTCGGGTTAACGCCACCTCATCCATATCGAACTGGGGTAGAGGCCTCCTACCACCCCTCCGCCTATTATCGAGGATTATGGTCACCCTCGCCCGATCCTCACCCCATCTGATGAGGTCGCTTAGACGCTTAGAACGCTCAGTGTAGGTCTCCCCGAGGGCGACACAGATGCCAAGCAATAGACTCGACTTCCCTGAGCCATTTGGACCGCAGACTACGTTGACACCGGGCTTTAAGGGAACCCTGGCGTATTCATAGGACATGAAGTTCTCTAAGATAACCTCCCGAATCAGCATCGGCTCCCCGAACCTTAGACACATACCTTGACATCTCATTTAAACCTACCCAGACTCCTCCCAGCGGGAAAGGGGCCTAATCCAAGGCTGAAACCCCATGAAGCCGAGGCGAATTTTAGACATATACCTCATAGGGGAAGACCGCCTCACCGCCGTTTTATAAATCCGAGATAAATCGGCGGAAGGCTTAACCATGGAGTCGAGGAGAAGCCATGGGATGTCTGAGGCCTTGAGGATTCATAGGGATGCCATCGTCGTCGATACGCACTGCGACACACTTCTGAGGGTTCTACCCCCACCTGGAAGCGGTAGGAAGCCCATAAAGCTGGGGGAGCGCTCAGATGAGGGGCACATAGACCTCCCAAGGCTTAGGGATGGCGGCGTAGACTGCCAGGTCTTCGCCATATACACCGGCTGGAGGCCTAATCCCCCAGACGCCCTATTGAGGGCGCTTCAGCTCATCATGGCCTTCGAGAGGGAATGCGACGGGAATGAGGGACTCGTGAAGGCTGAGAGCTACGGGGACATCATGAAGGCCGTGGAGGAGGGACGCATAGCGGGCCTCCTATCCCTCGAGGGGGCCGAACCCCTGATGGGGGACCCAGAGATGATCAGGGTTTTCCACAGGCTTGGGGTGAGGATGATCAGCCTCACCTGGAACTGGAGAAACCCCTTCGCCGACGGAGTGGCGGCGTCGAGGGCTGAGAGCAGGCTGACGGATCTCGGCCTGGAAGCCATAGGGGAGATGGAGAGGCTGGGCATCATCCTCGACGTCTCACATCTCAGCGACAGCTGCTTCTGGGACGTAGCCGAGGTGGCTGGGAGGCCCTTCATCGCATCCCACTCAAACTGTAGAGCCCTCTGCGACCATCCCCGAAACCTCACCGACGACATGATCAGGGCCATCGCAGACCACGGAGGGGTGGTGGGCATAAACTTCGCCCCAGACTTCGTCCATAAGGAGAAGGCGACCCTCGAGAGGGTTGTGGATCACATCGACCACGTCGTCGAGGTCGCAGGCATAGACCACGTCGGCCTCGGCTCAGACTTCGACGGCATCAGATCGACGCCTGAAGGCCTGGAGGACGTCTCCAGGCTGCCTGGCATCACCGAGGAGCTCCTCAGGAGGGGATACTCCGAGGGGGAGATTAGGAAGATTCTCGGCGGGAACCATCTACGGGTCTTCAGGGAGGTCATAGGCTGAAGCCCTCCCTTTTTATCTGAGATTATGGATCTGTGATACGTTTTACTGCTCCATAAAAGTGTAATATATTCCAGATCGCCCAAATCTGGGATGAAGGGTAGAATCCTCGGGAGAGGACGCTGCGGGAAGGAGGGTGAATACATCATCACAATCTATAAGAAGGGGTCCGACGGCTCCCTCGTCTATAAGGTGAGGCGGATAAGGAGGTAACTCAACCCTTTTTATTTTAGAAACCCCATCTCCTCTTGGTGTCCCCTTTGGTGGATGCGTCGAGCTTTAAGGGTAGGGATGTCGTCTCGATGCTCGACTTCAACAGGGAGGAGATAGACTTCATCCTCGATAAGGCCTCGGAGATGAAGCCCCTCGCCGAGCGGGGCTCAGACCTCCTTAAGGGACGTGTCATGGCGGCGCTCTTCTTCGAGCCGAGCACCAGAACCAGGCTCAGCTTCGAGGCGGCGATGCAGAGACTTGGAGGAGGCGTCATAGGCTTCGCCCAGCCTGGTGTCTCCTCCATAGCTAAGGGGGAGAGCTTCGAGGACACCATCAGAACCGTTGAGAACTACGCCGACGTCGTCGTCATAAGGCATCCGGAGGAGGACTCATCCATCAGGGCAGCCAAGGTGGCTGAGGTTCCAGTCATCAATGCGGGTTCAGGCCCCTGGGAGCATCCAACCCAGGCGCTCTTAGATCTCCACACCATCAGGGAGGCGAAGGGGAGGATCGACGGCCTGAAGATCGCATTGCTGGGAGACCTCCTCTACGGTAGAACGGTCCACTCGCTAACCTTCGCCCTCGCCAACTATGATGTGAAGCTCTACCTAGTATCGCCGCCCCAGCTGAGGATGCGTCGAGACGTATTGGAGCGGGTTGAGGGACGCCTAAACTACGTTGAGACCAGAGACCTCAAATCGATACTACCAGAGCTGGATGTGCTCTACGTCACGAGGGTTCAGAAGGAGAGGTTCCCAAGACCAGAGGAATATGAGGCCGTTAAGGATGCCTACAGGATCGATAGGGAGACCCTACGGGATGCGAGGGAGGATCTCATCGTCATGCATCCACTTCCAAGGGTGACGGAGATCTCAACAGACGTCGATGAGACGCCGCATGCCTGGTACTTCAGGCAGGTTAGACATGGCCTATACGTCAGGATGGCGTTGCTGGCCCTCGTCCTCGGAGCCCTCTAAGGCTAATCGCCCCTCTCAAGGCGTCGGAATATCTCTCTTAGCCTACTCCATCGATCCTCGGCGGGATCCTCCACACTCAGCCTATAGGCATCTGGGATACGGTAGACGTAGATCCTGTGAGTCCCATAGGAGTAGTGTTCGGGGTAGCCGCCCTTGATGGTTCTCCAACCCCTTATGGGGAAGTCGTGGCTTACAACCCTCGCCCCAGGCTTCAGCTCCTCCTCGAGCTTCGGCCTCAGCTTCGAGTTCCCAGAGGTTGTGAGGTAGAGGGTGACTATGGAGGCCTCCCTCAGGTCTGCGAGGAATAGGTTTCCGTTCACCACCTCTATTCGGCCTTCGAGACCCCTCTCCCTAACCCTCCGCATTATGGATTCACACATGGAGGTGTTGAGCTCATAGCCGACGGCCTTCTTCACCCCGAACTCCTCGACGGCCGTGAAGAGGATTCGTCCATCGCCGCATCCGAGGTCGTAGACGACGTCATCCTCCCCAGCCTCTGCGAGCTCCAGCATACGTCTAACAACCTGAATCGGCGTTGGGACGTAGGGGGCGACGCTCGATGGGAGGGGTCCCCAACGATAGGACCACCTCTCCTGGAGGAAGCCCGAATCAGTATGTCTATCTCCGCCATCCATGGGGAAGCCTCCATGGAGATATGGGTGGAGCTCTAAGATACGCCCTTCGATCCCTCATCTCTCCTCCTCAGCTTGATTATGTCTCCTATGGTAACCTCGGGGGGCTTACCAACGCCGATGATGGCTGGAGCCGGAGCCTCTGGGGCGAGGACCTCGATCCTCAGCACCCTCTTGATCTTCTCTGCGAGCCTCCTATCCGGCACCAGCTCCTCCCGCTCCAGCTTCCTTATAACCGAGGCCTTCTCCCCCAGTTTCATGCCCAGCTCCTCCTGGGTGAGCCCCATCCGCTCCCTCGCCCTCCTAATGAGGTCGCCGTACCCCTCGACGGGCTGGAGGCTCTCCACCTCCTCCAAGAGGTCTGCCCTCCTCCGCCTCTTAGGCCTCGACGGCGGAGGCTTCCACTCTGTTCCAAATCTTGCGCATTCGGGGCAGACCATCATCCTGGCGCCCTCGATAACTCGATATATCGGCTCACCCCTTATGGGCTTCCCACAAACCTCACATCGCATATCTAAAGGCCCATTTAGGATGGGAGAGACCCCTTATAAATTCTCAACTCCCTAAATCGGCGATGATAAGCGACATAGAGCGGGTGAGGGCCATAGCGGACTATCAATTCGGCTCAGGAGCCGGTGAGGCATTATTCCCAGATGATGTCTCCATCACCTACTCCAAGACAACGGGCAGGATTAGGCATATCTACCTCGGCGAGAAGCTTCTCGCATCGGTGAGACCCTCAGATGGATTCCTAACCCTCACCATAGCGGGGGCTAAACGCCTCTTAAAGCTCGGGGAGTCGAGGTTCACCGTCGTCGTCTCCGACGTCGCAGCCCCCATGGTCTCAAGGGGGAGAAGCGTCTTCGCCAAGCATGTCGTCGAGGCCTCACCTGAGATCAGGCCTGGCGATGAGGTCATAGTCCTGGATGGAGGGGGGAGGGTGATAGCTGTCGGCAGAGCCCTCCTAAGCAGCGAGGAGATGCTCTCCTTCGACGTCGGCGTAGCCGTCAGGGTTCGCCGATGTAGGCTTAGAGATCGATGAGGGGCTCAAACTTCTCGTAGAGCTTCCTCTTCCTCCTCAGGGAGCCATCCCTGAAGTGGACGATTCTGGCGACGGAGTCGTTAGCCTTCTCCACCTCCCTCGCCTCATCGGCCAGCATCGCAGCCCAGCGCATAAGTTCATGGGCTGCGGCCACTATGGGTATGTAGCGATCCCGCTCCTTAACCTTGAAGCATCCCTCCGTTGAGAGGGCCGCCACCCTACGGGCCATCTCGAAGCTGGCCATCGCCTTCGCATAGGCGTAGGGGTTGTTTAGGCCACTCATCTCCAGGGCCCTCTCCTTGGTGATGCGCACCCTCGGCAGCTCCGGCTGTTCACCGGCCTCGATCAGCCTGATCACCCTATCCAGCTCCATCTGAACGAGGCGTAGAGCCCCTGTTATTGCCAGCACCCTCAGGACATCGCTGTTGAATAGGGCCATCTCAACCGGGTCGAGGAACTCCCTCCTGGCGCCGATCATCGAGTCGGCGTAGATCAGGATGTAGCCGAAGCCCTCCTCCTCGAGGCTGTCAGTGATCTTCTTAGTCGGCTCATCTGAGACGACTATGACGGGCTTACCCGTCTCCTTAAGGAGCTCCCTCGCAGCCTTAGGCCCTGGAAGAGCGGCGTTTGGGGAGACGACGACGTAGAGATCCGAGCGAATAGAGGCGGCCAGCTTCGCTGCTTCTACAGCCTCATCCTCATCCATCTTACAGCCCGTTGAGACCACCCTGACCGATAGGTTTCTCCTCGACGCCCTCTCGTCGAGGAGGGCCTCTATGAGGTTTGAGACTCCGAGAAAACCTATCTTAAGGAAGGTTACCCTAACCATCCTCCATCATTTCTCTTAAATCCTTAATAAGGCTATTAACCTCCCCTCAATAGGTATAAGGGGGTTGTGATATGGGTCTTCCCTCAAATATAGAGATCGCTCAGAGCGCTGAGCTTTGGCCCATAACGGAGGTGGCCGCCAAGGTCGGCCTCTCGGAGGATGACCTGGAGCTCTATGGTAGGTATAAGGCGAAGGTGAGTCTCGACGTCCTGAGGCGGCTGGAGGATCGCCCAGATGGGAAACTCATCGTGGTCTCAGCCATAGTCCCCACGAGGGGCGGCGAGGGGAAGACGACGACGAGTATAGGGCTGTCACAGGCCCTATGGAAGGTTGGGGCGAGGAACATCGTCGTCCTCCGACAGCCCTCCCTTGGCCCAGTCTTCGGCATTAAGGGCGGAGCCTGCGGCGGGGGATACGCCCAGGTGCTGCCGATGGAGGATATAAACATCCACTTCACAGGAGACCTTCACGCCATCACCATGGCCCACAACCTCCTCACATCGATGATGGAGAACCACATCTACAGGGGGAATAAGCTGAGAATCAATATCCACAGCATCCAGTGGAAGAGGGTGCTGGACATCGAGAGCCGCTTCCTCAGACACATCGTAGTCGGTCTAGGCGGCGAGAGGGGTGGCATACCCTATGAGAGCGGCTTCGAGATCACAACGGCCTCGGAGATCGCAGCGATCCACGCCCTCGCCCTCGACCTCATGGATCTGAAGCGCCGGATGGGTGAGATCACGGTTGCCTACAACATCGACGGCGAACCCGTGAAGGCGAGGGATCTGAAGGCTGAGGGGGCGATGGCGATACTGATGAAGGATGCCATAAAGCCGAATCTGGTTCAGACGATTGAGCATACCCCCGCCTTCGTCCATGGAGGACCCTTCGCCAACATCGCCCATGGATGTCCAAGCCTCGTCGCCATAAAGATGGCCTTGAAGCTGGCTGACTACGTCGTCGTCGAGCCAGGCTTCGGGGCTGACCTCGGATTGGAGAAGTTCTGTGACATCGCCTGCAGAGTTGGAGGCCTCAAACCCGATCTCGTCGTCCTCGTCGTCACGGCGAAGGCCTTGAAGAGGCAGGGAGGACTGAGGCGTAGGGAGTTGAAGACTCCGAATCCAGAGGCTGTGGAGAAGGGGCTTCCAGTTTTGGGGAAGGAGATCGAGAACGCCAAGCTCTTCGGCCTCATACCCGTCGTCTGCATAAACAGATTCCCCTTCGACGCCGATGAGGAGCTCCAGGTCATCATGGACTACTGCAGGGAGCAGGGAGTCCCCGCAGCCATATCCGAGGTGGCGGCCAAGGGCGGCGAGGGAGGCGTCGAGCTGGCGAGGAAGGTGCTACATGAGTTGGAGACGAAGAAATCTGACTTCAGATTCCTCTACCCCCTCGACATGCCCCTCGAGGAGAAGATCAGAACAATCGCCACGAAGGTCTATGGAGTCTCAGACATAGAGCTCCAGCCTGAGGCGAGGAGGGTTCTGAGGCGCATAAGGAAGCTGGGTCTGGAGGAGATGCCCATAAACATGGCGAAGACCTGCCTATCATTGACGGATGACGAGCGGATTAAGGGGCTGCCACCGGAGGGCTATGTATTGAGGATCACCGATCTAAGGCCGATGACTGGAGCCGGCTTCATAGTCGCCTACTGCGGCGAGATAAACACCATGCCCGCCCTGCCGACGCATCCAGCGGCTGAGCGTATGGACATCGATGAGAATGGCCGGATCACAGGTCTCATATGAGGTGTTGAGGGCATGACGGTGATACTCGATGGGAAGAGGGCCTCCGCAGAGCTATTGGAGGAGCTGAAGGGGAGAGTCGAGAAACTGAGGGAGAGGGGGGTCACCCCCTCCCTGGCTTTAGTCCTCGTAGGCATGGATGAGGGGTCAAGGCGATATGTGAAGATGAAGGCGAGGAGATGTAAAAGGGTCGGCGTAGAGGCCACGGTTCATCATCTACCGGAGGCCTCCACGGAGGAGGTGGTTTCACTCATCGAGGAGCTGAGTCGGGATCGGTCGATCCACGGCGTCATGGTTCAGCTCCCCCTCCCAGAGGGGGTCGACGAGAGTCGGGTGCTGGCGGCGATACCGCCTGAGAAGGATGTCGACGGCCTCACAAACGAGGCCCTCGGCAGATTGCTCAGGGGGGAGAGGTGCTACCCCCCTGCGGGCGTTGGAGCCATATTGGAGCTCCTCGATAGATACGGCGTCGAATACGTCGATCGACACTGGGTCATCGTGGGCCTCAGCGACATCGTTGGGAAACCCCTCGCAGCCCTACTGATGAACAGAGGCATAACGACCACCTGTGTGAGGGCCGACCATCCAAGGCTGAGCGAATACACCAAGATGGGTGAGGTGCTCGTCGTCGATATAGGCCGTAAATGGGCTGTGACGGCTGAGATGGTGAGACCTGGAGCCGTCGTCATAGACAACGGCAACAACTATGAGGATGGGAAGGTCTATGGAGACGTAGACTTCGAAGCCGTGAAGGAGGTGGCATCAGCCATCACACCCGTCCCAGGGGGTGTGGGGCCGATGCTGATCGCGAATCTCATAAAGAACACCGTTGAGGCCGCCGAGGCCTCGATCTAAACCCTTTTGGAGGAGAGTGAGATGGCGAGAACCCCCTCCAGGCGGTTGAGAAGGATGATGAGGCAGATGGGATTGAAGATGGACACCCTCAGCGACATAGAGGAGGTCATCCTCAGGGGGAGGAGCCGCGAGATCATCATCGAGGAGCCCATCGTCACCATCCTCGACATGAGGGGTGAACGCATCTACCAGATCGCCGGCGGCAGGGTTAGGGAGCAGAGGGCTGAGGGGAAGCAGATACCTGAGGAGGATATCCTCCTCGTCGCCCAGCAGGCCGGCGTCAGCCTCGAGGAGGCTCGGAGAGCCCTGGAGGAGGCGGAGGGGGACCTCGCCAAGGCGATATTGATGCTGAAGACGGGGTAGATGGCCAACTTGCTCACGGTTAGATATCGCAGGGGAATAATCATCGAATACGGATGCGACGCCGTCGCCTTCGACCCCACTGGGTTGACGCCCCACCCAGCCTTCATCTCCCACGCCCACGCAGATCACTCTGCGGCCTTCAAACATCCAGAAATCTGGAAGGGGTCGACGGAGGAGACGAGAAGTCTCGTCGAGGCCCTTCGATGGGGTAGAGGCCAGAACTGGATGGAGCTCAAAGTCGGCGGCTCACTGCGTGTGGGGGAGATAGAGGTTAGGGGCCATAATGCAGGTCATGTCCTCGGCTCCCTCCTCTTAGAGGCCATAACACCTGAGGGGACGGTTCTCTATACGGGGGACTTCAACGTCGGAGACTCCTACACCATGGAGGCCGCTGAACCCGTGGAGTGCGACATCCTCGTCATAGAGACAACCTTCGCCTCGCCCCTCTTCAGCTTCCCCTCAAGGAGGGAATTGGCCCTCGATATGGTGAAGTGGGCCGTCTTCGACGTTATACCGAGGGGGAGGACACCGGCCTTCAGAACAGATCCAATAGGGAATGCGCAGGAGATCATCTCCATCTTCAACCGCTACACAAACCTCCCAGTTCTGACTCTCGGAAGCGTCACAAGGGCCAGCGATGTCTACAGGGCATACGGCTTCAAGCTCGAATACATCGATGCGAGGAGCGATGAGGGGGAGGAGCTCCTCGAGGATGGGAGATGCATCCTCATCGCCCCCAAGGGCTCTAAGCTATTCTCGGAACGCCTTGAGCCTGCTCTCGCATCGGGGTGGGCGGCCATAATGAGGGGGAGAAGAAGCAAACCCTTCCCCCTCAGCGACCACTCAGACTTCAAGGGCATACTACGCTTCATAAGGGGGTGTAGACCGAAGAAGGTTTTAACCTTCCATGGGACAGCCCTCTCAAGGGGATTCCCAGAATACCTGAGGAGGAAGCTGGGCATAGAGGCATACCCCCTAACAGCGAGGGGGGAGGGCGTAAGGCTGAGGGCTAGAAGCGAGGAGAGGATCAAGAGATGCTGCGAGCAGATACTCCATGAGATGCGATCAGGCTTCATCTACAGACCAAGCTGGCTGATGAAGGCCATGGCCCTAAGGGGATACAGCAGAGACGAAACCCAGGAGGCCATTAGGAGGCTGGTGGAGAGAGGCATCCTAAGGGAGGATGAGGAGGGGGTAAAAATAGCTCAGTGAAGTATCAACTTCTCCTATATACGATACGACGATGACCAACCGTCAGCAGGAAAACCACTTTATCTCTAATGGTATAAAGAACTCTGTAATCACCAACCCTAAGAGAATAGATGCCCCTTAAATCCCCCAATAAGGCTTTACCGATAAAGGGGTTCTCCCTCAACAATTTAATCTTATCAAAAATTCTCCTCCTAACAACACTATCCAATTCTCTGAATCTCCTCTCAAATTTATTAGTATACTTAATCTCATATTCTTCCTTCTCATCCACAATTAATCTTTAAATGTTGAACCTACTTAAAAAGGAATCGATCGTCGATGATTAATCACATAATTGTCTCAAGAAAATTAAATCATCTAAGAGGAGTGGCATCCATCAATTCTGAAAGCGATTTAACTTTGCCTTCCTTTATCTCCTTTAGGGCTTCCTTCAAATCCTCCATCAATTCCTCATCCCGCATAACCTCTAAGGTCTCGACGAGCTCCTCCATCAAATTGATCGCCCTCTCCAGCAGCTTCCTCTCCTCCGTTGTCAGCAAGGCCTTAGACATCAAGGGATACTCCCACTGTGTCTCTTCTAAAACTTTCTATTTAGGGAAGAAAAAAGTGGTTAGGCCTCTTTGAAGCGCTCCTCCAGCTTCTTAAGCACGAGGGGGAGCGTCGTATACTCCATCGCCTGGGGGCCGAGTCTCGCAGGCTCGAATTCACCCATGCGTCTCAGGGCTGAGGCCAGTTCCAGGGCCTCCCTCCTTGCGAGGTCGAAGGCTGGATCGGCCAGGAGATCGTTGATGAGGGGTCTCCCATCGTCGTCGGAGACCAGCTTCCCATCCGCGACCTGTATGCCGAGGGCGACGATCCTCGGTGGGCCGTCGAAGACGGTGCATCGGCTGTCCTTTAGGCCGACGGGCATCAGCGGCCCCCAGTGGCTTCCACGCATCCATCCCGAGACGAGGTATGTATGCAGCAGGGGCGCCAGTATCTCGCCGAGGGCTGGGAATCCGCTTTGGGCTCTGACGAGGCAGACGGGGTCGTCCTTCCCTACGTATTTGCCTGCTATGAGAGAGAGCTTAGTTGTGCTTGAGACCGCCGCGATCTCCCCGTCTGAGGCTCTGCGAACCCTCCAGACGATGTATCTCTCCGTTGTCCCTATTAGGGCCAGAAGCATATAGGCCTCCTCAGGAGTCTTTAGGGTGACGACCCTATTCTCTATGGCGTCTAGGACGTCGAACTCGAAGCCGCCGACCATCCTTGGATCGATGACGAGTCCGGCTGTGTTGAAGGGGTCTGCGAACACCTTGTATAGTAGGTAGTTGAAGGCTGATGGCTCGGTTTTATCGGCGGCGAAGACGACTATGGGGTCGCTGGGACGCTCCTCGAACTCCATCTCAGCGACTCCAGGCCCCAGACCCTTGACATTTCCGCTGAAGGCATCCTTCAACAAGTCTTGACCGGCGCCATAGAGCTTCAAAGCCTTAGCCTTCTCAGCCGCCGCCTTAAAGGTATCCCATGCGAGGCCGTGAACCTCCTCGTTGTCCACACCCTTGAAATGGGTCATCAGAAGCTCCAGGTCGTCGCCAGCGTTGAAGACGTAGTAGCTGTTTATGATGCCCGTCTCGACGCCCTCAGCCAGCTTCCTCTCAGCCAGCTCCATGAGGGGCTTAGGAACGAACGAGTGTCCAGCCAGGCTCCCTATGTCAGCCTTAATTATCGACACGGTTGTCTTCAAACCTAGGACACCTCAGAAATATTCAACCTGAGTCTCTTAAACCTATTTTTACGATTTTAAAGTCGATGCGATATAGCTACGATCTCTTATCGAAATGCTTTTAAGTAGTAATAGCGCTATAATTACATAGCGATTTGCGAGTGGTGGCGATGGCGATGAGGGAACAACCTACTCCTGAAGACCTCCGAGAATTATTAGAACGTATTGAAGGTCTGATTACAGAATTAGAGGACATCCGTTGGTTCATACGAGAATTGTTGGGAGAAGAGGTTGTTGAAATTCCGCCTGAGGGACTTAGAAATAGGCTTATTGTATGGGAAGCTATTCATAGGCGTGGCGATGTGGTGGAATATAATGTTTTCAAGGAGATAACTAGAAAGGTAGGTTATGATCCAAGAGGTATAGGGGGATTCTTTGCAGGGAATCAGCCAAGTATTATTCGTATCGGGGAAGATAAGATAGCTTTGGCTCGCTGGGCATTAGATTACTTAGAGAGATATAGAGAGTGGCTTGAAACCATGGAAATTCCATAAATAGAGATTTCCTCTCTTTTTATGAAATTAAGTGGGTGGCCCTCTCAATGTCCATTTTGGGACTTTGGCATCTGGAATCGAATCGGCCCTCGGCAGATAGGGCTTTATATCTATGATCGGTGAATCCTTGAAGGCGTCGAGGCCTCTAACCCTAAGCCTGCAATCCTCGAGGCTGAGGAGCTCCACCACCGACAGCCCTATGGGATTCGGCCTTGAGGGGCTTCTGCAGGCGAAGACCCCTGTGAGGGGCGCCCCCTCATGCCTTCTGGGTATGACCCTCAGCGTCCTCCGATGCTTTTCGTTGTCTCTTAGGTGCATCCAGTATAGGATGATTATATGTGAATAGGCTTCGAGGCCGAGGAGTCCGTCGCAGTATTCGGGGTATATCCTTATGGTTGACTCGTCTCCGCTGACGGCCTCGACGACGCCTATGAACCATACCTCACCCCGCATCCTGGACGCCTCTCCCCATCTTCATTAGATGAGGAGAAGACTTTAATCCTCCCTCAGCTTCGTCCTCTGGATTAGTTGGTGGGTCGATGAAGAGCCTACGCCACAACGGCGTCCTCATCCCCCCAAGATACGAGGGCAAGGGCCTCACAATCAAGGTGAGGGGGAAGACCATAAGGCTGACGGCTGAGCAGGAGGAGATGGCCGTAGCCTGGGTGAAGAAGCTTGGAACCCCGTATGCTGAGGACCCCGTCTTCGCAGAGAACTTCCATAGAGACTTCTCGAAGAAGCTGGGCATAGAGGTGAAGCCTGGAGACGTAGACTTCTCAGAGGTCATCAGATACGTGGAGGAGGAGAGACGGCGCAGGGAGAGCCTCACCAGGGAGGAGCGGAAGCGATTGGCTGAGGAGCGTAAGAGATTGAGGGAGATGAATAAGGAGCGCTGCGGCTACGCCTGGGTCGACGGCGAGAGGGTTGAGGTGGCCAACTACACGGTGGAGCCGAGCTGCATCTTCATAGGCAGAGGGGAGCATCCCCTGAGGGGTAGGTGGAAGGAGGGACCGAGGGAGGAGGATATAGAGCTAAACCTCTCACCAGACGCCCCGAGGCCTCCGGGAAATTGGAAGGGCATCGTATGGCATCCCGATGCCCTCTGGATAGCGAGGTGGAGGGATAAGCTGACGGGGAAGATGAAGTATGTATGGCTCTCAGAGTCCTCGGCCATAAAGCAGAGGAGGGAGAGGGAGAAGTTCGACAAGGCGAGGGAGCTGCGTAGAAACCTCGACAGGGTGAAGGCGCATATATGGGAGAACCTTGAGTCCGAGGACCCCCTTAGACGTAGGATAGCGACGGTCTGCTACCTAATAGACCTATTGAAGATAAGGGTTGGCGATGAGAAGGACCCCGATGAGGCCGACACCGTCGGGGCCTCGACGCTTAGACCTGAGCATGTGAAGTTCAACGGCGACGGCACCGTCACCTTCGACTTCCTCGGAAAGGATGCCGTCCCCCACATCTTCAAGGTGAGACTCCCCGACAGGGTGATGAGAAACCTGAAGGAGTTTATAGCGGAGGCCGAGGGGCGTGGAACCACGATCTTCAACGGCGTAGACTCGAAGAGGGTGAGCAACTTCCTCGACGAGGTGATGCCAGGCCTCTCAGCTAAGGTCTTCAGAACCTGCTATGCCTCGATGGCGACGGAGGAGAAGCTAGAGACGATGAAGGTCAGCCCCCAAGACCCAGACTACGTGAAGCGCTACGTGGTGACCCTGGCGAATCTCGAGGCGGCTAAGGTCTGCAACCATCGGAGAACGATACCGAAGACCTGGGCCTCATCCCTGGAGAGGAAGCGTCGACGCCTCGAGGAGCTGAAGAGGAGGGTGAAGGAGGCTGAGGAGAGCCTTAAACAGCGGATCAGGCTGGCCGAGGAGCGATATAGGGAGAGGCTGAGAGCGATGGAGGAGGGACTTGAGGAGTATAGACGCCAACTGGAGGAGAGGAGGGCGAAGGGGAGACCCGTGAAGAAGATTAGGGAGAGGATAAGGAAGCAGAGGGAGAGGATCAGAGCCCTAAGGGAAAGGCATAGGGAGCGCATGGAGAGGCTGAGGGAGCAGCTGAGGGAGAGGAGGCAGAGGAACCGTGAGCGAATCGAGAAGCTGAGGCTTCAGATAGACATACAGCGGAGGACGAGGGACTACAACCTCAGAACCTCGCTCAAGAGCTACATAGACCCCAGAATCTACCTCCACTGGGGTCGAAGGGTCAACTATGATTGGAAGAATTATTATCCAAAGACCCTACAGCGGAAGTTCAGCTGGATAGAGGAGCTCCAGGAACAACCATAGACCCCAGCTACCTGACAATCATGATTCTACGCCCCTCCACCAGGGCTTGAGCCACCTTGCGCCTCGCCTCATGTAGAATCCTCCACACGGTTCCCCTGGAGACCCCCATCCTGGCTCCAGCCTCCTCCTGAGATAGGCCCTCGAGGTCGACGAGTCTTAGGGCCTCAACCTCAGCGGGCTCCAAGGCGACGGGTGGAGCCATCTCCATGGGGTAGGGTACGAGGGCCTCCAGGGGCGGCGGCTGCCCTATGTAAACCGGTATTGGGGGTCGACCCCTCCTTCCCCTCCGCCTTCTCCTACCCCATCTGTGCATCGATGGATTTGAGCTATAGCAATATTTATATTTTTGTGTGATAATGCACAAAATGGATGGGGGATGGGTTGGAGAGGTAGAGGTTGGATAGGCGGATGGGGTTGGAGCGGCCCCTGGCCTGGTAGAGGACCCTTCAGCTATCTGCCTCCATGGATGAGGCCTGGATGGCTCTTCGGCTTCGGCAGGGGATGGGGCCTACGCTGGTGGTGGGGCTACAACCCCTGGGTCTGCGCCAGATTCCCATGGCTTCCGAGGTGGTGGTGGGCCTATCCAGGATACTGGTGGGCCTACGGCTACCCCTGGTATCTGAGATGGCCCTACACCTACCCCTATACGCCGATATACCCATACCCCTGGTGAGGGATGAGGCTTGACGGAGGAGAGGAAGCCCCCTAAGGGTGGATACCCATACTATCCGCCCTGGCCGGCGATGCCTCAGCCCTACCCCTACGTCTATCCGCCGATGGCCTTTACGCCTGAGGATGAGCTTAGGATGCTGGAGTCCTATAGGGATATGCTGGAGGCTGAGAGGGAGATGCTGGAGAGGGAGATAGCGTCCGTTGAGGAGAGGATCAGGGAGCTTCAGGGGATGCTGGAGGAGGGGGCTCCAACCCCGCCTCAGCCACCCTATCCGGCGTGGGGTCCACCACCCTTTTTCTGGACACCTCCAACGATGACGCCTCCAACGATGACGCCTGAGCAGGAGAGGGAGATGCTGGAGCAGCAGGCTGAGGCCCTTGAGAGGCAGATAGAAGCTATTAAAAAGAGGCTGGAGGAGCTTAAGAAGGGGGAGAGTTGAGGGTAGCGGTTTCCTCGACGGGTCCAACGCTGGAATCCCAGGTGGACCCCAGATTCGGTAGATGCCCCTACTTCATCATCGTCGACACAGACTCCATGAGGTATGAGGCCATAGAGAACACCAGCATGGCCTCCCCAAGCGGAGCGGGGATAGGGGCTGCGAGACTCATCGCCTCCCAAGGCGTTAAGGCGGTTATAACCGGAAGCGTCGGCCCCAACGCCCTACAGGCCCTCTCAGCCGCTGGGATAAGGATCTATACCGGAGCCATGGGGACTGTGAGGGATGCCGTAGAGGCCTTCAAGAGTGGGAGATTGAGTGAGGGGGCTGGAATGCCCTTCGGAGCCGGTATAGGGAGAGGCATGGGGATGGGGAGGGGTATGGGACTCGGCAGAGGTATGGGT
>Ga0190286_1000240_pt1 | contig 25456 bp, 25 predicted proteins | sample 48691834_MG_FD_183241 | JGI IMG/M metagenome (GOLD analysis project Ga0190286, IMG submission 183241) | Hydrothermal vent microbial mat bacterial communities from Southern Trench, Guaymas Basin, Mexico - 4869-18-3-4_MG | ecosystem: Environmental > Aquatic > Marine > Hydrothermal vents >... | reverse complement strand
CCCTAACCCCCTGCCCCCTAACCCCTTAATCCCTAACCCTTCGACTGATGAAGCCATCGAACGGGCGCGGGAGCTCCTCGCCGCAGGCTATATCGTGGCCGTCAAGGGGCTGGGAGGCTTCCACCTGGCCTGCGATGCTACCAACGACGAGGCGGTGAGGCGGCTTCGAGAGCGGAAGGGGCGGGTGGACAAGCCCTTCGCTCTGATGTCGCCCGACATCGAGGCCGTGGAGCGCTACTGCTACCTCAGCGAAGGAGAACGGCAATTGCTTCTGTCGCCTCAGCGCCCCATCGTGCTGCTCAGGGAGAGGCCCGATTCGCCCATCTCCAGGCTGGTGGCCCCCCGCAACAAGTACCTGGGGGTGATGCTGCCTTACACTCCGCTGCATTACCTGTTGCTGAGCGATGGAGAGGACCCATCCCATCCTACCCCTAACCCCTTTCCCCTAGCTCTCGTCATGACCAGCGGCAACATGAGCGAGGAGCCCATCGTCACCGACAACCAGGAGGCGCGGAGAAGGCTCTCGCGCCTGGCCGACTATTTCCTGATGCACGACCGTCCCATCCACATCCGCTGTGACGATTCAGTGACCCGCCTCTTCGAGGGGAAGGAGTTCATCATCCGCCGCTCGCGGGGCTATGCCCCCTTCCCCGTGCGGCTTCCCTTCCAGCTTAAGGAGATCCTGGCCTGCGGGGCTGAGCTCAAGAACACCTTCTGTCTAACCAAGGACACCTACGCCTTCCTGAGTCAGCACATAGGCGACATGGAGAACCTGGAGACCCTGAGGTCCTACGAGACCTCCATCGAGCACTTCAAACGGCTCTTCAGGATCGAGCCTCGGATAATCGCCTGCGACATGCACCCCGATTATCTTTCGACAAAATATGCTCAACAGGAGGCAAAGGGCAAGGGACAGGAGGCAGACGTTAAGACGCTTGTCGCTGTCCAGCACCATCACGCCCACATCGCTAGCTGCATGGCCGAGAACGGCCTAGAGGGACGGGTCATCGGCGTGGCCTTCGATGGTACGGGCTATGGCGAGGATGGGCGCATCTGGGGCGGCGAGTTCCTGGTCTGCGACTACGCTGAGTACCAGCGCGTCGCCCATCTAGCCTACGTGCCCCTCCCCGGCGGCGAGGCGGCCATCAGGCGGCCGTACCGCATGGCCCTGAGCCACCTCCACCATGCCTACGGTTCGCTGGATCTCGACCTCCCCCTGCTGCGGCGGATGGACCCCATTGAGCTGAGGGTGATTGAGCATCAGATCGAGACGGGCCTCAATTCCCCCCTCACCTCCAGCATGGGCCGCCTCTTCGACGCCGTGTCGGCCCTCATCGGCGTGCGCGACGTGATCAACTACGAGGCCCAGGCGGCGATAGAGCTGGAGATGATAGCGGCGGAGGATGTCGAAGAGGGCTACACCTTCTCCCTCCCCCCTATCCCTTCTCCCCTGTCCTCCGCTCCCTATCCCTTAATCCTCGATCCCGCCCCTGTGATACGGGCCATCGTCGCCGACCTGAGGGCAGGGGTGGAGGCATCGGTCATCTCGGCCAGGTTCCATAACGGCGTAGCCAGGATGATCGCCGCTGTTTGTAAGGTGATAAGGGAGCGGGAGGGGCTGAACAGGGTCGTCCTGAGCGGAGGGGTCTTTCAGAATGTATACCTCCTCTCCCGTGCCTTGAAGCGGCTGCGCGAGGAGGGCTTCGAGGTCTTCATCCACCACCAGGTCCCCACCAACGACGGTGGCGTCTCCCTGGGACAGGCGCTGGTGGCCAACGCACGGTGTGGTGATGATGTCTGATTTGATCATCCGGCAGGCGACTCTCGACGATGTAGAGGGCATCGTGGCCATCTGGGAGGTCATCGCTGCCGAGAGGCGCTACTCGGCGGTGAGCCGTCCTTTTACCCTGGAGGAGGAGTGGGCTTACATCGCCTCCCTCCCCGGTCGCGAAGCCATCTTTGTCGCCGAGCTCGATGGGCACATCGTCGGCTTTCAAAGCCTGGCGCGGTGGGCCAGTTACACCCCCAGCTTCGATCATGTAGGGGAGGTGGGTACCTTCGTGCTGCCGGAGTACCGGGGCCAGGGCATCGGCAGGGCGCTGGCGAAAACGACCCTGGACTTCGCCCGCCAAAAGGGCTACGAGAAGCTGGTCATCTATGTGCGGGCCACAAACCACGGGGCACGGGCCTTTTACCGGAGCCTGGGCTTCGCTCCCATCGGTGTGTTGACCAGACAGCTCAAGATTGATGGCCAATATGACGACGAGATTGTAATGGAAATGTTTCTCTAGGGGAGCAAGATTATGTGTTTGGCCATCCCAGTTAAGGTCATCGCTATCGAGGATGATATGGCCGTCGTCGAGCTGGGCGGGGTAACCCGCCGGGCCAGCCTGATGCTCGTGCCTGAGACCAGGGTCGGCGATTATGTCCTCCTTCACGCTGGCTTCGCCATCCAGCGGCTGGATGAGGAGGAGGCGCAGGAGACCCTGCGCCTCTTCGCAGAGATAGCTGCAGCAGAGGAAGGTCTGTGAAGTATATCGAGGAGTTCCGCCAGGGCGATGTGGCAACCGAGCTCGCCCGGAGATTAAAAGCCTATGCGGGCCGCCCGGTCAATCTGATGGAGGTCTGCGGCACCCACACCGTCTCCATCTTCCGTCACGGCATCCGAAGCCTGCTTCCACCGAATGTGAACATGCTCTCCGGCCCGGGCTGCCCCGTCTGCGTCACCGCCAACGCCGACTTAGATAAGGCCATCGCCCTGGCCAGGGAGCCGGGCGTCATCCTGGCCACTTTCGGCGATATGCTCAAGGTGCCCGGCAGTTACTCCAGCCTCCGGGAGGCCAAGGCCGAGGGGGCCGATGTGCGGATCGTCTATTCGCCCCTGGATGCCCTGGAGATCGCTCGGGAGAATCCTACCAAGTCGGTGGTCTTCTACGCCATCGGTTTCGAGACCACTGCCCCAGCCATCGCCTGCTCCATCCTGGAGGCGGAACGGCTGGGGCTTGACAACTACTCTATCATCTCAGTGCATAAGCTCATTCCCCCGGCCATACGGGCCCTCCTCGACTCTGATGATGTGCGGATTGACGGATTCCTCCTGCCGGGGCACGTGAGCACCATCATCGGCTCCCGCCCCTACGAGTTCATCGCTGACCATTACGGAGTCCCAGGCGTGATCACTGGCTTCGAGCCGCTGGACATCCTGCAGGGGATCGCCATGCTTCTGGATCAGATCATCGGTGGGAAAGCGAGGATCGAAATCCAATACCGCCGCGCCGTTCGTCCGGAGGGAAACGTCAAGGCTTTGGAGTATCTCCATCGCCTGTTCGAGCCCTGCGATGCCGAATGGCGAGGATTAGGCCTCATCCCGAAGAGCGGCCTGAGGCTGCGGGAGGAGTACGCCTCTTTCGACGCCGAGCGGCGCTTTGAGATAAACGGACCGCCGCCTCGCGAGCATCCCGGCTGCCGCTGCGGCGATGTTCTGCGCGGAGCGGCGACGCCGCCGGAGTGCCCCCTCTTCGCCAAGGCCTGCACCCCGGAACATGCTGTGGGGCCCTGCATGGTCTCCTCTGAGGGGACCTGCGCAGCCTGGTACCGATATGGAAGGTGACCCGTAATGGAAGACAGGATACTGTTAGCGCATGGCAGCGGTGGAAAACTCAGCCGCAAGCTGGTGGAGGAGCTCTTCCTGCCGCCCTTTGAGAATCCCATCCTGTCCCGCCTGGATGACGCGGCGGTGGTGAATTGGGGCGAAGGTACAGCTCGCCTGGCTTTCACCACCGACTCCTACACTGTCAAGCCGCTCTTCTTCCCCGGAGGCGACATCGGCAGGTTGGCTGTGGCGGGAACGGTGAACGACCTGGCTATGATGGGGGCAAGGCCCCTGCATCTATCCGCCGCCTTCGTCATCGAGGAGGGGTTGCCCCTCGAGGTCCTGCGGCGGGTGGTGGAATCAATGCGCTGCACTGCGGAGGAAGCACAGGTGACTATCGTGGCAGGGGACACCAAGGTGGTGGAGAGGGGCTTCGCCGATGGGCTCTTCATCAACACTTCAGGGATCGGGGTGGTGCCCGAGGGGGTACAGATCTCCGGCTCAGGGGCCAGGGTGGGCGATTTAGTGATCGTCTCCGGTCCCATCGGCGACCACGGCATCGCCGTCCTCTCTGAGCGGGAGGGGATCGCCTTCGGGACAAGCATCGAAAGCGATGTGGCCCCCCTGAACCACCTGGTGGAGGCCATGCTGGGAGCCAGCCGAGGGATACATGTCCTGCGCGACCCCACCCGCGGCGGGCTGGCCACTACCTTGAACGAGATCGCCCAGCGGTCAGGGGTGGCCATTCGCCTCGACGAGGAGTCCATCCCTATACGAGAGGGGGTACTGGCCGCCTGCGAGATGCTGGGCTACGATCCCCTCTACGTGGCCAACGAGGGGAAATTGGTGGCCATCGTCGCCCCGGAGGATGCGGAGCGGGTGTTGGAGGCCATGCATCGCACCCGCTACGGCGGAGAGGCCTGTGTCATCGGAGAGGTGATCGCCGAGCCCGCGGGCAAGGTGGTGATGAAGACAAAAATCGGTGGCACGCGCATCGTGGACATGCTCAGCGGGGAGATGTTGCCGCGGATATGCTGATCTGAATTGCGGAACCTCCCGATTCCGCGACGGGGATCGTCGCATTGATTAGAGGAGGAACTCGATGGAGATTAAGGTGCTGCGCGATATCTTAGGGGCTAATGAACTCATCGCCCATCAGAATCGCCAAATCTTCGACCGATACGGGGTTTATGTGATTAATCTTATGGCCTCGCCTGGGGCGGGAAAGACCAGCCTTCTGGAGAGAACATTAGAAGGGTTAGGCGAAGAACTTCGCATGGGGGTCATCACCGGCGATGTGGCCACCCACTTGGATGCTGAACGCCTCAAGCGATATGGCGTGCCAGTGCTGCAGATCAATACGGATGGGGAGTGCCATCTGGAGGCCAGGATGATCCGCCGAGCCCTGGATGATTTCGACCTCCAGGGCCTGGACGTGCTATTTATCGAGAATGTGGGCAACCTCATCTGCCCAGCCGAGTTCGTCTTGGGTGCGGATTCGAGGGTGATGATCCTCAGCACCCCCGAGGGCGATGATAAGCCGGAGAAGTATCCCCTGATGTTCCGGCAGTCCAGAGTCCTAGTCATTAACAAAATCGACCTTTTGGGCATGGTCGATTTCGACTTAGAGAGAGCCAAGGCCAGAGCCTTGAGCATAAACCCTGAACTGACCATCCTTCCCCTCTCCTGCCGAACGGGCGAGGGGCTGGAGGCCTGGTTCGATTGGCTGAGAGGGGAAATCGCTTCCCCCTGCAGGCGAGTCGGCATTTGACTACTCCCCAAGATCGAGGTAAAATATCGGTTGGAGGCGTTGATGCCTGTCTACGAGTATTACTGTGCCGATTGTAAAACCAAGTTCGATGCCCTGCGGAGGATGAGCCAGGCCGACGATCCCATCCCTTGTCCCCATTGTGGGGGGACTAACACCTCCAGGCTCATCTCCACTTTCAGCGCCATCAGCAAAGACAGCAGCGGAAGCCGATCCATAGGTGGGAGCAACGCCTGCAGCACTTGTACAGCCACCACTTGCTCCCTATGCCGTATTAAGTAGCCGAGGCTTATGCGCTCGACCGGAATGGCCGGCTAAACGAGAATACGGTTAGACGGTCACTTAGGTGACCGTTCTTGTTTGCCTTGAGTGGAAAGAGGAGGTAATTTGGCCGAATTCAAAGAGCCTTTTAACCAGCAGAGGATTGAAAGGGCTGGATCCGCCCTGCGCGAGGCCATCGAGACGATATTCCTCACCGCGGTGCTCTTCTTCCTGATCCAGGTCTTTGTCCAGAACTTCCGCATCCAAGGCCCCTGCATGGAACCGAATCTGCACGATGGCCAGCGCTTGGTCATCAATAAGATCGTTTACCATCTCCACCCCCCTCAACGGGGTGACATCATCGTCTTCCGCTGCCCCTTCGATCCTAAGAGAGATTTCATTAAACGGGTCATCGGCCTGCCTGGAGAGGAGGTGGAGGTCAAGCGGGGACGCGTCTACATCAACGGCCGCGAGCTTAAGGAGCCCTATGTGGCTAATCCTGCCACCTACTCCTGGGGACCTAAGGTGCTGGGGCCTGACGAATTCTTTGTTCTGGGGGATAACCGAAGCAATTCCAACGACTCACACAACTGGGGGCCACTTCACAGAAAATACATTGTAGGCAAAGCCTGTATCTCATACTGGCCACCTAAGGACTGGGGCCTCATACCCCATTACTCCTTCGGTCAGTAGAGTTGTTGCACAATTGGTGATGAGCTCGCTCGCCCTGTGGAATAGAGTTTATTCCACAGGGCTCGCGGCAGGTTGGCAAAACCCCTTCACCTGATGAGCTCGCTCGCGGTAAGTTCGCGAAATTCTTTCACCCCAGTCAGCAGCGAGCGAGCTCATCAGTGGACAGGCCTGAAACCAATCCCAGGATCGCTAAACCTTGGGAGCTTTTGTCCCCCGCGAAGCGATCTTGGAGGCCGGGTCACCCCATTTCTGCGCAGGGCTTGGCCTTTATAGGAGAAAATCGCCCTTTTGGAGCCAATCAGTCAATTGTGCAACAACTCTAGTAAAGGGGGTGAAAATTGGGAGCTGTAAAGGAGTTCACCGGCCCTGAGGCCATTAAAGCTCTGGCCAGCATTATCGATTACACTTTGCTCAAGCCAGAGGCTACAAAGGAGCAGATCGAGCGACTTTGTGCCGAGGCTCGACGCTATGGCTTCGCCACCGTTTGCGTTAATCCTTCCTTCGTCAAACTGGCCGCGGAATCCCTGAAGGGCTCGCCGGTTAAGGTTTGCAGCGTAGTGGGCTTTCCATTAGGATCCACACTCCCGGAGGTCAAAGCCTACGAGGCGGAGATGGCCATTCGGAATGGGGCGCGGGAGATAGATATGGTGATGAACATAGGAGCCCTCAAATCTAAGGATTATGACTTCGCGAGGAAAGACATCGAGGCAGTGGTGAACGTCTGTCATAAGTATGGGGCCGTGGTCAAGGTGATCATCGAAGCTCCGCTGCTGACGGACGAGGAGAAGATCAAAGCCTGTGAGTTAGCGATGGAAGCCGGCGCGGATTACGTCAAGACATCCACCGGCTTCGGCCCTGGAGGAGCAACCGTCCATGATGTATCCTTGATGCGAAGGACGGTGGGAGAGAGGATGGGAGTCAAAGCCGCAGGGGGAATCCGTTCGTTGGAAAAGGCCCAAGCCATGATCGAAGCCGGAGCCACCCGCATCGGGGCCAGCGCCGGGGTAAAGATCGTGGAGGAGTTAAAGGAGAGTTTAGCTCGAGGAATGCAGAAGTAGAGTGGTTGCACAATCTATTTCACCCTGACTAAGCACCCCTCTCCGGCCCGCAGGTTGAGAACCCCCTTGCTGATTGAGCTCCTCTCTCATCGAATACCTCCTGCCCAGCTCGCTCTAATAGATGCTACACCATGCTTCCAGCCTTTGTCAACTCGGATTTGACCTTTTTCAAGATCTCTGGTAAAATGGAAATCGAGGATGCCCCCATCGTCTAGAGGCCTAGGATACCACCCTTTCAAGGTGGAGACACGGATTCGAATTCCGTTGGGGGCATCTACAAGGCCGCTGTATGAAAGCGGTCTTTTCTTTCTCAAGGCTAGTTTGGCCCCTTAGTTCCCCCTCAAGAGAGTTGTTCTCCGAAACTTTCTCCCTCCCTGGGAAAGACCTTTGATAGAATATGCTAAACCTTCTGGTCAGAAGGTGGGAGCTTCCCTTGCAGAGTTCCATGGGAAATGGTATAATCAAAATCCCTTTCGGGGTTATTGATCGACCCAGATGGTGCTTTAGGGCTTGTTGCCGAGCTGCACCTTGGTTTCCGCGAATGAATCGAGGTGGATAAACAAAGGACCCCTGTAATCGAACCCTCCATCAGGCCGTATCTGAGTCTTTCGATCGGCGTTGTCGCCATCTCCTTCGCCTCCATCTTCATCCGCCTAGCTGAGGCACCGCCTTTAGTTATCGCTGCTTATCGTCTGAGCTTAGCCTCCTTAGCCTTAGCTCCCTTAGCCCTCACCCGGTCAAGGAGTGAATGGGAGATCTTGAACAGGGACGAGATCGGCTTGGCCTTTGGAGCGGGTTTGTTTTTGGCATTGCATTTCGCATCCTGGATAACCTCACTGGAGTATACCTCAGTGGCCAGCTCGGTGGTCTTAGTCACCACCCATCCTATCTTTGTAGGCCTCGCCTCCCATTTCCTATTTAATGAGAGGCTGTCTCCGCGGATGTCCATGGGGATCGCTCTCTCCGTATTGGGAGGGATGGTCATTGGCTATGGCGACTTTGGCTTGGGGCAGAATGAGTTGCTCGGCGACTTATTAGCCACCGCAGGGGCGGTGATGGCCGCCGGGTACTTCCTCATCGGGCGACGGTTGAGGTCCAGGCTCTCCCTGGTGGCGTACATTTCCCTCGTCTATTCCACGGCAGCGGCGACGGTGGTGGCCTTTTGCGCGCTTACAGGGCAGGAATTCGTAGGCTATCCTCAGCAGACCTACCTCATGTTCATCCTACTGGCTTTAGTGCCTCAGCTCATCGGACATTCGTCCCTCAATTGGGCCCTGCGATACCTCTCCGCCACTTTTGTCTCCGTCTCCATCCTGGGCGAACCTATTGGCTCCACCATCTTGGCCTACTTTTTCCTGAACGAGGTCCCTACCCCTCACAAGATAATGGGTGGAGTGTTGATCTTGGCAGGGATTTACATCGCCTCCCGCGAGCAGAAGTGAGTGATGATGAGATATATCCTATTCGATCTTGACGAAACTCTCTATCCCAGAGAATCGGGGCTTATGCAGGAGATCAGCCGGCGCATCAGCTTGTATATGGAAGAGAAGCTGGGCCTGGAACCCAGCTTGGTTAAACGCCTGCGTAATGAATACTACACCCGCTACGGCACCACCATGATGGGCCTGATGGTCAACTACGGCATAGACCCCGAAGATTACTTGGCCTATGTCCATGATATCCCCCTGGAAGACTACATAGGCCCCGATAGGGAGCTTAATACTGCATTAGAGGGGATCGAGACGGAGAAGGTGGTCTTCACCAACGCCTCAATGGAGCACGCTCAACGTGTGCTGAGAATTCTGGGAATCGAACACCACTTCAAGCATATCATTGACATTCGAGATCTAGGTTATCTGAGCAAGCCAAACTTAGGGGCCTATCAGCGCGCCCTGGAGATCTTGAACGCCAAGGGAAGGGAGTGCCTCATCGTTGACGATAACGCCCGCAACCTTATGCCGGCTAAGGAGCTGGGGATGACCACCGTACTGGTGGGGAGCAGTGATAAAGCATGGTGGGTGGATTTCGCGATCGATAGGGCAGCTGAGATAGATGAGGTGGTGGAAAAACTAAAGATGGTTACACAATAGCCGTAAGATACGCGATGTCGGACTTGCTTAACTCGTCTGCAAGGTATCGGAGTTTACATCCAACTATGTAACCACTTTACCAGAGAGGGGCCATGGTCAAGAGGCTCATCGTTAACGCCGATGACTTCGGCCGCAGCCTCGGGATCAATCGAGGCATTATCGAAGCCCATAAGCGGGGAATCGTGACCAGCACCAGTCTGATGGTTAACATGCCCGCCGCCGAGGAGGCCCTCGCCCTGGCGGAGGGGTGTCCAGATTTGGGAGTGGGGGTGCATCTGGTCTTCACCACGGGACGTCCTATACTCCCTCCAGAACGAGTACCCACCTTAGTCGACGAGCGAGGCGAGTTCCTCGATCGAAGGCTTTGGATACCCCGGATCAAGGAGATCGACCTCAAGCAGCTTAAGATCGAGCTTAAGGCCCAGATCGAGCACTTCATCGAGCAGTGCGGAAGGCCTACTCACCTGGATTGCCATCATTTCACACACCTTTATCCGCCCTTCTTCGCCATCATCGTCGAGCTGGCGGCGGAATTTGGACTCCCTATGCGGGTCCCCTTCGGGCGAAACTGGGAGGCCATAGATGTTGAGCGCTTCGGGCTGACCCCCGAACAGGCGCGGGAGATTGTCAAACGAGATCTGGAGCTGGTTCGCTCCTCGGGCGTCCCCCACCCCGATCACTTCGTGGGGGAGTTCTTCGGTCGAGGGAACATCGGGGTGGAAGATCTCCTGGACATCCTGGCCCATTTGGAGGAGGGCGTCACAGAGCTAATGTGTCATCCCGGTTACGTGGATGAAGAACTGCGGCGCTCCAGCCGCTACGTGGAGGAAAGGGAACAGGAACTCGCTTCCTTGACCGATCCCAGGGTGCGGGAGGCGGTAGAGAAATTCGATATCGAGTTGATAAATTATAAGGGGGTTCTGAAATGAGCATACGATGGCATGATTACTACTCCGAATGTGCGCGGCGGATGACCAGTTCCGCCATCAGGGAGATCCTCAAGTTCGCCCAACGGCCTGAGATCATCTCCTTTGCCGGAGGCATGCCGGCTCCGGAACTCTTCCCCACCAAAGAGATGGAAGAAATCTGCTCCTATACCCTGACGGAAAAAGGGACCGAGGCCCTCCAATACGGCATCACGGAGGGTTATCCACCCCTCAGGAGCTTCCTGGTGGAGAAGATGGCCGCCTATGGCCTGGGCACCAGCGAGGAGAATATCGTGGTCACTGCAGGCTCCCAGCAGGCCCTCGACCTCATCGGGCGTGTCTTCCTCGACCCCGGCGACGCCATCCTGCTGGAGAAGCCCTCCTATGTGGGGGCCATCCAGGCCTGGCGGGCCTATGGGGTTAAGTTCGCCACCGTTCCCCTCGATGAGAAGGGCATGCGAGTCGACCTCCTGGAGGAGGCCATCATGGAGAGCAAGCCCAAATTCATCTATGTGCTGCCCAACTTCCACAACCCCGCCGGCGTGACCCTCGCTTTAGAGCGACGGGAGAAGCTAGTGGAGTTGGCCGCCCGGCACAGCGTACCCATTGTGGAGGACGACCCCTACGGTGAGCTGCGCTACGAAGGAGAGCATCTGCCACCCTTAGCCGTACTCGACGCTAAGCGGAACGGGGGCAATGTCCTTTACCTCGGCACCTTCTCCAAGCTCATCGCCCCTGGCCTGCGCCTGGGTTGGGTGGTGGCCCCGGCCGAGGTTGCCCGCCAGTTGGTGCTGGCCAAGCAGGGAGCCGACCTGCACACCAACTCCTTCGGCCAGGTGATGGTCTATGAGTATTGCCGTCGCGGACTGCTCCAGCCCCACATTGAGGAAATCATCGCCACCTACCGGGAGCGCCGCGATGCCATGCTGGCCGCGCTGGAGAGGTATTTCCCCGAGGGCGTGCGTTGGACGAAGCCCGAGGGGGGGCTTTTCCTGTGGGTGATCCTGCCGGAGGAGGTGGACAGCGTGGAGCTGCTCAAGGAGGCAGTGGAGGAGAAGGTGGCCTTCGTCCCCGGCACGGCCTTCTACGCCGATGGCACGGGCCACAACACCATGCGCCTCACCTTCGCCACCGCTAATCCGGAGATGATCGAGGAGGGAATTAAGAGGCTGGGAAAGGCGATTAAGAAACGGCTAGAAGCCTCATGAGCGAAAAACGCGTTGTCGAGACCACCCTCCGCGTCCGTTACGCTGAAACGGATGCCATGGGCATCGTCTATCACACCAACTACATCGTCTGGTTCGAGGTAGGACGGGGGGAATTCTTCCGCCAGCAAGGAATGGACTACGCTGATTGCGAAGCCCAAGGCATCTTCTTCCCCCTGGCTGAGGTTTACGTCCGCTATATCTCCCCTGCTCGCTACGGAGACCTGGTAAAGGTCAAGACCTGGGTGGAAAAAGTCGGCAGCCGAAGCATCACCTTTACCTACGAGGTAACGAGGGCTGAGACCGGCCAGATCCTGGCCACCGGCTGGACAAAGCATATCTGTGTGGATGCAAACAATCGAGTCAGGAGGATTCCCGGGAAGATCATAGAGTTGATCAAAGGATAAAAAGGGCGCTTCCGCGCCCTTCGGCTAATCGAGGTTGAGTTTTAAATATAAAGGAGGAGTGAAAATGGAGAAGATTTGGCTAAAGCACTATGAGCCTGAGGTCCCGCACACGATCGATTACCCTGACAAGCCCCTCCATTGGGCCTTGGAGGAGGCAGCTAGGAAGTACCCCGACAACGCAGCCACGATCTTCTTCGGAGCTAAGCTTACCTACCATGAGCTTAACGAACAGGCCAATAGATTCGCTGCTGCCCTGGCTGCCCTGGGAGTGAAGAAGGGCGATCGGGTCTCCATTCACCTCCCCAACTGCCCCCAATTCCCTATCGCCTATTACGGCACCCTCAAGGCGGGAGGAGTGGTCGTCCCCACCAATCCCCTCTACGTAGAGAGGGAGATAGAGCGTCAGCTTAACGACTCCGGCGCTGAGACCATCGTCACCTTGACCAAATTTTACCCCGTGGTGAGGCGGGTCAAGGATAAGACCAAAATCCGCAACCTCATCGTCACTAACATCAAGGAGTACTTCCCTCCGCTCATCAAATTGCTGTTCACCCTCTTCAAGGAGAAGAAAGAGGGACACCGCCCTCCTATCGTCAGGGAGCCGGGTACCTATTTCTTCCAGGAGCTCCTAGCTAAGTACCCTCCCGAGGCCCCTAAGGTGGAGGTAGACCCCGAGGATTTAGCCCTTCTCCAGTATACTGGCGGGACGACCGGGGTGCCTAAGGGGGCTATGCTCACCCACAGGAACATGTTGGTGAATGCCATCCAGACCCGATATTGGCTCTCGGACCTCAAAGAGGGGGAAGAGGTGCTGCTCGCTGTCCTGCCCTTCTTCCACGTCTATGGGATGACCGTGTGCATGAACATGCCCGTCTACGCAGCCTCGACGATGGTGCTCCTGCCGCAGTTCAAGACCAAGGATGTCTTAGAGGCGATCAACAAATACAAGCCTACCCTCTTCCCCGGGGTAGCAACGATGTATGTGGCCATCAACAACTATCCAGGGGTGGAGAAGTATGACATCAGTTCCATCAGGGCTTGCATCGCCGGGGCCATGCCTCTGCCCTACGAGGTCTGGACCAAGTTCGAGGAGATCACCGGCGGGAGGCTTGTGGAAGGCTATGGCCTGACCGAGGCCTCGCCAGTGACCCATTGCAACCCCATCTATGGGCTGCGTAAACCCTGTATCGGCATCCCCTTCCCGGACACAGATGCCAAGATCGTAGACCTGGAGACGGGTGAGAAGGAGCTGCCCATCGGGGAGATTGGTGAGTTGGCGGTTAAAGGCCCCCAGGTGATGAAGGGCTATTGGAACATGCCCGAGGAGACGGAGCTGGTCCTGAAGCCGGACGGCTGGCTCCTCACGGGCGACATCGCCAAAGTGGACGAGGACGGCTACTTCTACATCGTCGACCGCAAGAAGGAGATGATCCTCTCCGGTGGCTACAACATCTATCCCAGGGACATCGAGGAAGTGCTCTACGCTCATCCCAAGGTCAAGGAAGCAGCAGCCGTAGGCATCCCCGATGAATACAAAGGGGAGGTGCCTAAGGTTTTCATCGTCCTCAAGGAGGGGGAGACGGCCACCGAGGAGGAGATACTGGCCTACTGCAGGGAGAAACTGGCCGCATACAAGGTCCCGAAATACGTGGAATTCAGGAAGGAGCTCCCCAAGAGCATGGTGGGCAAGATCCTTAGGAGGGTGCTGGCCGAGGAAGAGAAAAGGAAGGCAGCCAAAGGATGAAAGGGGTAGGGGCGTAGCGGTTGCTACGCCCCTACTCGCTCAGATTGCCCTTATCTCTCGCTTCATGAAGATGGTATAGGCGATGGCGAAGCAGATTGCTATCAGCGCTACCAAACTCACTATCTGGGGCCACACGATCAGCAGGCTCTGACCCACAGGGAGCGGGTTGGTGGGGATCTCAGCTTTGGCTTCCGAGAGGAGAAACGCTAAACCCACCCCCCTGAAGCTGGGAACCAATACGGCCATGGTGGCCTCCTCAAAGAGGGTTGTGGGGGAGATACGCATGACCATATCTTTTATGCGCTCATGCCTTGCCCAGACCTTCGGGCCAGAGTCCGGGCTGAGGGGAGCCATCTGATCGGCGACGAGCCCAGCGACCATGTAAAGAAAGAAGGTGAAGAAGATCCAAATCGCTATGGAGGCCAAAGCGGAGCTCGTCGTTCGCCTGAACACCACCGAGAAGAGAAGGCCCAAACCCAGCCAAAAGCCTACGTAGATCACGCTTATCCCCCAGAAGATCCCGATCCTCCAGAGCTCCTCCTCACTGGGTCCGAAGCCGAGCATGCGGATCCCCAGCCCAAGGATGACCAGGATGATGCTCGCCAGCGTTATGGCCACAGTCACCAGGCCGGCCATGAACTTGCCGTTGATCCACGAATCCCTGAAGATAGGCTGGGCCAGGACCCGGCTGATGGTCCTTCGCGAAAATTCGCTGTTCACGGCATCGAACCCCAGGATGATCCCTATGAGCGGTCCGAAGAAGCTGAGGAAGGAGATGAAGGGGGGGAGGGCCCCGCCATGGGAGGTGAATAGGCTTAGGAAGATGAACTCCGTAGGTGCTCCCCCAATAGCCTGGGCAGCTGTATAAACGGAGACCACCCCAACGACACAGATCAGAAGGAGCAGGATCATGAATCGCCTGCTGCCGAAATTGTCCGCCAGTTCCTTCCAAAAGACGACCGACATAGGTCACCCCTCCTGGAAGTATCTCAGATAGATCTCCTCCAGGGTTGGAATCTGGCCTCTTAGCCCCAAAATGGTCCCTCCGCTCTCCGTTATCGCCCGCGATACCTCCGCCCTCAGGTCCTTCTCACACCTGATGTGCAAGGTGTTGCCCAAGGATTCGACCGCACGCACCCCTTCCACCCGTTCCACAGCCTGGATGAGCTCTGGGCTTACTTCCGAGAGCTCCACCTCGATCGTGGACCCTCCTTCGCCCACCATCTTGGCCCCCAACTCCTCTATTGTCCCCTCGGCGACCAGCTTCCCTTCGCTGATTATGCCCACCCGGTCGCAGATCCTCTGGACCTGATAGAGGAGGTGGGAGGCCACGAGGACTGTGATGCCATGCTCTTTGCTCATCTCGGTTATGAGCTCTAAAATCTGATTGGCGCCCTCTGGGTCTATCCCCGTCGTCGGCTCATCCAGGATGACAAAGGAGGGGTCCTTGATCAGGACATCGGCTATCCCTAAACGCTGCTTCATCCCTCGGGAGAGTTTCCCCACCTCCCAATCGGCCACCTCCAGGAGGCCAACCCTTTTTAAGGCCTCCTCAATCCTTCCGGCTGATTCCTTATCGGGTATCCTGTTCAGCCGGGCAATGAACCTCAGGTTCTCCTTAGCTGTCAGATCCTCGTAGAAGCCTACGTTTTCAGGGAGGTAACCGGTTATCCTCTTGACCTCGAGGGGCTCCTTGGTAGAGTTATGCCCGCACACTTTAACTTCACCCGAGGTGGGCTCGGTAAGCCCCAGCAGCATCAGGATAGTAGTGGTCTTCCCCGCACCATTGGGGCCTAAGAAGCCATAGATCTCCCCCTCTTTTATTCGAAGGTTTAAATTCTCCACCGCTTTGACGCCGTCATAGTATTTGCAGAGGTCCTTTGTCTCCACTACCCAGTCCATCTCATCTCCTCCCCAATTTTGCGAAGAGACCAAGCAGGCCACCTATCACCACCACGATGATGGCGATCCCAAACCATCCCCAAGTCATAGGCGTGCCTACGGTCACCCGCAGCTCCATCTCCTCCCGAGCCCCTTTGCCGGAGGCGGTCAAGGTGACTACGTAATCGCCGGGGATGGCCTTCGCCTTCGGCTTGATGGTGACCTCTACTTTCTCCGGCTTCATTGCCTCAGTCAACGGTGGAAGGGAGGGGATTCTCTCGGGCTTGAAGGAGACCTCCCACTCTTTGGGCTTGCTGGAGAAGAAGCTGATGTCCAAGATCGAATCCGAGCCTTCATTCCACAGGTAAATGGTGAAGTGCTTCTCCTGGCCGGCCAGGGCTTTGACGTTCCTCGTCTCGCCTCTGCCCAGGACCTCAGCCTCAGTTCCCAGCTTCAATTCGTAGGTCCCAGTGACCTCGGCTACAAGCTCGATGGTCGTCATCTCCTCGCCTGCCTTGGCGGTAAATATGGCCTTATACTTCCCCTTCTTAACTCCTGGGGGAGGGATGAGGACGAACCTAAGCCTCTCCGTCCTATCGGCGTCCACCTTTATGGAGGAGATCCTCTTCTCTCTCTCATATCTCGGAGTGCAGTAGGCTCCCCACCCATAGGGGATCTCAGCTCCGAGGTCGAAGACCCGAGGCTCATCGGCCTTATTCTTAAGGTCGAGATCGAACTCGAAGTTCTTCCCAGCGGGTTGCTTCAGGGATGGATACTCGGTCGTGAGCTCCGCTCCCTTGGCCGTCTCAGCCTCCTTCGGCTTAGCCCCCTTAGGCTTCAGGGTGACTATAACCTCCTGTGACCTCGAGAGCTGCCCATCCTCAGTGGTTCCCTGCAGGATAAACTTATAATCGCCCTCAGCTGCATCTTCAGGTGGCTTAGCCTTGAAGTCCAATTCCAGAGAATTATGCTCCCCTTCACAGCTGAGGTGGACGGCTTGAACTTCATACCTTGGGCAACACTTCTCGAACCTTGCCCCCCAGCCCTCCGGACCCGAGATGGAGAGGAGGATGTCCTCATCCTTCTCGCCTGTGTTGGTGATCCGTACGTCGAGGGTTATCTCCCCGTCCTTCTCGACGACTATGTGGGTATACTCAGTGGAGATGGAGAAGCCCCTCTTGGCCCCTTGGGCTCCGGCGATGCCAGAACTCCCCAAGCTCACCAGGGTTGCCAGGAAGGCAAGAGCCGCAAGCACTCTCTTAAGCCTGTCCATCTTTCACCTCCTTCGCCATTGCTTAAACGGGGTCCGCCTTAACCAAGTAAAAACCCGGCTAAGATCCTGGAAATCGAAATCGAGCCTCCGTGTGGAATAAGCCCTTTGGGATCACAATGCTATTCACACCCGAAGCCTCGATTCGATCCCCAAATTTCCAACCGGGTTTGTAAGCTTAGGCTCTTAGATTATATGCCCCTTTGCTTTCCTTGTCAAGTGCCTTCAGCTTGGCTCGATGAATCGGACAGTAAAGCTTCCAGCTCCTCTTCCTCTAACGTCTCCTTCTCGATGAGCTTCTCAGCAAGGGCATCCAGTTTATCCCTCTTAGCGATGATTATGGCTTTCGCCCTCTCATACGCTTCTCCCACAATCCTCCTCACCTCTTGGTCTATCTCCTTAGCTATCTCCTCGCTGTAATCCCTGTGTTCTCTTATCTCCTTCCCCAGGAACACCAGCTCCTCTTTCTTTCCGAAGGTGAGGGGACCGAGCTTCTCGCTCATCCCATATCTGGTAACCATCTTCCTGGCGAGCTTTGTGGCTTGCTCAAGGTCGTTCGCGGCGCCGGTGGTCACGTCCCCGAAGATCACCTCTTCAGCGACCCGTCCCCCCAACAGCCCAGCGAGCTCGTCCTCAAACTTGCTCTTTGTCTTCAGGTACCTGTCCTCCTCGGGCAGAGGCATGGTGTAGCCGAGGGCCATCCCCCTCGAGATGATGGATACTTTATGCACAGGGTCGCAATGGGGTAGCTCGTACATCACCAAAGCATGTCCTGCCTCATGGTAGGCTATGATCCTTTTCTCCTCCTCGCTGATAATCCTGCTCTTTCGCTCCCTGCCTGCTATAACCCTCTCTATGGCCCTCTCAAACTCGGACATGCCTATGCTCTTCTTCCCCTCTTTGGCAGCTAAGATGGCCGCTTCGTTTACGATGTTCTCTATATCTGCACCCACGAGGCCAGGGGTCTGACGGGCCAGAACCCTTAAGTCCACCTCCTCATCCAAGGGTTTATCCCTTACATGGACCCTGAAGATGGCTTCCCTCTCCTTCACATCCGGCTTGTCCAGGACAACCCATCTATCGAATCTGCCGGGCCTCAGGAGCGCTGGATCAAGGATATCAGGACGGTTTGTGGCGGCCAGAACGATGACGTTAGTATCCGTGTCGAAGCCATCCATCTCCACCAGAATCTGGTTGAGCGTCTGTTCCCTCTCGTCATGGCTGCCCCCCAAACCAGCCCCGCGGTGGCGGCCCACAGCGTCGATTTCATCGATGAAGACGATGCAAGGGGAATGGCGCTTGGCCTGAGCGAAGAGGTCCCTTACTCTGGCCGCTCCAACACCCACGAACATCTCCACGAACTCACTGCCGGAGATGGAGAAGAAGGGGACCCCCGCCTCACCTGAGACCGCTTTAGCCAAGAGGGTCTTACCCGTCCCCGGAGCCCCGACGAGGATCACCCCCTTAGGTATCCTCGCCCCTAAGGAGGAGAATTTCTCCGGCTCCTTCAGAAACTGGATTATCTCCTCCAGATCCTCTTTGGCCTCCTCGACTCCTGCCACATCGTCGAAGGTCACCTGCGGACGGTCGCCCTTGAAAAGGCGCGCCCTGCTCCTTCCGAAGGAGAAGGCTTGGCTGTTCGCTCCCTGAGCCTGTCGTGCGAGGAAGTAGAAGAAGCCACCGATGAACAGGATAGGCAGGAAGGTTCCTAAGATCGAGAGCCAGTTAACCCAACTGTTGGGAGGGGCCACTTCTATCTCCACGCTTTGGAGCTCATCCTGGGTCACCCCTAAATCCCGCAGGAGTTCCACTACTCCGATTCCTTGCTCCTTGCGGGAGACGATCACCCTCCCATCGGTGCGCGTGATCTTCAGCTCATCCCCCCGCACGGTTATCTTGCTGACTTCCCCATTTTTAATCTGATCGGCCACCCTATTAAGGGGAACCGTGATAGGCGACTTCTCCTGTTTTCCCCCCAAGGAGTTGTACAAGAAAAAAGCCATCAATGTGAGCAACGAGAGATACAAAAACACCCTCTTAAAATCCATCCTCCACCTCTCCTCAATTTAAGTATAGCACGCACCCGACGATCTGTCAAACGAAGGATGTGCTTGCCAAATCGCCCTGGCGATGATATAATTCGAATGTTCGATTTTCGTGGGGGTAGTGGCTTTGGAGGCAATTGAAGAGCAGATCGTAGTTTTTCTGCAGGACCTTTTATCCACGATCGGCTGGACGGGCGTGATAACGGCAATGGCTCTGGAGAGTGCCTGCATCCCTTTGCCCAGCGAGATCACCATGCCCTTAGCCGGTTGGATGCTCATCCAAGCTAAGGGGCTCTCCATCTGGAGCACCCTTTGGGCCGGATTCTATGGAGGTCTAGGCTGCACCATCGGTTCGGTGGTTACCTATTGGATAGGGGCACGGAGCGGCCGCCCCCTCCTGGAGAAATACGGCAAGTATCTCCTCATCTCCAGGCATGACCTCGAGCTGGCCGACTATTGGTTCAACAAGTATGGAGAGGCCACAGCCTTCTTCTCGCGGCTGTTGCCCATTGTGCGCACCTTCATCTCCCTACCGGCTGGGGTGGCTCGCATGCATCTGGGCAAATTCACCATCCTCACCTTCGTCGGCTCGTTCTTGTGGTGCATCGTCCTGGCCTGGGTCGGCTTCCTCTTCGGCGAGCACTGGAGGACGGTGCGAAGGGCCATGCGCCCCTTCGACATCCCTATCGCCCTCTCCCTGCTGGCCCTCCTCGGTTGGCACATCTACCGGCACGTCAAACAGGCCGATTGAACTGCCTCAGGGCACGATCCAGATGGTGGCCATGCCCCCTACATGGAGGGAATCCTCAGTGATGAAAAGGGTTCGGACATTGAGTCGCAGGAAGACGTTATCCCTGAGCCGTCCCTCCCAGACAATGGAGTCGCCCAGCTTACGGTAGGGATAGCCCTCGACCCCACTCAGCTCTGCCCCTTTTTCCGTCTTCCTCAAATATTCGATTGTGGTGCCAGGGATGCGGCCGCCCCGCGAAATAGTGTACGCCACGGGGGCATGGTATTCCATGGGCGAAGTGGTGATGGGGCCAGGAACAGGGTTGGGATCCTGCACCGTGACCTTGGCCATCCCGCCGACGTGGAGGGTCTCCTCAGTATACCACAGGACTCGCAGCGAAAGCGCCAACTCCACGCTTTTAGCTGGGCTGCCGTGCCAATCTAAGGAATCCCCTTTCTGCTTGAACGCCCTCTCCCCAGCGATGAGCACTTCTGCCTCTTTGCCGGAGAGGCCAACGTAGCGGATAGGCGCCCCCGGCAACTCCTCCCCTACCCGAATCCCCCTTTCAAGAGGGGCCGAATAGGTTAACTCCGAAACGGGGCCGCCCGTTCCAGGCTTACAGCCGACCATCCCTGGAGTCAACAAAGCCAGGATAGCGAGCAAGAATATCGCCTTTCGCATCTCGATCCTCCGCTGGGGATTATACCACGAGGTTGAGGGATTGACAATTCGCATCCAATTATGATAAACTCTCACAAAGGAGCCTATAGGGAGGGACGATGGGAGATAGACGCATCGACCTTCACATCCATTCCTTCTTCAGTGATGGGGTTCTCCTCCCCAGTGAGATACTGAGGAGAGCCCAAGCTTTGGACTTCGAGGCTATCGCCATCACCGACCATGTCGATGCCTCCAACCTCGAAGAGGTCCTGGAAAGCCTTTTGCGCCTCTTGGAGGAACAGGAGAGCGATCGCCCAATCACCTTCATCCCCGGCGTGGAGCTCACTCATGTGTCTCCGGCGAGCATCCCCAGGTTAGCTAAACGGGCTAAGGAACTGGGGGCGGGTTTGGTGCTCGTGCACGGGGAGACCATCGTAGAGCCGGTGATAGAGGGGACTAACAGGGCAGCGGTGGAGTGCCCCGATGTGGACCTGCTGGCCCATCCGGGCTTCATCACCCTTAGGGAAGCTGAGATCGCCGCCCGGAACGGCGTCTACCTCGAACTCTCCGCTCGGGGAGGGCATGCTCTGACCAACGGCCATGTGGCCCGTGTCGCTTTAGCCGCTGGGGCCAAGCTCGTGGTTAACTCCGATGCCCATTCCCCCAGTGATCTGATCGGCCAGGAGATGGCTCGCCTGGTGGCTAAAGGGGCTGGCCTGAATGAGGAGGAAGTGGAAAGGGCCACGGTGATCAACCCTCGAGAGTTGGTCAAGCGTGCCCTCGAGCGGAGATAGCTTAGCAGCGGCTGCACTCAGGTCGAGGCCACCCGGCAAGGTATCAAGGGAAAGGAACTCGCTATGATCCAACAAAGTGTACCAGTCACCTGCCCGCAATGTGGGTTTCAGTTTACAGCTCAAGTCCGATTCATAGTCGATGTGGGAAAGGAGCCAGAGCTGAAAAAACGGCTGCTGGAGGGGAAGATCAACCAAGCCGTCTGCCCTCGATGTCAGGCGGCAGGCACGCTGAACATCCCCTTCCTCTACCATGATCCCCAGAAGGAATTGCTCCTGTGCTTCATCCCTCTGGAGTTAGAGATGAACGAGATGAAGCGGCAGGAGCTTATCGGCACCCTCACCAATGAACTGATAAGCTCGATGCCCCAGGAGAGGCGGAAGGGCTACCTCCTCCAGCCCAAGATCTTCTTCGATCTGCAGAGGATGGCCGACGAGATACTAAAGGCCGACGGGATCACCCAAGAGGAATTGGAGAATTGGCGGGCCAACATGGACCTCATCCGCCGCTTCTTAGATGCTCCCAATGAGGATGTCCTCCGGATCATGGTCCGGGAGAACGACGCCCGGCTGGACGAGAGGTTCTTCCAGGCCTTGTTCCTCTACACTAGTGCGGTCAGAGCCGATGGCGAAGAGGCCTTAGCCCAGCGCCTGATGAGGCTGCACGGGAAACTTCTGGAGTTGAGCAGCTTAGGGAGAAGGAGAAAGGGGAGGCGAGAGATCATCGAGGCTTTAGGGAAGGGGATGAGCAAGGAGGAGTTCCTGGAAAGGCTGATAAGCTGCTGGGATGATCAGGCCAGGTTGGAGGGGATGGTAGATGCCGGCTTCTCCCTCCTGGACTACTGGTTCTTTAAGGCTCTGACGGGGAGGATCGAAGCGGCTCTGGCCGAGGGGAAGGAGCAGGAAGCCCAACGCCTGACGGAATTAAGGGACAAGATCCTGGACATCAGAAGCAAGATAGAGAAGGAGGAACGGACCGGCTTCCAAAGGGCTGCCGATTTGCTCAGGGAGATCATGCGGAGCGAAGACATCAAACTGGCAGTGCAAGAGCATCAGAGGGAGATAGATGACTTCTTCTTCGCCGTGCTATCGGCAAACATCGAGGGAGCCGAATCCGCCGGATTTAAAGAGGAGGCCGAGAAGATGAAACACATAAGGGAGATCGCCCTCGACCTGCTCAGAGAGACGATGCCCCCGCAGGTTAAGCTCATCAACCGGCTGCTCAAAGCCTCGTACCCTGAGGAAACGCGGAAATTACTGGAGGAAAACGCCGATCAGGTCGATCAGAGCCTGGTGGAATTCATGGACCTCATGGCCATAAACCTGAGGCAAGAGGGCGAGATCGAGGAGGCCCAACGCCTGATGAAGATCAGGGAGCAGGCTTCGAGCATGATATGAAGGGGACGACTCTCCGAAGGTTCACTTCCCCTTCCAGCCCCGAACTCCTGACCTTCCTTCTGGAGGATCCAGCCAGTAACCTCTTCCTCATCGCCGATCTGGATCAATTTGGGCTCGATCATCCCTATCTAAGCTACTATGGCGGATACATCGGGGGCGAGCTGGAAGGGGTATTCATGGTCTATTACGAGAGCGGTGGCTTATACTGGCACGATCGAGCAGTGCTGGCCAGCTTCGCCGAGCTTGCCAGAGAGAGGGGTGTAAGGTTTATCACTGGATGCCGCCGTCAGGTGAATCCACTCCTAGAGCACTTCGCCCCCGTAGAGATAGCCAGTTGCGATGAATGCATCTACTGCTGGCTGGCGCCGGAGGACTTCCGCAGGGCGAGCCATCGGCTGGCCAGGAAGGCCACCCTGGCCGATGTGGAAATTTTGACCGAGTTCTATGCCCACAACTTCGGCATCGTCCCTCTCAGCCGCCAAGAGCACCGGAAGAGGGTGACACGGAGGCTCGAGAACGGCACCGTGTACCTGATAGAGAAAGGCGGTCGGGTGGTCTCGGCCGCCTACTCCAGCGTCGAGGGGGCTGGGATGGCCATGATCGGAGGTGTGGCCACCTTGGAGGGCGAGCGCAACAAAGGATATGCCACCGACTGCGTGAATTCCCTCTGCGCCGACCTCTTGGGCAGAGGCTTCACCCCTCATCTCATCTACATAGTAGGGAATCGCCCTGCGGCACGGGTCTACGAGAAGGTCGGCTTCCGGCCCATCGACCGATGGCTGTTAGTGCAGCTGAACCTTTAGTTAGGGGTTCTCGAACCGGAAGCCGTGGCCGCGTACGGTCACTATGTATTGATGGTGTGGGTCGAGCTCGGCAATCCTCCTCCGCAAGCGCCTGATCAGGGCGTCGATGGCCTGATCTGATATCCCCTCCTCAGCCTTCTCCCCCCAAACAGCTTCTACTATCTCGTCCCTGGTACACACTTGTCCTGGTTTTCCGTACAGAAGCGCCAGCAAGCGAAACTGCGCCGGGGCAAGGGGAGGGGAAAGCTCCCTCCCCTTCACCCAGACCCTGCGGCTTTCCCTATCTAGATAGAGGCCGATCCGCTTTGCCTCCTCCGAGACCAAAGGGGCTGTGGCCTCCGCCCCCACAAAGGCCAGCTTCACGCACAGAGCGATCTGGATCTCGTCGCCGTCCCGCAGGATGCAGGGCTCGCGCACCTCGCGCCCGTTGACGAAGGTGCCGTTTTTGCTGCCCAGATCCTCAAGGATGTAGCGGCCGTCTTGGTAGCTTATCCGGGCATGCCGGCGGGAGACCTGACGCTGGGGAAGGACGATATCGCAATCCTCGCTGCGCCCGATGGTCAGCACATCACCGGCGATGACCCACTTCCTGCCGATGGACTCGCCCTCCACCATGATCAAAAGGGGCTTCTCTCCGTTCATCTCCAAACCTCAGGAACCTCGCCCTCGAGATCACAGCGCTTTACAAAAGGGGCTTAATTAGGTATAATCGGTTTTGAGGACACACCACGCAATTGGCGACAAGGAGGAGAAGAGCTTTGCCCCAACCCTTGACACCGGGGACCATTCTGCGGTCAAGGTACAAAATTATAGAGTTGATAGGTCAAGGGGGCATGGGTGCCGTCTATCGGGCTGAGGACCTGCGCCTGGAGGGAAGGCAATGCGCAGTGAAAGAGGTCTGGCCCGAGCCCGGAGCACCTCCTTCTATTCAAGCCCAGGCCAGGGAGCAGTTCCACCGCGAAGCCAGCGTCCTGGCCAGGCTTGACCACCCCAACCTTCCTAAGGTTTCCGATTACTTCTCCGAAGGGGATCGGGATTACCTAGTCATGGACTTCGTATCAGGCCGAAATCTGAAGGAGGTGGTGGACGAGGCGCGCCGCCAAGGTAAGTTCCTGGAGGAGAAAAAGGTTTTGACATGGGCCAGACAATTATGCCAAGCACTGGAATACCTCCACAGCCAGGACCCACCTATCCTCCATCGGGACATCAAACCCTCCAACATCAAGCTCACCCCGAGTGGAGCCATCAAATTGGTGGACTTCGGCCTGGTCAAGCTCCTGGCACCGGACGATGCCAGGACGATCACCATCCTGCGAGGTCGGGGCACCATGCATTACACCCCCCTGGAGCAGTACGGAGGCGACGCCGGACACACCGACATTCGCTCTGACATCTACTCCTTAGGGGCCACCCTCTATCATCTGCTCACTAACCGTCCTCCCCCCGATGCTAAGCAGCGCTTCCTTAAGCCCGATTCCCTCATCCCTCCGCGCGAGCTCAATCCCTCCATCCAACCGCGGACAGAGAAGGCCATCCTCTGGGCCATGGAGATGCACCCCGATAAGAGGCCGGCGAGCGTGGCCGAATTCAGGGCCGAGCTGTTCGCTCCCCCATCGGTCATCGAATTCATCACTGAGAGGGAGGAGTGGATGGAAGCCATCAGAGAGAACAGAGTGCTCCTGGCCATCGCCCTTGGCCTGCTCCTCCTCGCCCTGCTAATAACCCTCCTATCGTCTCCAGCGTAGCGTCGGGGCTTGCCCTGTGGGTAGTTTCACACCCTACAGGGCTTGCCCCCGACAAAAATGCGCGGGATTTCACCCCGATGACCCTTTCAGATTCCTCCTTTCCCTGATCACCTCCACTAAGGTATAGCCAGTGGCGAATGCCAGACAGATCAATGGCGCCCCCCAGCGCTGGGGAAGGCGCTGAAGCAACTCTACTCTGGCTAGACCTAGCCCATAGAGGTTATACCCCACCAAGCCCCAGATCAAGCTCATGAGGGAAGTCCTCAGCTTCACGGAAGGGCTCCGTTTGCCCTGTACCACGTAGCCTATGCCCCCCACTAAAGAGATGCACAGCAAGGATAACAGGAGTTCTCCCCCTCCGAGCCTCCTCTCGGCCTTCCCCTTAATGG
>Ga0190286_1000239_pt1 | contig 25499 bp, 27 predicted proteins | sample 48691834_MG_FD_183241 | JGI IMG/M metagenome (GOLD analysis project Ga0190286, IMG submission 183241) | Hydrothermal vent microbial mat bacterial communities from Southern Trench, Guaymas Basin, Mexico - 4869-18-3-4_MG | ecosystem: Environmental > Aquatic > Marine > Hydrothermal vents >... | reverse complement strand
CCGGTAGTACTTTAAGAGAGTCGATGTCTCAAGAGGGGCAGACCGGTAGAAAAAGGATGGGCGAAATAGGGGAGATGAATCGTAAGAGGCTTGGTGAAAGTGCTGAAAGCGGTAGACAAATCTTAAGATCCACTACTCAGGATAAAATAAACCAACGTAGTACGGAGCAGCAAAATAGATCGCTTGGTGAAAGGATACGTCAATATGATATTGGTAGATTTGATACTGCTGTTTCATCTTTAATGGCTCCTAAAGAAACCGCTACAGGTGAAGAAATTGCCGGTATGTCTAGTTTAGAAGCTATTAATCAATATAGGAATCAGGAAGAACTTAGAAAAGCTGGATCATTAGGAGAAATGAAAAATTTGCTAATGCTACAAAAAATTGATGCATTAAGTCCAGAAGATAAGGCTTTATTTGATGAAATGAACGATGAGCAAAAGCAAATATTCTTGGGAAATTAATTGATGGACCCTAAAAAGTTTGAAGAAATAATGGCACAAAGGCGGGGAGCATCCGTTGGTAAACGTATTGTTGATAATATGGAGCCGGTTGATAGTATAGGACCTATTAACGAGTTTTCCCGTGGGATTGGTCGTGGTGCCATAAAATCCGCTGCTGCTCTTGGTCCCGGTGTGATTGATTTTGCATATAACACAGCGGGTAGGGCTGGTGAAGCTTTATCTAAAAAAGTTGTTAGGGCTATGGGAGTCGATGTACCAGACTATGTAAAATCGGAACCATCTTCATTTAGTCTTCTTGGTGTTAGTCGTAAAATTTTAGAAAAAGCTGATAAAGTTGTAGAATCGCCTACTTTAAAGGGATCAAAGTCTCTTGAAAAGGGGTGGCGTGAAGGAGTAAAGGATATTAATTGGTGGGCCGGTAATCTTGGTGAAATGGCTCCTGCAACTTTATCCATTATGGGGATAGCTAAAAAAATTATAGAAAAAGAGGGTAAAAAACATTTGGCTATATTAGCCAGTAACTCTGCTAGTAAATCCGCTAAGAAAAAAGCGAAAATAGAAATAGGAAAAATTTCAGCTAAGGCTGCTATAGGACCGTCTGTTGCATTGGAAGGATCAATGCAACATGATGAGTACCGTAAGTGGGAAAAGAAAAACCCTGAAGATGCAACCGCAATGGGTGATATTATAGCCACTATGTTTGGTGCTGCTTCCGGTGTTCTGGAAGGTGCCGGTATAGGCGGTATGATGATGGGGCCATTTATTAAAAAATTTGGGAAGGAAGCTGGAACTAAAGCGGCTTCCGGTTTTTGGAAAGAATTTGTTAAAGCTGCTCCTAAAAATATTCTTATTGAAGGTGGGACGGAAGGTGCACAGCAATATATTCAAAATATAGGAAAAAAGATAGGTTATGCTCCAGATACTGAATTAACTGAGGGTATCATGGAATCACTAATACTTGGTGGTGCCATGGGTGGGGCATTTAGTACTTTTGAAGCTGGTCAGGCTAAAGCACCAAGAAATCAGACTGAAAAAGATATGATGACTATACTCAAATCGCGTAAGAGATTAAGTATAGTAAAAGGAGATATTGCAAAACAGCAAGAAATTTTGGATAATACTGATCCGGAAAGCAAAGAATACGAAAAAGCAAAAAATAAACTTGAAAAAGGTATTATTGAACTTGGTAAACAAGAGGATATAGTAGGAAAAGTATCAAAAAGGTTAAAGACGGGAACAATAGAAGAGGAAGGAGTTTCTATTGCCCCTACAGATGAAGAAGCTTTTGGCACTACTATTGATCCCACTTTAACTATTAATGAAATAGCAGAAGGAATAGACAGTGGTGAAATTACCCCTGATGATTGGGATAAGGCTCCTAAAGAAAAGTATACTGAGGAAGAAGTTGAAGTAGTTGAGCAACATGTAAGTGATATAAGAAATCAACAAGATATAGATACTCTTGCCAGTGGAAAAGAAGTTTCCCCGATAGTTGAGCAGGAGGTTATGGATGGTACCGGTAAAGAGTCAATTTGGTCTACTCTACCTGAAAATTTTACTGATCAGGAGGCTGTAGATTCGTTTCAACAAGATTTAGTTACTTTTGGTGGGGATAAAGCCGCCGCCGTATCCTTATCTAAAAAACCCATTTCAGAACCTGTTCAGCAATTGGCTGATTTGTTTGGAGTAAGGATAGTTAATACTTCTATAAAGGCAAAGCCAGGTGGAATCAACCCAAATGGAATGATTCATCCCAATAATCCTAATTTAATTTATATGAAGGACACTGCCAGTAGACCTGAAATATGGTTACTAGGCCATGAATTTAGTCATTCTTTAGGGAAAAACAATCCAGAGGCATACGACACGTTGATGAAAACAGCGATTCCTATGTTTAAACCATCCGAATTTGTTGCATATCAAAAAGCATTATCCAAAAAGATGGGTAGTAAAGTTGATAAAAAAACAGTGGCTAAAGAAATGTTAGGTGATTTTGTTGGCGATAAATTTGTTGATAAAAATTTTTGGTCTAAAGTACATAAAGAGAACCCGTCCCGATTTAAAGAAATAATCAACAGTCTTCGTGAATTTATAAGCAAAATAACAGCTAACTTTACTGGTGTATCTCCTGAGTCTAATAAATTTTTTAATGATATACTTTCCCTTGAAAATACTCTTGTAGATGTACTTAATGAACATGTAGGGTACACCGGTGCTGTAGAAAAAGTTGTTCAAAGCAAAACACCTACTGGTGATATTGTTGATCTTAATAGAGGGAATAAGCATCTTACCCATATTCCTATTGGTGAGAATGGGCAGATTCTTATGCGAGAGGACAAGGATACTATTTATATAGAGCGATTTGCCCGTGCTGGTGCCCGTACTACGCAAGGAATGACCAATACTCTTACTGGTGAAGGAAAAGGTGGTCCTACAGCTGTACTTAGTGATATAAAAGATTATGCTAAGGAAAAAGGGAAAAAGATTGTTGCTAATGTAGAGAACAATCAATACTTATCCAAGCAAGGTTTTAAGCAGACTGACAGTACCATGACATGGGAAGCTATCAAGGAGGGTACTGGAGCGGCTCCCGTTGCAGGCGGCACGGTATCCGAGGCCACAGGTACGGCCCAGGATAAGAAGAGCAAGGACAAGGCCGCGAGAATAGCTCGTGAGATGGAAGACAAAGAGCTTCGTGAAGCCAGACAAGAACTAAGGGGTCTTGATAAAAAGATACAAGACGAATTAGATGTGGCTAAAACTGGTACTAAAGAAGAAATTATCTTTGCCAAAGAACAACATAATAAATTCGTCAATCGTAAAAAGGAACTTGAGGCCAAAGTAACTGACATAGTTACCAAGAGGGAAAAAGATGATCAAAAAACAGGGAAACAAGTATCTGGTGATGGACAGCCGGGGAAGAAAAAGGTTGGGGACGCACCCAAACCTACAAAAAGCAAGAAAGCAGATCGCGGCGATAGAGATAAACAAGGCAAAAAGAAGAAGGAAGTAAAGCCTAAAACTCTTAAAGAAAAGGTAACGGAAGTAAAGCAGGAGGCCGATTATAAAGAAATAGGAGGCGTTACCGCTGAATTTAAACGAATTACTGATTCTCTTAATAAGTCTGGTCAGCACGGGGACCCGATAGCTTTTGCTGATGCCGTTATAGAAGCAGGTATTAAAATAAATGTAAATGAAGAAGAGTTGGCTTATCAGCATGCATTTAAAGTACATATGATGGGGGAGGAAAATGTCCCCACTGCTAAAAAGGCCAAGAAACGTAAAACTAAGTATACCAAAGAAGAACAAATAAAGTTGAATGTTCTTACGGCCATGCTTAATGAAAGTAACAGGTATACAGGTATAGATCAAACCCTTACTGAAAAAGAAGTAAAAGAAGAGATAGATAGAAGGGTCAGGGACCATAAAGAGGAGACGTCATTTAACGCTGAAATATCTAATGAACCAAAATCTCTTACTGATGAATTACAATTTAGTTTAGAAAATAAAATAAAATTTGCCAAAAAAAGAGCTAATATTGTTGCTAAGGAAGCATCACAGAATAGCTCTAAGTATACTATTGAGCAGTATAAAAAATTAGCTAATAATATTATATATGAAATTGTTAGTAACCCTAAGTATTCATATATAGATTATGATGCTAAGATGCGTAATAATATTGATAATTATGCTCCGGGTACGGATGAATTTATTAAAAAACTTAGTAATAAATTTGGATTTTCAGAAGTATTAAGGGTACCATTACGATCTAATCTTAAAAAAGTAAAAGAGGCATATAAACATGTTTATGGTAATTCTGCTACTTTAAGAAGAATAGTAAGGGGTGCCCCTAATTATAAACGTACAGCTACAGGGGTTGATGAATTACAATTTAGTCTTGCTCCTAAAGTTGGTTTAATTAAAGAATATACTGAATCCCCAAGTGATATTGTAAAAAAAATAAAAAATATATGGAAACCTACTACAAATTTAAATAATGCCAGATGGCTTACTTATGATGGTACATTTTTAAGTGACCCTAAAAATACTACTAATGCTATTTCTCATAGTAATATATCAAAATATATCAAATTAAAAAATGGGAATAAAATACCAGTTAATGATTTACAAAATGGATGGAAACATTTTGTAGATGCCACTGGTTCAATAAGAATACATACTTTAAAAAATGGTATTATTCATGCAGTGTCGTTGGATAGACAACCAACAAAGCGCCAATGGGCAATGCTAGTTAAGAATACTGATATATCTGAACCATTAAGCGTTGAAATTAGTCTTTTACCCGATGATATATCATATCAACATAATGTAGATATACCATTAAATAAACTTAGGCCATTAATAGAAGAAGTATTAATTGAATCAAATAAATATTTAAAAGATGAAGGATTTAGTCGTAATTTCAACCCGAATGAATTGCAGTTTAATTTAGATAAAAGGGTAGATGCTAATGAGGCTTTTGTCGCTCCGATTAAGCAAAAGATAAAGGACCTTAAGCTCGATACAAAATTACCAAAAAAACTATCCACTAACCAGTGGAATGATACTTTTACAAAGTTAACTCGTAAAGGCAAACTTAACCCGGAAGAATACGAATTTTCTTATCTTCCTGAATGGCTAGCCGAGCAGGAAGGCGATGTTTCCCGTGAGGATGTGCTTAATTACCTTACCGAAAACGCACCTAAAGTTGTAACACATAGAAAAAATGATATTGTTTCTACTGCTAATGCTGAAGTAAGAGACTTGTTTTTTGAGGGTTTTAGTAATGATGATAAACCTTTAAAAAGAGCAGTATATGTATCAGTAATGATACTAAAAAGAAAATTTAAAGATGAAAATCTTGATATAATTAAAGGTAAATCAAAAGAAATAGCTGACAGTTTGGTTGATCGTTTTGCAAAGGGAAGGGGTACAGAGAAACAAACCGCTGAACAAAAGTTAAATGCATTTAGGGGTGATGAACTAGGTGGTATGGTGTACGATGAAATAGTACACCGATATAAAACCGAAGAAGAACATAATATTGAAGAACAACAACAAATAAGGGCCATCCGTGCTGAAGTATATCAAGAGGCTAAAGATGAAAATTTAAGTGATCAGGATGCAACTGATTTAGCGCAGGAAGCGGTAGAAAGATGGTACAATGATGAACATGGCGGATACTATGAACCACCTGACTATAGCTACGATAATATGGTTTTGCCTGGGGGACTTGGCAACTATAATGAAACTTTAATATACTATAATTCCCCTAAAGGAGAGTATAAAGGAACTGGTCAATTACATTGGGGCAAAGACAATATTCTAGTTCATACGCGCTATGATGATCATGCGGTTTCAGGAAGTAACGAAAAAGCTTTGATGTTATATGAGAATCAGTCTGATTGGCAAGCCGATATTTCTAAAAAGGGAGAGCTTAAATCCCTTACAGCTGAACAAGCGTTAAATGAATTGATCCCTAAAATTAAAAAAGATATTATTGCTTATGATAAACTTAAAACAGTAACTCCACTAATAAGTTATTTTACATCAAAGAATAAAGGAACAATAGTAAAAACTGTATTAGAAGATATGGTGAATCGTAGAAGTGTTACGATGTTTAAGGAGCGCAGTTATAATACATATAATGATTATATCCCATCTGATGATGTTAGAAAAGCAATTATTGATGCGTATACAGAAAATAAAAGTAGTCATGAAGCAAAGAAATATAGTAATTTAACCAATAAAGAAATTATTAACACTGCTAGAGATGTCATGCAAATGGCAAAGCAAGTATCAATAACACTTAAACATTTTAATAATAGGTTTAACCGCGCTGTTGAAAATTTCCGTAATGAAAATCGATTTGCTGATTATAGGGAGGATGCAAAGGATCTTCCTTTCAATATGACTTTGGGCTATCCCAATGCCCCTTATAAGAAAACATGGCCATTGCTTGCGTTTAAAAATGGAATGATTGAAGCATATAATCGCGGCGATGATTATGTAGCTTGGCCTTCTACCGGCGATCAGATAGCAGAAATAGAAGGATGGGGTAACTACCAATTTAAAGGGATCATTGACAATATCACTAAAACCATGCCCCGGCAAGTTGATGAATTTGTTAAAAGGTATGGCGGTAAAGTAGAAAAGATCGATATAGAAGGCGGCGGCAAAGTAAACGCTGTTAAAATAACTCCGCAACTTAAGAAGCTTATTGAAGATAGGCAAGTGCCGCAATTTAGCCTTGACGAACCGATAGATCCTAAGGACCCAAATCCAGAAGTGCAACAGCAAATTGAAAAGCACATGCAATCTGAGAAAAAATCTTTGGGAGAAAAAATAAAAGATAGAATATCAGCCCTATGGAAAAGTTCTACATCTATGATTCCTCAGATCCGTCCGGGGGAATTGGGCTATTTTAAAGATAGGATTCGCCTAGCCAAGGAAGTAGATAAATTTGGTTCTCAACAAGCATTTTTTAGGATTTATGCCGCCATAGGCAAATTGTCTAACGATGAGAGACAAGTGTTTACTATGAACCTTGTTCTCAACGATATGCTCAATGATACTATACCAAATGAAGACGGGGTTGCTATCCTTAAGGACGGTCATTTACCATTTAAGTACAAGACGGTTGATCAGGTAAGGGCAAGTTTACGCCATTTTAGGGAACAGGCAAAAAAATCTCCCCGCGTGATGAATGCACTAGCCAGAAGAAGAAAATCTATGTTAAAAATTCAGGGGGAATTAATAGATGCCGGTTTCCTTAAAGAAGAATTAAGAGGCAATGATTCATATTTTCATCATGAAACTCTGCAGCATATGGTAGAGGGTGATGGTTATTTGTTTGGTATGCACCGGGGTGCAGGTGGCAAAAGTCTTAAAATGACTAAAGATAGGGGTTCTGATATAAGTGCTTATAGTCTTGATTATATTACTTCTGAATTTGCTGTGTTGTCTGATGCTATTGCTACTTTAGAATTAAACAAAATAAAAAAACAAATTAAAGCGGTATATGATATAACTCCGAAATTAGAAAAAAAGGCTAATGGTGGAAAACTAATTCCTCTTAAAGGTTATAAAATTTTACACCCTGCACAGCTTCCCGGATGGGGCGCGACTCCTAAATTTCCTGATGTAATTGCTGCTAATATATTGGAAAAAGCAAAAATTGATCCAAAGGTAAAGGAGGAGATGCAAATAGCCTCTGGTGTTGACGAAAAATGGATTGTCCCTGAAAAAATAGCCGATGCCATGAGCACTGTTCGTGAAATAAGTCACAAAGAGATTTATAGTAAAATATCGGAATCCTTTACTCAAGCATGGAAAAAATGGACATTAATTAATCCGTTTAGGATTATAAGATATAATATAAATAATATGTCTGGCGATGTTGACATTGCTCTTGCTTATGATTGGCGCATTATGCAATACTTACCACAGGCCATGAAAGATATAGCCGGTGATATCAATACCATGGGCATGAAACTTCCTTTTAATATGCAGAGGTTTGGTAGTCATATGACTTCTGAAATGAAAGCCGAAATGAAGGAAGCCCATAGATTGGGTGTTATCGGCGCCGGGTTCGTTATGCATGAAGTAACGGATATTTCTAGTGAATTTGAGGCAATTATGCGTGGACCTCAGGGTAATTTTGCTTCTAAATTTGGGCAAAAATGGTGGCAAGGGTCAAAAGACATAACTAACTACCGTGAAAACTTACTGAGATTAGCTTCTTATCGTTATTTTAAAGACCGTATAAAATCAGGAGAAAAGAACATATACGCTGCTTCAAACCCCACTGAAATAGATGAAATTCGTAATGTCAATGAAAAGGCCGCTAAATTATCGCGTGAGCTTATTGGTGATTATGGCAGGTTGTCAGAAGGTGGGGAATGGATGCGCAAGCATATGATTCCTTTTTATTCGTGGATGGAAATCAATGCCCCAAGATATGTTCGTATGATGCGAAACCTTTCTCATGAAGGAAAATCAAGAGGGAGGGCCGTTGCATCTAGTTTAACTTGGAAAACGTCTGTGCTTGGTGCAAAGTTTATGTTGTTTACTGCCATGGTAACGGCATGGAACAATCTTTTATTCGGGGATGATGAAGATGAATTAAAAGGATATCAAAAAAGACAGATGCATTTATTATTTGGTAGAAGGCAAGATGGTTCTATTAGATATATACCTGTATCGGGTGCTTTTCGTGATGCCCTTTCGTGGTTTGGTGGGGATGATATATACTATGATATTAAAGATATAACATCTGGTAAATCTACTATAGGAGAAAAGGCAAAAGAAATGGGGTTGGCCCCTGCATGGAAATTTTATCACTCTTCTCGCCCTATTTTTAGATCCGCTGGTGAAGCTATATCTGGTTTTACTATGTTTCCTACTAATAGTCCAAGGCCTATACGTGATAAAATGGATTATGTATCCAAAACCTTTTCTATGGAGCTTGCTTATAGATTTGCTGCTGGTAAGCCTACCCGTGGTCTGGCAAAAGAATTTCAAAGCAAATTGACCAAAAATGTTGATCCTGGTGAGTTGGCTTACCATGAAATAAGAAATAAAGTTAGGGCATATAATAAAAAAGTTGGCCGTAAAGAGTTTAAATCTCAGCCTACTAATATATCTAATGCTCTATATTATTATAAAAAGTCAATTCAGTACGGAGACTTGGCCGCTGCCGAAAAATACTGGGAAAAATACCTTGAGATGGGCGGTTCTTTAAAAGGACTACAATCAAGTATACGGTTAACTCGTCCTACCGGGGGCTTACTTAAAAAACATAGAAGTGGTTTTTATAAAACTTTATCTGATAACGATAAAATTCTATTAAATAAAGCATCAAAGTGGTATAGACAAATATATTCAAATTTGTATAATAAGCATTGACAAGGCGTGTTTTTATATGTTATAATAAAAGAATAAGGAGAGACATTATGAATGTCATTTTTACAAAAGATAAAGTAGCGGATTCTGTTGTACGGTTTGTAAGAGCAACAGCTACACGCCCTGTAACATTTCAAGTTGATGGAACGTTGGGCGGTGATGTTATTACTATTAAAGGTATCGGCATTAATGGAGCGGATGAAACTGCGTTGCATACTGATATTACTTTAACTGCCGCTGCTCCGGTTATTATTTTTACATATCCTATTAGGGTTATAATTGAAAAACCCATAACTACCAATAATGTTGGTCTAATGGAAGTTACTTCGTAATCTATGGTAACGCGGAAGTTATCGGATGGTACCGGGCATCTTACAGATGGTACCGGGCATCTCATAGATGGGAGTACTGGGGAGACTGCGGACCTCAGTGATACCATCTCTCTGTCCGACTCTGTAACTGCGTTTGGCGGATATAGGGCTTCACCATCTGACACAGTAAGCCTGTCCGACTCTGTAACTGCGCTTGGTAACTACTCTGCAGGGCTTGCTGATACAGTAGACCTGTCCGATTCGGAAGTCTCCATCAGGCACCTGCTGGCACTTCTTCCGGACGACGTGTCGCTCTCTGATCTGTTAAACATTGTGTATTCTGCGAAGGGAGTGTTAACTGACACCATCTCTTTGTCGGATTCTCTGGTTACTTCTGCACAGTATCAGTCAACTCTTTCCGATACCGTCACTTTTTCCGACCTTTTAACCGCTGTGGCCTTTAGTGGAGCGAATTTGATTGATACTATATCCATGTCGGATTCTCTCAGCTCGCTCGGTGGTTACTCTACCAGCTTGGAAGATACGGCTGAGTTTTCTGATTCAGTCTCGACGGTTGCTCAGTATTTGACTTCTTTGGTGGATACGGTCGAGCTGGCGGACTCTTTAAGCACTGTTGGCGGGTTTTCTACGGCTCTCAGTGATACCGTGGCGTTTTCCGATTTGCTTAATGCGGTGTCGTCCAGTGGAGCGAACCTGGTCGATACCATCTCTTTGTCGGACTCTTTAACCGGTGTGATTACCTTCAAGAGTGATTTGGCGGATACACTCTTATTTTCCGATGCTGTTGCTGCCCTTGGCAGGTACTCTGTAAGTCATTCGGATACGCTGGCCCTGTCAGATGTGGATAGTTTGCTTGCAGGGTTTATTACAAGCTTGTCTGATACTGCGTCGTTGGCTGATGTTCTGGAGGCTCTGATCTCCACAGGGGCAGATCTTTCTGATGTAGTGTCTCTTGTGGATGTGCTGATTGCGGAGATTTCGTACAAGCTTGATGCTTCGGATACGGTTACGCTTTCTGATAGCGTAACTACAGATATGTCCGCAGCTTTGAGTGACACGATAGCGTTTGATGACTCAATTACTTTCGGATATGTGATGGATGCGTCGTTTACTTTTAAACGGGCGTCGCAGACATCGACGTTTACAAGAGACGTTAATTTTCTTAGATAGCTTAAAGAGGTAGTTATGGCCTTATCGCGGTTCTATAAACAGATTTCAGAAGAGTTTCCTATAGGGGCGGATTTTTCTGAGAATATGGAGTCTACTGAGACGATTTCTTCTCAAACAATAAGTGCGGTGGATACTGCCGGGGCTGATGCTACGGCGGATATATTGGAGAATCCTACTAATGATGGGGCGCAGATGGCGCTGATAAAGGTGAAGGCCGGGACGGAGGCGTTGTCGCCGTATAAGATAACTTTCAAGGTAACCACCAGTTTAGGGTATAAGTGGGAGCTTGATGTTGAAATGCAGATAAATGAACTTTAAGGAGAGAGTGATGAAGGAGAGAATGGAAGTTAAGGGCGTATGGCGACTGGTACACAAGGACGCGCAGGGGAAGGTCGTAAGTGATGAGGAGGTCGAGAACCTTGTGACGAACCAGGGGTTTAACTATATATTTGATTCGGCCCTGCACGACACCACCAGTGTTGCCACATGGTATTTTGCACCCTATATTACTGCATTTACGGCTGCAGTGGGCAGTACGTATGCATCTCCTGGTGGCACCGAGTCTACCAACTACACTGAATCCACCCGGCAGGAGTGGGGTGAAGGGGCCAGTTCCGGACAGAGTATTACAAACGCCTCTGCTGCCACCATTACAGCTGATTCCGGCGGTATGTCTATTCTTGGTATCGGAGTTGTTGGTGCCCCCACGGCGGGTACATCGTCTACGAAAGGGGATACAGGCACGTCAGGAGGGATACTTTTAGCTGAGGTAGCTGCTGTCAAAACACTCGCTGAAAGTGAAACTCTTGATATCACATACACACTAAGCAAGGCGTAATGTGAAAATTACGGCAAAAGAAATAACAGCAGAACTGCAAACCCTCTGGCCTAATCTCGTCGATGTGTGGCCGATGGACAGTGAGTTTTGGTGTCCTACATATAAGGAGTTGCAGGATTCCTTTGAAAGGATAGCTCAGTACAGAGAGGAAGCAGCTAAAATTTTACATTTGCCTTCTGGTAAAGGTTTCACACCAATGGGACATGACTGCGACAATTATGCTCTTGAATTGCAGGCGGATATTTCCCGCTACCGTTATTTTGTTGCGAGTGAAAAAAGTATTGAGTTTGAGGATCTGCTTTCGTGGCCGTTTGGAACTGCTTTGTGTATGAGGGTGAACGGGGAAAGCATTAATCACGCGGTTAATATCTGCCGAACCCGTGATGCAGGGATTGTTTTTATAGAACCGCAGGATTTTTCCACGTGGGTTGCCAATAAAGTAAAAGATTTTCCGTATTTTGTGGAGATGAGATGAAGAATATATTTGTGGTGCTGGTTGCCGCCTTTCTCCTGTCCGGGTGTCTTGCCGGGACAAGTCTTGATGACAAGTTCATGGGTGATATCCAAACAGCATTTGAACCCGTTCCAAGAGACTTTGATCCCCGTGAGGCCGCAGCGGAAACAGGGGCAGATGTAGATATTTCCGCACTGCCTAACACCATAGGCACCGCCACTGCGAGTGACGAGCTTGTTGCCCATGATCAGAGTGCGGCTGAAGGTTCAAGGATTGTAGGGATACATTTTTCTGCTGCTGCCGACGAGTGGTTGAACGGGGTGGGCGGATTTACTACGCCGACTGCCGCTCAGGTTGACGCTGTTTCAGCTGCTTCAGGTGGAACGTTTAAGGGCGATATTGACATTGGCGATGCTGATACATCGACTGAAACGAGATCACTGGAAATAGGCAAAGGGCGCACAGGTGATGGGTATGCACGGATAGATTTTGTTGGGGATACCACTTATACAAGTTATGGTTTTCGGATTGATAGGGAAGGAGGACCAAACAGTAATACTACCTTTTATCATAGAGGAACGGGAGATTTTAATTTTTATGCCTCTGAAGCAAGTGAATTAGGGTTTTATACTAACGGGATATACGCAGCTGCATTTGGTTCTACCCAAAAGTTTAGCCTATCTTCTGGAACCGGAATCAATGAATTCTCAACCGACGGCACCCTATCAGGAGATAGTGACGACGCAGTACCAACGGAGAAAGCTGTTAAAACTTATGTTGATGCTACAGCTTCCGGCGATGTATCCAAAGCAGGAACTCCTGTTAATGATCAGGTAGGCATATGGACAGGTGACGGAACAATTGAGGGAGACGCAGACCTTACCTTTGACGGGACCAACTTGACAGTAGGAGGCACTATAACTTCAGCAGGGTCCGTAGTCATTACATCTTCTGACGTTGACGACACTCCTGTAAACGGCGCAACGACGGTCCCGTCAAGTTCCAACTGGGCATATGATCACAATGCTGATGTAGCAGCACATCACGCAGCGGTTACAATAGGTACGGCAAATGGCCTGTCATTGTCAACTCAGGCATTATCTATGGCAGCAGCCTCAACCACGGCGACTGGTACAGTAGAGCTTGCAACTATGCAAGAGATTAATATTGGAACTGATACTGCGCGAACTATTACCCCCGATGCTTTGGCAGGTTCAAATTTAGGATCAAAAGAAGTAGCGTGGCATATTTACGATTCGGATACAGATACAGCAACAGGAGATGGGAAACAGGCGTTTGTAGTGCCAATCAGTATGGATGGAATGAACCTTGTAGATATGTTTTGTGCGGTAGCCGACCTTAATTCGGCTACAGGGGGGACTACAACAGTTGTGTTACGAAGAGTTCGGGGAATATCATCACTAACAACGGTAGATATGACATCAACTGGAGTAACAGTGAATTATAGTCAGCATGGAGCATCAGATGAAATTATAGATACGGCTAATGATGATTTAGATACATATGATAGATTATACCTTGACGTTGATGCTGTAACGACTGGAGCTGTGCATAAGGGGCTGGGATGCACAGCCATATTCAGGATGCCTTAATTATGAAGATATTGACAACTCTTTTATTGTTTTGCTTTTATGTATTTCAAGCACATGGGATTTCCTTGATCGGCAGTGGAATTGTTACGTCATCAGCGACGTGTCAGGAGGATATAGAGGTCACAACATATAATGCAACGGATCATATTTACAATGACCAGCAGATAGGGCAAAGTTTTAAAGCCGTAAATACCGGCACTCTTTGTGAATTTAAAATGTATGTGACTGAAGTTTTTGGGACTCCGTCTAATGTTAAACTGCGGTGCGGTACATCAACAGATTTATCTACATCATACTATGAGTCTGACAATGCTCCTGTACCAGCAGCGTCAACATACAGCATATGGACATTTTCAAGCGGGTTGCCGATGACATCTGGCACTACATATTATTGCGCTACAGAGCCTTACAGCGGTAATTATAGTAATAGGGTTAAATACTATTATAATACAAGTAGTTCGTATTCTGATGGAGTACGGCTAATATCAACTAACTCATGGACAATGGAAGAACAAACAAGTCAAGATATGTATTTTGCAATGAGTACAAAATACTAAGACAAAGAAAAGATGGGAGTGCATTGTGAAATTTTTATGGTATGTAGTGGTTTTGACATTTTGTGCGGAATTACTGGTGGGTTGTGCTGATTCAAGTACTACTGGAAACGTGACTGAACGGGAATATGATCAGAAGATAACTATAAATAACTACGCTGCCGGGTGGGTGCATGTAGAGTTCCCTGTCGATGCTGCCGTAGACACTGACTCTGTAACCGAGCAGGACACACAGGGAAGTTCTTCTATCAGCCCTGATACCGCGCTTAATCTTGCGGATAAGGCTGCACAGATAGCTGCCGGTGCCTCTGAATTGAAAGATGCTATCAGCCGACTTGACGCGTCGCAAGAGGTTAAGGACAGCTACAACCCTGTCACCACAACAACAAACAACACTGAAACACAGGAAACCGATCAGGATAAAAGTGAAGACGACAGTGCAAATCAGAAGCCTGATAACGATAACGGGGATGAGGTGGGGGAAAACAACAAACCTCCGGGTGAAGAAGATCAGGGCGATATGTACGGCTATAAGTATGCAGATATTTTGAAGTATGTCGGGCCGATTCAGATAGCTCCAGCGGGCCAGCAAGGCAATAGCACGTATTATTATTTTTTATACCGCTTACCTAAAGGTGAGCATGGATATCAAACTTATGGCAAAAAGTTCCTTATTAAATATCCGGACGGCAAGGCAGTAACTATTAATGATAGCCGCCACGACTATAATAAAAAAGGGTATTGGTATCGACCAGGGGATTCTTCCGGTCACAAAGAAGTGCACTCCATGGAAGTTTATTGGGGCAAGGATGGTCAGTGGAAAAGCACTTCAAAGGCTGACAGGGAAAAATCAGTTGTAAAAATCTACTCAAATAAGGAGCGTAAAAAATGAACGGAAAGGTAAGATACGCATGGGCTGGATTATTTTGTTTTATCATTTCTGCGGTTCTGATGATTATTCTTTTAACAGCCCTGTTTTCTGAAGCGGCAACAGCAGCAAAATTCAGTTGGCTGCCCAACTCAGAATCAGACCTTGCCGGTTACACGATACACTACGGAGAAAATTCGCGAGAATATACAGTAGATCACGATTGCGGTTTACCGGAAAGTACAGATACAGAAGCGGGTACTCGTGTGCTCTGTGCTATTGATAATCTGCTTATAGATACAGACGGTGAGTTATTTTTTGCTGTAACCGCCTACGATCAGTCAGGCGTGCACAGTGATTACAGCAATGAAGTTTCTTATGACAACCCACCGGCGCCGGTTCAGGATTTCCAAAATATATCTGTAGTAATTATTAATATAAATCAATAGGTGAATATCATGGAAAAAGGAATTGAAACGTCGGAATACAAGTTAACAAAGTGGACAGTTATTGCTGGTGTAGCTATTGCCGTGGCTGTTACTGCGTTTGACCTACCCTTCACTCCGGAAGGGCTGCAGATATACCTAACCAGTATCAGCGAGTCAGCAAAAGACTGGGCCGCTGTTCTATCCATGCCTATCGCTACGGTTGTAGGCGTTTACACTGCTGCCAGAAATTACCGTAAGAAGTGAGACTATAAGCCATGGCCTTAAAACCGGAAGACTTAAACGATATGGTCGATGCCGCTGTTGTTCGGGCTATTGAGCAATTTAAAAAATCGCAGCCTTCAAGTTGTGCGCTTGAAATTGACAAGAAAGAGCACAGTGCAGAACATGAGTTTGTAAGAGAGCTGATGAATGTTGCCTGTAAATTGGAAAAAATAAAGTGGGGATTTTTAGGCACCGTAGTCAAAACTGTTGGGGGTATTTTGGTCGTAGCTGTAGTTATAGGTTTACTTGTGCTTGCTAAGCAACGAATGACAGGAATAGTGCCATGAATTACATTTATTTTGCACTGTATCAGGGAACATCAACCATTTCCAGAATTATCAGAGGGCGAGGCAAGCACAGCCACGTGGAAGGTATTTGCAAGAACGGGTCTTGTGTTGGTGCGTGGCACATAGGAGGTGTTACCCATAAAGACGCAGGATGTTTGAATTTTCACGATAATATGGTGGCTTCGCTTAGTATAAATCATACTCCTGGTACTAAGGTTGATATTTTCAAAATAGAATGCACACGAGAACAAGCAGATTTATTTGAAGAACTGATGCTTCAGGAGGTGGGTGTCGGTTATGATTTTTGGTCGATATTCTTTTTTGTTTTACGAAAACCTGTTGCTGTTAATGGCAAGTGGTTTTGTTCAGAGTTGTTTTTTGATGTGCTTACCCAGCTTGACATTTGGATATTGGTTGAGATTAAAGCCTCAGAGGTGTCTCCAAACCATTTAGGGATTTCTCCGGCAAAAGAATTTGTTGAACAGATCGTGACTATATAATGCACATCTTGACAATAAACGAAAGAGCTTGTGCCGGGTCAGACTGCACAGCACATATCTGTGAATCAAATTTTGAAGGGCTGCAGGAGTTTATCAGGGAGCGAGGAAAGCTGGTAATGTCACAATCTGTATATGAGGCGCAAAAAGATAAAATTGACGCACTGATCCGCTCTTGCCCGAACGGAGCAGTAAGTGTGAGCAAACCGGCATGAGCTACGAAGGAAAACCGAGGAAAAGCAAAATCAAGGTTTACAATTGTTACATATGCCAGAACCGCTGCAAATACAATAAGGACCATGACGCGTGGTATTGTCCGTTCTGCAATATGTGGCAGGACTCAATCTGCGCTGACTCTAAGTGTCCTTATTGCAGGGGCAGGCCGGAGAAACCAGAATGACAGAGATTTTTTTTGACGGGATGGGCTACGACAGGGATCATATCCATGGTAACATTATCGGATTGATCAATAGGGCCAACCAGCACACCACTATTAACGTTGCAATCTACAACTGGGGTTACACTTCCCAGGGTATAGATATAAAAAACGCTGTCAACCGGGCAGCTCAGCGGGGCAGCTGTATCAATATCGTTGCAGGCAAGTGCTCTTTTCTTGATTTGTTTAATTCAAATATCAATATAAAGGTCTTCCCCACCGGCAGCATCGGCACCCGCAAGATGCATAATAAATTTATCACAATCTCAGACAATACAGTAATTCAGATGTCGGCCAACTTTGACGGAGGCATGACCGGGAACCATAATAACGCCGTGGTCATTAATGATCAGAAAATATTCGATGAATATAATTTTTATTTTTGTGACCTGCAGAAAGGTAAAACAAACACGAATTATTACAGATATATAAAAGGACGGTCTGCAAAATACAAAGGATATATTTTCCCAAGGCGACATGGCGACACTATACTTTCAATTCTGAATAACGTTGGCTGTTCCGGCAGCCGGATACATATTGCAATGGCCTACTGGTCAATTTCCAGAGTTAAAATATTGGAAAAACTAATCAGTATGAGTAAAAAAGGTTGCGATATAAAATTAATAGTTCGTAATGCGCAACATCCAGTTTATCAAAAACTCATTGTCAAATTGGCTGAAACAGGACTCGACTACAGACTTACCTCTAATTCTTATTTACGAGCCCTGCACTCTAAGTACCTGTTGATAGATGGGACCTATGCCGGGAAACAACGAAAGGTTGTTTTTACCGGGTCCCATAATTATACAGGCAGTTCACTAAGGAAAAACGATGAGATTTTGTTAAGGATAATAGGCGACGAAGAGTACGACAGTTACATTGACAACTGGACTAAAATCTATAATCAAAGTTGAGATGAGCGAAAAAGTAAGCAAACATTTCATGCGTAAAGAATTTGCCTGTCATTGTGGGTGCGGTTTTTCTGCGGTTGACGTCGAACTGCTTGGGGTGTTAGAGGATATTCGTCGTGAATTTAATGCTCCGGTCCAGATAGTAAGCGGCTGCAGGTGTAAAAAGCATAATGAAAATGTAAAAGGTGTTTTTGGCAGTAAGCATATTCTTGGTATCGCTGCAGATATAAAAGTTATAGGTTATGCTTCTATTTTGATCTTTAACTATCTGACCAATAAATATCCAGGTAAATATGGAATAGGGGAGTACAACAATTGGATTCATATTGATGTGCGGGAAATAAAGGCCAGGTGGAGAGTATGAACAGACACGAAACAGTGAGGAAAAATAAGTGGAAATGTGATTACCTGAACAGTAATTTGTGCCTTCTTTTCCGGGTACAGCTCGGACCAGAAAAAAAGCCGCTTATGTTGTGTAACAAAACCTACGGGGCTATATATTCTGGGCAGCCATAACCTACCGGATTAATCTGTTTGCTGTACTTTTTCCATGTATTAACACTGTTGTATGATTCATAGCAAAGCATCTGCCATTTTTACTTTTTAGGTTATCCATGCTACTTTCTCCGTTCACAATTTCGTGCTAATTTGCACGGGTCAACTGATACCAGCCGTTATACAGTAGAACCGGTATACCCTATTTTAAGACCGGAACCACATTTAACCTCGCACGTTGTATATTGCACCTGTGGAACTGGACCGCCTGTTTTTGCAACCAAAGGAATAGCGCCACCTCTCCAATACGGTGTGCATGGGTTGCGCCATGGATATCTATCACGTTCAATAATAATTGGTGGTAATGGTGACGAAGGAATATCTTTTTTCCCAAAAAGGTCATGCAACTGATCGTGTAGGTCTTTTGCCTCCTCAAGAGACAAGGAAATCTTTTTCCCGTCTTTGGTTTCCAGTTCGATCTTCGTCAATTTAAGTTTTTTGCCCATTTTAAACTCCTTCAAAATAAATGTATAACAAAGGTATCTAAGGGAATTTTACCGTTATACCACGAAACCTGATACTGTAAGCTAAACTTTAAATAACCGACAAAGGATATTCAAAGCCGGAACTGGTAAAATTCCCTTAGATACCGGCCGTTAACTGCCCACCATAATTCGCCAGCGATAAAATCATGCAGTGCTTCTATCTCCTCAACGGCACGCCTAATGTCATTATCTTCAAGTCCATTCGCAAGCAGGTAAGCTAAAACGTTAGCCACCTATGTCAGGAGGTTTAATTCCATATACTTTTTTAAGCGCATCTTCGATCAGCACCACACGGCTTTCCGGCTGTGCTGCTGTCCAATCAATTAACCACTGAGGGAGCTTGATCGAAAGCATATTTTTTGAGGTGGGCCGGGCTTGGTTTGCGCCCGGCTCCTTTACGTTTCCTGCCCCTCTGTAGCCGGTAAATTTTTGCTGTTTCGATGGTTGATTTATTTATCCTAAACGTCATTTCTGTATTGACAAAAACTATCTCTAATTTCTTTAGGGATCGATTTTATAAAGTCTTTAGTAGTATCGCTGCATTTTGACCAGTCTTGACGAGTCAAGTGGTAAATCAGTTGAGCAAAAAGGCGGTCGTCTCCAATAATTTGAGTTCCTCCACAATGGGCAGGTACTCCGGAACTAAAATCAAGGTTAGCCTCTTGAAGATCGGCCCCCCAAAGATCGGCCTCTTGAAGATTGGCCCTAAAAAGATCGGCCCTTCGAAGATCGGCCTCTTGAAGATCGGCCCCCCAAAGATCGGCCTCTTGAAGATTGGCCCTAAAAAGATCGGCCCTTCGAAGATCGGCCTCTCGAAGATCGGCCCTAAAAAGGTTGACCTCTTGAAGTTTGACCTCTCGAAGGTTGGCCTCTTGAAGATCGGCCCTAAAAAGATTGGCCTCTTGAAGTTTGGCCTCTTGAAGATTGGCCCTAAAAAGGTTGGCCTCTTGAAGATCGGCCCCTCGAAGATCGGCCCCTTGAAGATTGGCCCTAAAAAGATTGGCCTCTCGAAGTTTGACCTCTTGAAGATTGGCCCCTTGAAGATCGGCCCTTCGAAGATCGGCCCCTTGAAGATCGGCCCCTTGAAGATTGGCCCTTTCCCCTGCTCCAGTAGTCACCAACCATTTTTTATGCTTGCGTAGTATATTACGTAGTTCATTTTTGTCCATTTTATTTCTCCTTTTTATCCCCAGGGCAGGTTTGTCCTTAAACTAATTGTTCAGTGTCTGGACAGATACCTCTGCCGTATTAGCCAATTCAACAAGGCTTTTCAGCCACGCCTCTTTGCATTTTTCGCTTGCCGCCTTTTTTCCATTAACCAGCACCAGGCGAACCACGCAGCAGCAAACGCGAACCACGCAGCAGCAAACTGGCCGGCTGTTAATAACAAACCGACACAAAACACATGCACCCAACAAGGGAACCAGTAAACCCCGGCAGTTAGCAGCCTATACAGCGGACGCTTTGCGTCCTCGCGGATTTCGATTTCAGTTTTACTATCTACCATTTTGTTTCTCCCTTGGCGCAGCTGGCCGTGTAGGTCTTTTGCCCCATCAAGAGACAAAGAAAATGTCCCAGGTGATTTGACTTTGCCGGGGACTACATCGGTTGACTTCTCCGTGATGTTCAATTTGTCAACACGGGTTATAGCAACAATATCAACTGAATCTGAGATCGCTTTTTCTACCTGTGAAAGAATCTGTGCATGTTTCATTTTAATACTCCTGTTTTTAGGTTTAACTTTAATGTATCACACTAAACTCGACCACTCATATCCATGGGTTACTGTATTTTTGGTATTTTTTTATTGCTGTTAAAAGAACATCTGGCGTGTCGCCTTTTTGCATGGTGGATTCTTTAAGCTGTTTTTTTAACCCTTCAACGTCTACTCCTGCTTGTAAAGCCACCGAGATAACTCTTGTTAAAGCTGTAGCAGTGGCCATATAGTTCCAATTTTTTATTTTATTATTTGGAAAAGTGATCATGATGCCATCTTCATCAACAATAATATACTGATCCCTATTCATTATTCCACTAAGTTTAAACCGTTTTCCCTTGTAGACTTCTTGACCCTCATATTCGCTCATTTCGACTCCTATGTTATTAGTCCTATAAACTCTTTTTTATTGAACGTAGATTCCCATACTTTTTTAGCATAATAGCACAATTCGTATTCACCTTTTATATCTGTTAATAAAGCGTATGCCTTTTTCCAATTAAACAACAGTATGGTTCCATTGATACGAATAAGAATAAAACAATGGCCACCAGCTTCTCCCCTATTAGTCAACCAAGCTGCCTGTTTTGCTGTAAAATGTTTAATTGTATTTACCGGCCACTGCTCATACGCTTTTAATTCTATCCATCCGTTAATATTATTAACACCGTAAGAAAGATCGGGAATACCTACAGAGTAACGATCTTCATGGCGTTGTACTGACCAGCAATTAGCCATAACTTTATCCAACCACCGCCAAAAATTTTTCTCTGGTCCTTTACGCATATTTAGGGCCTCTTTTCTTAACCAACGCCCCCTGCAAGTGGCCGACCTACAAGGAGCGAGTTCATTCAAAATTGTACATCGTTTCCGGTATCTTCAGACTGGTAACCGGAATATGTCTGTTTACGTGAGTCTTCGGACTGGTCCTTTCGACCAAGTTTCCTCAAAACTTGAGCCTTTATCTCAGTTGTATACCTGTCATTACCTTCCCTGTCTTGCCATTTTCTTGTCTGTAGGGAACCGGCTACATATATTTGATCACCTTTATGCATGAATTTTTCAGCAGATTCGGCAGCAAAACCAAAAGCTACAACACGGTGCCATTCGGTCTGTTCATTCCACTCTCTGGTCTTCTTATCTTTCCATTTCTTAGTAGTGGCCACAGAAAAATTGGCTATAGTACCATAAGTACTTTGCCTAATTTCCGGGTCCTGGCCCAAATTACCTATAAGACGTACTTCGTTAATCATTACATTTTCTCCATATAATTTATTGATAGAATTATCTTTTAATAGCTCTTTATTTCATTCTTTTGTGATCATTTGCCATAATCTTTTACCCACTTCGCGTGTTGCTTGTATATCAGCTAATGCGTCATGAGCATTATCTAGTGGTACTCCAAGTTCCTTTGATACAGTGCTAAGCTTTCTGTTGGGACTGAACAATTTTTTACCGGCCCTCATTTCAGCAAGAAGAGCTAAATTAAGTGGGTCAAAATATGCACCCCCGTGGCATAATCCAAAGAAATATTTATTCCCATGTCGATTAAACCACTGATTAAGAAATCCTGCATCAAAAGGTGCGTTATATGCACAGAATATAAATTTATCTTGCTTATCGAATTTATTTACGTGAGTACATAAAATGTTATTGAAAATATGATAAGCGTCAAGTGAAGACATTTTCCGTTCTTCTACTTGTTTTTCAGTCAAGTTGGACACTGCCAGTGCTTCTTTATATATCTTGACATCGGGATGGAATCTAAACTGAAGGTTAAATTCCTCAACGTTAACCCCACCAATTACCACTTGTCCCGCTACTTGATGTATACAGGATTCTTTAGGATCAAGTCCCCCTGTTTCAACATCACACCATAGATATTTATTCATATTAACTCTCCATTAATGATGATATTTCAGTATAACTTATACCCATCTTTTGTATTTGATTATATATTTTTTGCTTTAAACCCTGCCTCAACCAATCTATTATTTTATCAGTATCAATACAATGGGCATCAAAAAATCGATATGCTTCAATAAGATCGGCTAATTTAACTAGGTCTGATGTATCGTTAGGTGATTTTTTGGCTGGTGATGGTATATCTGAACACCATACTTCTACATCATCATGGTGAAAAGCTTCGTGCATATATGCTTCTAATTCTTTTTTATTAGTTGTTTTATAATTAATATTATTATATAACCATTTAGTAATATGTATTACATTAAATACATGTTCTGCTACCGATTGCTCTGTGTCCATTTTTATAATTGGCCATCGCGGTACAGTAGTAAGACGTAAAGCAGGGATGGGGCCAAAAGGCGCATCAAATTTCTCTTTAATCTCCATTATTTACCTCTTTATGTACAAGAAACGCTGCGTTACAAAGTACGTGAGAAAGATGATGGATACCCGATTCTTGGTCATGTTCCTCTCCCCCTGCCCAAGCAAACAAATGTCTTAATAATGCGGCTATATATCGTTTACTCTCGATTTTTTGCCAATTATTATCGTTATATTTTTTGGCCCCATAAGTCAGCACCCGTGCTAATTCCTCTATAGCTTTAGGCGGGAGCAAGTCCATACGTAACTTATTTTCATCAAATTTTAAACCTTGTCTAGTTTTTACTGACATTATACCTCTCCATTAAACTTGTCAAGACTAAACATAGTGGGATGACAGCCTTCTCTGTTGTCAATACCATCTGACGGTTTGACCAATTTCACTGATGCTATATCATTTATAGTTGGTCCATACCCGCACCAAGAAATCCTTGGCCCAATAGATGATATTCTTTTAAAAAACTCCTCTTGTTTTTCGTGATTAGGTAAGTAATTCATAAAATTCATAAATACGTCAGTACACCCGTTCATTTGACAAGATTCCATATATTGCTGCTCAGAAAAAGTGAACACTCTACGCACTTTTTTTGATACACTAGTCATTTCCGGTGATTGTCCCACCTGCTCCCATGTTAGTTCCTTCTGATCGGGATAACATGGTCCAGACCATCCTATCATTTTTCCATTTTCATCATACCGGTTGGACACGCGAATGGGAAAAGTACGAAAAACACCAATAACACGATTTACCCACTGAATAGGGATTCCGGCATCAGCAATACCCTGCTGTGGAGAAGTGTTACGGGATGTACAATATGGGTACTGTCCAAAATTAATTGATAGACTATGGCCCTGTGGCACTACAAGTAAAATACGTTTACAGGATTTGAGTTCGTTAAACCATTCATCATTACCTACAACAAGTCCTTTCCCTAACCACTTTAGAGCTATATTTTGGTTATCAGGGTCGCGGCGCATTTTCTGTACCACCGCTTCCATAGTCCCTGTCATGGTTGATCCAATGCGTACTTGCTTTTCTTCATCCTTGATAGCAGAGTTAGTTACAATACAGGCATTTCGATGGATCATAACCTTAGATTCTTTTGGCAAAAGTTCTGATTCAAGTGATGCTATATCAGGATTAATAATAGATCCCGATGATAACATGACGCTTCCTTTAAATGCCATAGGAAAAGTAGCCCACTTGCTACCATCTGATACAAAGCCGCCACTATTAGGTCCAAAATTACTAACTACAGCATCTGGCTTGTATTTATTAACATAATATTCAATAAATAGCCTTTTACTCTCACTTCCCCATTGACCACCATAAATTACGTCTACTATTGGATTGCCCATTTTATTCTCCGGTTTTCTTTTTATTATACCATGCCCGTGTTGTTAGTGCAAGTGTATATTTTAATATCAACTTTATTTACACTACAAACCCTCTTTATAGCTTACTTTAACCTTGTCGTATATAAAATGGCCACTTTTTGATAAAACTTGTAATGGGGCGTCTATATTATTTTTTATAATATATCTATCTCTAGCCATAGCAGCTTCAAATTCTGTATCAAAATTGCCTATGGTTATAAACTTATTTTTTATTGTTATGTTAGCCTGTTGTCTACCATGATTATTTCTTACCCCTATATATTTTGATGGGCTTTTGTTATGTTGATTTGTTCTATGCCTATTATGTGCTTGATGGTGCATACTAACAAACCTACAGTTATCAGGGCTGTATCCTTTGCTGTTGTCTATTCTATCCATCATAAGTCCTTTTTTATATCCATTGTTTATTGCCCAATTATAAAATGCAACTGGATCATTCCACCATTCATTACACATAGTAACATTCTTATAGCACTTATTTTTGCCGATCGGGTTTCGTATTCTACCCTTTATACTTTTCCATAAGTTATATATTGAATGGCCTTTTAAACCATGCTTATTACGTTTGAACGGGCCTCTTTTTGTCACCGGTTCAAATATTTTTTCAATTATTGGTGAATGGCACTTAGGACAAGTCCATTCCCCATTATTTAATTTTAATTCTCCTTCTGGAAAGGTATGATCACATGTTAAACATCTAGTATCAATCTTCATTTGCCCCCCTATACTGTGGTAAGCTTTTATGGCATTGACCACCAATGCTTATTACGTTTGAACGGGCCTCTTTTTGATACCGGTTCAAATATTTTTTCAATTATTTTTTCAATTACTGGTGAATGGCACTTAGGACAAGTCCATTCCCCATTATTTAATTTTAATTCTCCTTCTGGAAAGGTATGATCACATGTTAAACATCTAGTATCAATCTTCATTTGCCCCCCTATACTGTGGTAAGCT
>Ga0190286_1000238_pt1 | contig 25526 bp, 28 predicted proteins | sample 48691834_MG_FD_183241 | JGI IMG/M metagenome (GOLD analysis project Ga0190286, IMG submission 183241) | Hydrothermal vent microbial mat bacterial communities from Southern Trench, Guaymas Basin, Mexico - 4869-18-3-4_MG | ecosystem: Environmental > Aquatic > Marine > Hydrothermal vents >... | reverse complement strand
AGTTCGGCGTCCGGGGCTTCGACGATGCTCACGAAATCGTATGGCCCGAGGGTGGCATACTGATGGAGGACGCGGACGCCGAACTCCTCGAGCTCGCGGTTGACCTCCTTGATCCGCTCCGGCTTCTTCTTGATGGTCGCCGCGCCCTCGTCGGTGACCTGGCTGAGCAGGATATAGGTCGGCATGGTCACATCACACCTCCTCCCCTCTTCAGTTTTTTACTGATGGCTAAACCATATCAGGTAGCCGGAAGGGGAGCAAGTCCCAGTTTCAACAAGAGGGTTGGAGCCGATCTTAAGGCTTTTCGAGCCAGACCTCCCACCGGCCCGAATGATACTTCCCTTCGAAGATCTGCTCCATGTGGTTGATCTCGTGGAGGATGAACTCCCCTACAAGCTGCTCGACCTCCTCGCGGTCGCTGTAGTGATGGGGGACCCCGGCATCCCCGCCGGTCTCGGCGATGAAGGTGTCCGGCTCGATCTTTTGGCCCTTGCCGTAGCGATAGCTCCGCTTCGATTTGAAATCGATCAGGGCCCATCCGCCCGGCTTGAGCACCCGGTGGATCTCCCTCACGGCTTGGCGGATCTGTTCCAAGGTGCCGTGGTAGATAGCGGCGATCGCGATCACCCCGTCGAAGAACCCGTCAGGGTAGGGGATTCGGGTCATATCAGCCTGGACGAGCTCCACCCGAGCGGTGAGGCCCTCCTCCGCCAGCCTTTCGCGGGAGAGCTCCAGGGCCACCGGCGAGGAGTCGAGCCCGAAGACCTCGAAGCCCTCCTTGGCCAGGAAGACGAGGTGCCTACCCGCGCCGCAGCCCAGGTCCAGGATCCTTCGGAGGCCCCTCTCCTTGAGCAGCTTGGCGAACCGGATCACCGCCCAGGTGGGCTCCCGCTGCCGGAACTCCTCCCTCTGGAGAAGCTCATCCCATGTGGGCATCTCTCTAGGGGAGCGGTCGCTGACGCACTCGCTCCCGCTTGACTACGGTGAACTTCCCTTCCAACTTTAGATCCTTCATGCTCAATATCTTGGATAGGTGCTCCGCCGGTTCCTCCGGGCTCCTTGGAACGAAGCGGAAATAGACCACACCAGCCGGGGTCGACAGTTTATCGTGAAAGACCAATTTCCCATAGTCGCGATCGAAGGTGAGCACGATGCGATGTTCACGGGCTGCATGAGCGAGCTAGAAGCTCCCGATCCTTGGCGTCCGGTGAGCTCTCGATAACGGCCACGACGTCGTAGCCGGCCTCCCGCAGACGATATGCGCTCCTCAGGGGGAAGTTCCCGTTGGCTAGAAACCTCAGGGCGTTCAAGTCGGGATAGGATATAAGGACTCCTCCCGCATACACTCAGCGGCGAAGGCGAATACAGCTCTCAAGGCTTCGGGGGTGAGCGTCGGATAGTTCTCCAGGACCTCTTCCTCCTTCCAGCCGGCGGCGAAGAGCCCGAGGATGAAATCGACACTCAGTCGCGTCCCCTTCACCACCGGTTTGCCATCCAAGATCTCCGGATCGGAGTGGATATATTCCCGCCAGTCCATCTCCCCTCCTAAGGCGACTGAAAAAGCGTTCTAATCCATTATGCCCGGGAGGAAGTAATTGATCAACTTTTCAGTTTCAGCAACCTTGCCGCGTTCTTGTAGGCGATCTGCTCGATCTCCTCCTCGGTGAAGCTCATCCGGTCGAGCACCTCGAAGTAGCGCTCATAAGGAAAGATCGGGTAGTCCGTGCCGAACAGGACCCGCTCCAGCCCGATCCGCCGGAGCAAGCGCTCGGCGAACTCAACGCCGTATAGCTCGCAGATGTCGAGCAGCATTCCCGAGATGTCGACGTAACCCCCGCCGACGACCATCTCCAGGAAGCGGACGCCGCCCATGTGGGCGACGATGAACGGCGGTCGCTCCTCCGGATCTAGGCCGACGGCCCAGATCAGGCGGAAGATCCGCTCCGGGGCGGAGAGGTCGAACATCGGATCGGAGGCCGAGGGATAGGAGTGAACAACAATGGGGATCTTGAGTTCTGCGGCCTTCTTCACCACGGGGAAGAGCCGCGGGTCGTCCGCGGCCATCTTGAGGTTCGAGGGATGGATCTTCAGCCCGCGCAAGCCGAGCTCCCTGACCGCCCGCTCCAGCTCGGTCGCTACCTGCCAGGTCCCGGTGTAGATGTCACCCAAAGTGCAGTCCGCAAAGGCGATGAACTTCCCCTTGGAGTCCCTCATCAGCTCGGCCTGGCGGTCGTTGTTGGCCCGCAGCCAGTCCTTGCGCTCATCGCCTGTGAGCGGGAAGTATTCAGGGTGGTTGATGGGCAGGATCACCGCCCGCTCCACGTTGTTCTTTTCCATCGCCTCGAGCATCATCTCCGGGGTGTTCAGCTTGAGGTCTGTATCCTCACGCTCGTGGAGCACCACGTGGGCATGGAAGTCGATCTTCGGGACCTCTTGCCAGCGCGACTTGCTCACTTCGGGTCGGTTAGATCGTCTCCCGGCGGAGCCACTCCAGGTAATCGGGGTTGCCCTTGGCGATGGGCATAGCCAGGATCTCCGGGACCTTGTAGGGGTGGGCCGCCTTGATCGCCGATTCGATCCGCGCGTAATCGGCGGCCTTCGCCTTGATCAGGCAGAGCCACTCCTCGGCCTCCTCGAGCTTCCCCTCCCACCAGTAGCGGCTCCTCATCGGGCCGAGGACCTGGACGCAGGCGGCCAGTCGCCCTTCCAAGAGCTTCCGCGCGATCTCCTCGGCCTTCTCCCTCGAGTCGACTGAGGTGATCACCTGGATGAACTCGGCCTCTGCTTCCACCTTCTCGGTCTCAGTCTGCCAAGCGGTGCTCTGACTCGAGGATCAGCGCTACGACCTCGGCGCTCTGGCGGCGGATCTGGTGTAGCGCTGCCGCGATCTTGCTCCCCACGGGGTCGTGCAGCTGATCGGCCAGCTCCGAGGCCTCCGCGAGATACGGCCCTGCCTGCTCCATCAGGTGCCGCAACCGGTCCAAGACCGCCTGCTCCGTGGGCATGGGGTTCACCTCTCCTATTATCTTATCACTTATTGCCTAGCCCAAGCAGCTCCTCCAGGCGGGCACGGTCGAACCCCACCACGATCTCGCCGTCGATCTCGATCACGGGGACGCCCATCTGGCCGCTCTTCCGGATCATCTCCTCGGCCTTCGCGGGGTCCTCAGCAACGTTATATTCGGTGTATTCGACCCCGTGCTCCTCCAAGAACCGCTTCACCGCAGCGCACCACCCGCATCCCGGCGCGGTGTAGACCTCAACTTGCGGCATCCTACTAGCACCTCCATATCATGAGCAAGAAGGATCAAGATCTCCAGCAAGCGCAAGATAGCCCCTCAGGAGCTCCTCGACCTCCTCCTGGGCCCGGCCCCGCTTGAGGGTGTAGCCCTGCAGGTGCAGGATCAGTGGGCCACCCTGCCCAAGGCGCTCCGTGCAGCGGGATAGACCGGCACCTCAGCGCAGTCCCGATCTTGTCCTGCTCATCGGGCATCCTGATGATCCCACAGATCTGGCCAGGGGCCCCGTCCCGGCAGCCGGGCCTTCATCCCCTTGAGCTCCTCCTCCACGAGGCGCATCACAACCCGCCTCACCTCACCCCGACGCTCTTTAGGACCTCCCGGAGGAACTGGTGCTCCGGGAGGGCCCCCACGAAGCTCACCCGCTCGTTGACCACCATGTGGGGCACCGCTGAGATGCCATATCTCGCGGTGAGCTCCTCGAAGTCGGTCGCCATGACCATATCCGCGGTGACGTGCTCGCTGACCAGGGCGAACTTGTGCGCGGTGCGCACCGCTCGGGGGCAGTAAGGGCACATCGGGGTGACGAAGACCTGGATGTGGACCTCGCTATCCAGTTCCTCGAGCTCCTTGACGATCTCCCAGGGGAGGTCCGCCTCGCCACGGGAGACGTCGATGATGCCCTCCACCAGCGAGTCGAACTCATACCCCGCAGGGGTGCCGAAGAACCTGATCCCGTAGATCTTATCGGGGCGGGCGAGGACGATCGCCGGGGCCTTGTCCACCTGGAGCCCCTCCGCCGCGGCGCGCTCTCGGTGGAAGTCGTAGCGCTTGACCATCAGCAGCTCGTGCAGCGGCTCGAGCTCCTCAAGGATCTGCCCGGTGGTGATCGAGGCCTCCCGGTTGCCGTCAGCGAAGAAGTGGAGGATGACCTCCCCCTGGAGCCGCTCCTCCAGCTCCTTGGCAAGATACTCCCGATCCTCCGCCGAAAGCAGGCCCATCTTCCCCCTCAGGTGCTCGTCCTCCTCGTTGAGTTTAGTTTAAATTTAAAGCTAGGGGCAGTTACCCCTACCCCGGGCTCAAGCCCCATGCTACGCTGCTGATCATGATATGATACTGATACCCCCAGGGGTATACCGAACTTCCGCTCAGTATACCGCGGTGGGGGGAGGACGCGCAAGTGCAACTGCTTCCGCTTCTGCTTGCCCTCCACAGGCGGCTCGATCTATACTATACTCCTTGAGCCGACAATAGGGAGGCGACGGAGTGGAGCCATGGCGGTGGAGCTTGACCTGAGAGGGCTACCTGTAGAATACCCTCGGCGGTTCGTCCCCCAGGGGCTCGACCTCGGCGACTGGTCGCAGGTCGAGCCGCTCTTTGAGGAGCTCGAGCGCCGGGAGCTCACCTCGCGGGAGGCGCTCGAGCGGTGGCTCCAGGACTGGTCCGAGCTGGAGGCGGCCCTGGACGAGGAGGGGACGATCCGCTACATCCTGATGACCTGCCAAACCGACGACCCGGAGCGCGAGCGGAAATACCTGGAGTTCATCGAGGAGATCGAGCCCAAGCTCAAGCCGCACATCCAGCGGCTGCGGGAGCGCTACGTGGAGAGCCCCGCCCGGGGCGAGCTCTCGAGGTCACCGCTCTACCGAGTCCTGGATCGGACCATCGCCAACCGGGTGGCCATCTTCCGGGAGGAGAACGTTCCCCTGGAGACCGAGGAGGCCAAGCTCGCCCAGCGTTACCAGAAGCTCGTCGGGGGGATGACCGTCCACTTCCAGGGGAGGGAGCAGACCCTCCAGCAGATGGCCCGCTACCTGGAGGAGCCCGACCGGGCCATCAGGCGGGAGGCCTGGGAGCTCGCCGAGGAACGGCGCCTCCGGGATCGCGAGGAGCTCGACGAGATCTACGATGAGCTGCTCGCACTGCGGCAGCAGATCGCCCGGAATGCGGGCTTCCCCAACTACCTGGAGTATGCCTTCCGCCTCCGCGAGCGGTTCGACTACACCTCCGAGGACTGCCGCCGGTTCCACGAGGCCGTCGAGAGGGAGATCGTCCCCCTCCTGCGGGAGCTCCAGCGGCGGCGCCAGAGGGAGCTCGGCCTTGCGGAGCTCCGCCCGTGGGACCTCCTGGTGGACCCCCAGGGCCGGCCGCCGCTGCGGCCCTTCACCCGGGCTGAGGAGCTCGCCCGGGGCTGCGAGGAGATCTTCCAGCGGGTCGAGCCCCAGCTCGGAGAGTGGTTCCGCAGGCTGGGGGAGCTCGGGCTGCTCGACCTTGAGAGCCGGAAGGGGAAGGCCCCGGGGGCCTATAGCGCGACGCTGGCGGAGAAGCGGCTCCCCTTCATCTTCGCCAACGCCGTCGGGCGGGACAGCGACCTCCGGACGATGCTCCATGAGGCCGGGCACGCCTTCCATGCGCTGGCGGCTCGGGAGCAGCCGCTCCACCCCTACCGGCAGGCGCCGCCGGAGTTCGCCGAGGTCGCCTCGATGGGGATGGAGCTCCTCGGCGGGGAGCACCTCGATGTGTTCTACAGCCCGGAGGACGCCGCCCGGTCCAAGCGGGAGCACCTCGAGGGGATCGTCCGCCTCCTGCCGTGGATCGCCACGATCGACGCCTTCCAGCACTGGGTCTACACCCACCCGGGCCACAGCCGGGAGGAGCGGAAGGCCTACTGGGTAGAGCTCCGCCGGCGGTTCGGGGGGATCGAGAGCTGGGAGGGCTACGAGGAGGTTCTGGAGAACTACTGGCAGCGGCAGATCCACCTCTTCGAGTATCCCTTCTACTACATCGAGTATGGGATTGCCCAGCTCGGCGCGCTCGGCCTCTGGCAGAACGCCAGGGAAGATAAGCCAGGGGCGCTGCAGGCCTACCTGCGGGCGCTGGCGCTCGGCGGCTCCCGCCCCCTACCGGAGCTATTCGCCACAGCGGGGCTGAGGTTCGACTTCTCCCGGGAGACCCTCGCCCGGGCGGCGAGAGCCCTCAAGGCCGAGCTCACCTGACATTACAGGACAGGACTTGAGATGAAGGCCAGGGTCAAGCTGGCAGGAGGAATGCAGTTTGTGGGCCGGGCGGAGAGCGGCCACGCCGTGCTGATGGATGCCGCGCCGGGCGTCGGCGGTGAGGACAGCGCCCCGCGGCCGATGGAGCTCGTCCTGATCGGGCTCGGCGGCTGCACCGGGATGGACGTCGTCTCGATCCTGCGGAAGATGCGGCTCAACTGGGAGCGGTTCGAGATCCTGCTCGAGGCCGAGCGCGCGCCGGACCACCCCAAGATCTTCACCAAGATCCACCTGGTCTATCGCATCTGGGGGGAGGTCCCCCAGGAGAAGCTGAAGAGGGCGATCGAGCTCTCGCTGGAGCGCTACTGCCCGGTCACTGCGATGCTCCGCCGCGCTGCGGAGATCACCTACGACTACGAGATCAACCCGAGCGATAGCGATTGAGCCGGACTAGATGAGAGCTTGCTGAGCTTGATTTACAGCCGCCCGGAGACCAGGTCCTCGAGATACCGCTCGATCTCCTCCAGCCCGTAGATCGTCCTCCCCCGCTCGTTGTCCTCGAACCAGGCGTCCTTGATCGTATCGTCGCGGCGGATCTCCACGTCCCGGATGCCGAAGCTCTCCACCATCCGCTTGGCTTCCCGCTCGATCGCGCTGTCCTTCACCCGGAAGATGAACCGAGGGATATCCATAGAGCCCTCACCCACTAAAGTATACCGACTGATTGGTGAAGTGGGAGGCTTGGGCTTGGCTCGGCCTAGGCTCGGTTCAGGAGCTGGTGCTCGCCCCCCTCAGGACCTCCTCCATCGCTTCGCTCGCGCGGAGGATGTCCTCGTGGCTTACGTCGAGGTGGGTGACCAGCCGGATCCGCCGCGGGCCGATGGCATGCACCAGCACGCCCTGCTCCCTCATCCGCGCGGCGAACTCCTCGGCGGCCATCCGCTTGAGGGTGAAGATGACGATGTTCGTCTCTACCGGCTCGAGTTCGATCAGCTCCGGCTCGAACTGCCTCAGACTCTCGTGGAGCAGGTGGGCGTGCTCGTGGTCCTCCGCGAGCCGGTCGATGTGGTGCTCCAGCGCGTAGAGCCCCGCCGCGGCCAGGATCCCCGCTTGGCGCATCCCCCCGCCGAGCATCTTCCGCACCCGGCGGGCCTCCTCGATGAACTCCTCAGGGCCCACGAGCAGCGAGCCGACTGGCGCACCGAGCCCCTTGGATAGGCAGAACATCACCGAGTCGAAGCCCCTCACCAACTCCTTCGCAGGGAGGCCCGTGGCGACCGCAGCGTTGAAGATCCGCGCGCCGTCGAGGTGCACCGGTATGCCCTTGGAGTGGGCGAACTCCAGCAGCTCGCGGGCTTGTTCCAGGGGGTAGACCGCGCCGGCCTTCCGGTTGTGCGTATTTTCTATACAAATCAGCCCCGTGCGCGAGAGGTAGTAGACCGATGGGCGGACCGCCGCCGCGACGGCTTCCAGGGGGAGGACGCCGCGCTCCGTCGGGATCGGCCGCGGCAGGACACCTGAGAAGGCGGCCATCATCCCCAGCTCATAGTTAAATATATGCGAGTCCGCCTCCAGGACCACCTCATCGCCCGGGCGGGTGTGGACCTTGATCGCGATCTGGTTGCCCATCGTCCCCGAGGGGACGAACAGTGCCGCCTCCATCCCCAGAAGCTCCGCGGCCCTCTCCTGCAACTGGTTAACCGTGGGATCCTCGCCGTAGACGTCATCGCCGACCTCCGCGCGGGCCATCGCCTGGCGCATCCCCGGGGTCGGCTTGGTCACCGTATCGCTCCTAAGGTCGATCATCTTCATCTTCATATTCATATTCGTAGTCATCTGACCAGCCCTCCTTCCCGACGAGCGGCAGGAAGCTGCAGGGGATGAGCTCCTCCTGGGTGATGGCCCCTTCCTCCTTCTTCACCAAGACCAGGGTCTGCACCTGGCGGCCCCCGACGGGGATGACCAGCCGGCCGGGATCGGCCAGTTGCCTGACCAGCGAGCGGGGGACCTCGGGGACCGAGCCGGTGGCGATGATCCGGTCGTAGGGCGCGTGCTCGGGCCAGCCGACCGTCCCGTTGCCGCAGCGGTAGTGGATGTTGGTGTAGCCGAGCTGGGTGAGGAGTTGCCTTGCCCCTTCCAGGAGCTGTGGGAAGCGCTCGATAGTGTAGACCTCCCGGGCCAGCTCGGCGAGGATCGCCGTCTGGTAGCCCGAGCCGGTCCCGATCTCAAGGACGCGGTGGGCAGGGTCTAGCTGGAGCGCCTGGGTCATCAGCGCGACGATGTATGGCTGGGAGATCGTCTGCCCCGCGCTGATCGGCAGCGGATGGTCGCCGTAGGCGATGTGGACCACCTCCTCGGGGACGAAGAGGTGGCGAGGGACCCTGCCCATCACCTCCAGGACGCGCTCATCCCGGATCCCCCTCCGGCGCAGATCACGGACCATCGCCTGGCGCTGGCGCTCGAAGTAGTCCGTCTTCAGTGGGCCCTCGCTCCTCATACTAAAGCATGATCAGCCGCCGCTCGGCTCGCCCTCCTCGGGCTCACGTTCTTCCCTTTCCCCTTCCTCTTGGTCTTGGTATTGGTCTTGGTCCTGGTCTCGATCCTGATCCTGATATTGGGACTGGTAAGCGGCGATGAGCGCTTGGGCCTCCTCGGCCCGCTCGCGGGGGACCATGATCCATACCTCGGCCAGCCCATCGACGGTCACCGGGTAGATCGAGCGCGGCCCCTGTGGGACCAAGCGGCACTCAATCCCGGAGCTCTCAAGGAGGCCCTTCACCACCTGCAGTTCGACCTCGCCCCAGGCGCGGTAAACGGTGACGAACTCCCTCTCTCTTCCCGTTGGCATTATGCAATTAGATCCTAGGGCAACCGCCCTGGAGGAGGCAACCTTGCACCTTGTGAGCCCCGTTGACTTGGGAGCCGTCGGCAGATTAACTTTAGCTGGAGCTGGAATGAGAATAATGAGGAAGAGCGTGCTCATCCTGACTTCGGGGCCTCCCACCTCCCTTATCGGCATTATCGCCATCGTCCTCTCCCTGGCCCTGCCGGGCTGCTCGCCCCCGCCGGAGGCCAACCAGGAGGAGCCTATCGCGGTCTACTTCAACGACCCCTTGGCGGGGCTGCCCCACCTGGACCGCCTCGCGGAGCAGGCGGGGGACTTGCTCGATCATCTCCTCCGGGCGATCTCCTCCGCCAGGCGGACGATCGATGCGGCGGTCTACTCGATCACCTCCGAGGAGGTCATAGCGGCCCTCGGGGAGGCCTGTGCCCGCGGGGTCAGGCTCCGCATCCTGACCGAGGAGGAGAACTACCGCGGCCAGCTCGAGGGGCTCCCTTCCCACTGCCTTGAACTTGAGCTCGACCAGAATGACCGCCTGATGCACGCTAAGTTCATGATCGCCGATCGGGAGCTGGTCTGGACCGGCTCGGCCAACTGGACCGATACCTCCTTCTACTACGATGCCAACAACGCTATCGTCCTCCGGGACAGGGAGCTAGCCCGCTCCTACGAGCTCGAGTTCGAGCAGATGTTCCAGGAGGGGCGGTTCGGCCCCTCGAAGGTGGACAACAACCCGGAGGAGTTCGACCTGGCAGGCACCCAGGTTGAGGTCTACTTCGCCCCGAGCGACCGCCCGAGAGGGGCGCTCCTCCGGCTGCTCGCCGAGGCCCAGGAGACCATCGAGCTGGCGATGTTCTATTACACCGATGAGTGCTTGTTCCAGGCGCTCGCCGCTGCTCTCACGCGCGGCGTGCAGGTGCGGGCGGTGTGGGACTTCCGCGGCTGGGCCAACCTGCAAGTCTCCAAGATAGATGAGCTGATGGGCCTCGGCGTGGGCCTGGTCGACGCCAACCCCGGCCTGGTCCACCACAAATACGCGATCATCGACCGCGAGATCGTGATCACCGGCTCGGCCAACTGGACGAGGAGCGGGATGGACCGCAACGATGAGGACCTCATCGTCGTCCACAGCCCCAAGGTCGCCCGGCTCTTCGCGGAGGAGTTCGAGCGACTCTACCGAGACGCCCTCCGGTATGATGAGGACCCCCTCATCCCGCCGCGGGTGACCCTCAAGCACTATAACACCCAGGACGTCCTCGCGCGGATCGAGTGGCGGCCGCACCTCGGGGAGAAGCCCGACTACTACGAGCTCTGCCGCGCGCGGAGCCCCTTCGGGCCGTGCGAGCGGCTCTGGCGGGTCCCGCCTAACTGGTGGTTCTTCGTCGATGAGGAGGCCCAGCCGGGGAGGACCTACTGGTGGCGGCTGCGGAGCAGCTTCAGAGGGAAAATCAGCTCCTGGTCCAACCAGTATGTGAGCACCGCGGGGCTGCCGGAGTGCCCCGCCACCGGAGCGGATGAGGAGTGCGACTGCGACGACGGCCGGGACAACGATGGGGATGGCCACCTCGACTGCCGCGACTACGACTGCGCTGTGGCTTCCAAGTGCACCTCGCCTGAGTGGCCCTCCCCACCGGAGCTCGAGCTCCTCCCCGGGGTCCTGAGCGCCGAGGAGGTGGAGCGGGATCTGGCTCGCTACCTCGGCGGGCTGGTCACGGTCAGGTTCTACGTCGTCAGCACCTACGACTCCGGGCGGGCCATCTTCCTCGACTCATCCCGCGATTATGAGAGAGACTTCACCGTGGTGATCTTCAAGGAGGATGAGGCCAACTTCGCCGCCATGGGGATCGACCCGGTGCTCGACTACGACCGCAAGCTGATCGAGGTGACCGGCATCCTCAGGGAGCGGGGTGGCCCGGAGATCGTCGTCTGCTCGCCCCAGCAGATCAAGCTCCTGGAGTAGTGAGCCTCCGCGTGATCAGCTCCACCAGCTCCGCGCCGATCCGCTGGACGAGCCCCTCATCCTTGCCCTCGACCATCACGCGGATCACCGGCTGGGTCCCCGAGGGGCGGACGAGCACCCGCCCGATCCCGTCGAGCTGGCGCTGGAACCTCGCGATCTCCTGCTTCAGCTCCTCCTTTTGGTGGAAGAGCCCCGGGTCTGCCACGGGGACGTTGTGCAGCACCTGGGGGTAGCGCTCGAGCTGGGCAGCCAGCTCCGCCAGCGTCCGCCCCGTGCGCTTGATGGTCTTCAGCACCTCGAGCGTCGTGATCAGCCCGTCGCCGGTGGTGCCATGCTCTCGGAAGATGACGTGGCCCGACTGCTCGCCGCCGAGCTTGGCCCCCGTCTCGGCGAGCTTCGCCGCGACGTAGCGGTCGCCGACCGGCGTGCGCAGAAGCTCGATCCCGTGCGCTCTGAGCGACTCCTCCAGTCCGAAGTTGCTCATCACCGTCGCCACCACGAGGGGCGGGGTGAGCTGCCCCTGGCGCTGCAGCTCCAGCGCGGCGATCAGGAGCACAGCGTCGCCGTCCACCTCGTTCCCCTCATGGTCGATGAACAACGCGCGATCGCCATCGCCGTCGTAGGCCACGCCCAGGTCGGCTTGATAGAGCAGCACCGCCTCCTTGAGGCCTCCAAGGTCGGTCGAGCCGCAGCCGAGGTTGATGTTGTCCCCATCGGGCTGGGCGCAAAGCACGATCACATCGAGCCCGAGCTGGGCGAACAGCTCCGGCGCGATCTCCGCGGTCGCACCGTGGGCGCAGTCCACTACCAATCTAAGTCCGAGTCCTTGTGCGCGCAGCTCCGCTCCGATATCGAGCAGCCTCTCAAGATAAAGCTCCCGGGCCTCCGGAGCGAGCCTGATGCGGCCGATCCCGCGGCCGGCGGGGCGCTCGCCCACCCCGAGGTTTAGCGCCTCCTCGAGCTCGGCCTCCTGCTCCTCGGACAGCTTGAAACCCCTGCGGTCGAAGAACTTGATCCCGTTGTCCTCCGCGGGGTTGTGCGAGGCGGAGACGACCGCGCCGAAGGAGGCCCCATATCTCTCGACCAGGAAGGGGATCGCCGGGGTGGGCACCACCCCCACGTCGATGACCTCAAGCCCCGCCGAGGCCATCCCCGCGGCGAGCGCCGCTGAGAGCATCTCCCCTGAGCGCCTCGTATCCCGCCCGATGAGCGCCCGATTCCGCTCATCCCGGAGGAGGGAGGCCGCCCGGCCGAGCGCTAAGGCCAGCTCGGGGGTCAGCTCCTTGTTAGCGAGTCCGCGAACGCCGTCCGTCCCGAAAAGGCCCATCGCGCCTCCTTCATTTCCGCTCTACGATCTCCACCTGCTGGCGGAGCTTGATCACCGAGCCCGGCGGATAATACCCCGAGAGCGAGGTGAGCGCGTAGACCAGGCTCCGGCGGCCGATCAGCGTCCCCGGGTTCAGCACCGCGTTGCAGCCGATCTCGACCTCATCACCGACGATCGCGCCGAACTTCCGCAGGCCGGTCTCATACACCTTATCACCAACACGGACCCGCACCGGCTCGCGGGTGAGCTTTAGATTGGAGATCTTCACCCCCGCGCCGAGGTGGCTCCGCCAGCCGAGGACCGAGTCGCCGACGTAGGCGAAGTGGGGCACCTCGGCCTCGCTGTGGATCAGCGCATTCTTCACCTCGGAGCTGTGGCCGATCACGACCCGATCGCCGATGATCGCCGGTCCGCGGATGTAAGCCCCTGAGCGGATCTGGCACTCCCGGCCGATGATCGCCGGCCCGCGGATCACCGCGCCGGGCTCGACGACCGTCCCGGGGCCGATCTGGACCGCCCCGAAGATGGTGGCCCCTTCGACCTCCTCAGCCTCGATCCGGGCCTCCGCCCGGGCGGCGAACTCCCTTATCCTGGGGAGGACCTCCCAGATGTGCTCCAGTCCCTCGAAGATCTCCGGGAAGGGGGCCTTCTCCGGATCGAGCTCGAGGAACTCCTCCAGAGCTACCGGCTTCATCACCTTTCTCTTCTTGTGCGCCTTCAGCCCATATGCACCCAGCAGCTCGAAGTGATGACACCATGCGTCGGGGTTACTGCAGCCACGACGAGCACCGCGTCGCCCAGTTGAGGTCCGACTGTCAGCTCCAGTTGCCCACTCCGGCCAATCAAGGGGGCTGGAGTGAGCTCCACCAAGCCCATTTGGGGATTGATGCCCTTGCCCATCGTTTCCTCTTCCTTCTCGAATTTCGATGGAAAACTCTAGCTGAGGGCATCTCAATTTGTCAATCTCGGCTCGAGTGATCAGACGAACCGCAGGATGTGGTGGAAGTAGAGGTAGAAGACCGGCAGGGCGAAGAGGATCCCATCGATCCGGTCGAGGACGCCGCCGTGGCCGGGGAAGAAGATCCCGGAGTCCTTCACCCCGGCGAGGCGCTTCAGCTTCGACTCGAAGAGGTCGCCGAGTTGGGCTGCCACGGATACCAGCACCGCCAGCATGACGATGTGTGGGATCCAGTGGGGCCAGTTCACCCAGATCGGCGTGAGGTTGGCCGCGATGAGCGCGAATAGGAAGCCGCCGATCACCCCCTCGACGGTCTTCCCCGGGCTGATCTGCGGTGCGAGCGGTCGGCGGCCGAACCTCGAGCCGATGAAAAAGGCCCCGGCGTCATAAGCCCAGACCATCACCAGGAAGTGCATCGCGTAGACCCAACCGGCATAGGAGGGCGCGCGGTAAATCAGGTAGAAAAAATGGAGCAGGTAGGGGATGTAGAGCAGGCCGAGGACCGCACCGAGGGCCCGCCGCAGGCCGTCCTTCTGCGGCAGATACCACAAAAAGGGCAGGAGGAGCGCGCCGAAGAAGGCCAACCGGGCGTTCCTCGGGGAGAGGAGCACCCAGCTCAGCTCGAGGAAGGCCGCCACCGCCAGGAAGGACCACCGCTCGATGGGGAGGCCCATCTTGGCGAGCAACCCCAGGTATTCCGCCCCGGCGACGATGGTGATCGCCACGAGGAGGACCCCGACAGCCCAGTCCACCTCATACCGCTTGGCGTAGAAGAGCAGCCCGGTGACCGAGGGGATGGCGATGACGCTGGTGAGGAGCCGTTTGCCCAGTTCGCTCACTGCACTTCACTTCACTGCTGCACTATCCTGCCGAATTTCCGCTGCCGCCGCTGGTAGTCCTCGATCGCCTGCACCAGATCTTGGGGGGAGAAGTCCGGCCAGAGGGTCTCGGTCACCCAGAACTCGGTGTAGGCCGTCTGCCAGAGGAGGAAGTTGGAGAGCCGCTCCTCGCCGCTCGTCCGGATGAGGAGGTCCGGGTCGGGCAGCTCCGCGGTGTAGAGATACCGGCGGAAGGTCAGCTCATCGAGCTGGCCGCCGTCGAGCTCGAGCAGGCCCGCCTTGTAATCCCGCAGGATCTGCCGCACCGCGCGGAGGATCTCCTGGCGGCCGCCGTAGTTGATCGCGAGACTCAAGTGGAGCTTGTCGTTCTCCCGGGAGAGCGCCAGCGCCCGCTCCAGCTCCCGTCGGACCCTCGCCGGCAGCCCGTTGAGCTCGCCGAGCACCCTCAGCCGGACGCCGTTCTCCAGCAGCTCGTCCAGGTGCCGGCGCATAAAGTCGGCCAGGAGGTCCATGAGGAAGTCGACCTCCTCCTTGGGCCGGCGCCAGTTCTCCGTGGAGAAGGCAAATAGCGTCAGATACTTGATCCCGAGCTCCCGGCCGACGAACTCCACGATCCGGCGGGCGGCCTCCAGCCCGGCGCGATGGCCCGCGGTCCGCTCCCAGCCGCGCCGGCGGGCCCACCGGCCGTTCCCGTCCATGATGATCGCGATGTGCTGCGGCAGCGGGCGCTCCTTGAGCCGCATCACCCTCGCTGCAAGCTCCTTCGCGTCCGTGTCCGTCTTCACCTTCACCTGAGCTTCGCGCCCTCTCCTCGGTTTTTCGCCTTGTTTCTGTTTCTACCGGTTACCCGGCAAGCCCGGGACCGCTGCCTCCCGCTCCAGCTCGCCGATCAGGTAGAGCGAGCCGGCAACGACGAGCAGATCGCGGGGATCGAGCCGCTCCAGCGCCCACCGGAGGGCCTCCCCCGCGGGGGCGACCACCTCGATCGCTTCCGCCGGCGGCATCGGCTGGTCCAGGCCGAGCCGCTCCGCTAGGGCCTCAAGCTCCTCCGGCTCGGCCGCGCGGTAGTAGTCCGGCTTGGTCAGGATGAGCCGATCGAACCAGGGGAAGAGCGTCCGGGCCATCTCCTCCAGGTTCTTGTCGCCCAGCGCGCCGAAGAGGAGCCACCGGCGGCCGCCGCTTCCTGCCAAATACCGCTCCCAGTAGAGCTCCAGCGTGGCGAGCAGCGCCCTCGTGCCCGAGGGGTTGTGAGCCCCGTCGAGGACCACCCAGGGCCGCTGGCGGACCACCTCGAACCGGCCGGGCCAGCGCGCCCGTGCGAGCCCTCGGCGGACCGCCTCATCGGGGATCGCCAGGCCCTGCGCGCGGAGGAGCTCGACCGCCTGGAGGGCCACCGCCAGGTTCTCCTGCTGGTAGAGCCCCAGCAGCCCGAGTTCGTATACGGAATCCCCCACCCGGAAGAGCTGCCGCTCCCAGTCGAACTCGAGCAGTTCGGGCTCCAAGTCCACGTGGCGGAGCTCCGCCCCCTGCCGGCGACACTCCTCAGCGATGACCTTCAAAAGATGGGGGCACCGCTCCCCGGTGAGCAGCGGCGCGCCGGGCTTGGCGATCCCGGCCTTCTCCCAGGCCACCCGCTCCAGCGTCGGCCCGAGGAGGTCGAGGTGGTCCGCCTCGACGTGGGTGATGATCGCCACGAGCGGCCGCTGGAGCACGTTGGTCGCGTCGAACCGCCCGCCCAGGCCCACCTCGACCACCGCCAGGTCGACCGCCCGCTCACAGAAGTATTGGAAGGCCGCAGCGGTCAGGGCCTCGAACACCGTCGGGAGGTCCCCCTCCATCTCCTCCCAGATCGGCCGGAGGCGCAAGATGAGCCGGGCCAGCTCCTCCTCGGGGATCGGCTGCCCGTCGATCCTGATCCGCTCGCACCAGTCGACCAGGTGCGGCGAGGTGTAACTCCCCACGCGGTAGCCGGCCTCCTTTAAGATCTGGGAGAGCATCGCGACGAGCGAGCCCTTCCCGTTGGTCCCGCCGATGTGGATCGCCCGCCCCTCGAGGTAGAGGTGGGGCTCGCCCAGGCGGGCGAGTAGGTATTCGATGCGCTCCAGACCGGGCTTGACCAGCCGCGAGGGGAGGCGCTCCAGGTGGGCGAGGGCCTCGCGATACCCCAGGCGATGCGGCCTCACTCTCTAGCTCTCCCCCTCTGATGCCGACCCCTTGCTATCCGGCTCCGGTGCCTCCTCTGCCAGCAGCTCCAGGTTCCGCCGGAGGCGCTCCGCCCGCTCACGCAGCTCCTCAGCCTTGGCTTTCTCCTTCTCCACGATCTCGCGTGGGGCCCGCTCGAGGAACTGCTCGTTCTCGAGCTTCCGCTGGGAGGCCTCCAGCAGGCGTTGGACCTCGGCTAGCTCCTTCTCGAGCCGCGCCCGCTCCCTCTCCAGGTCGATCAGGCCCTCCAGCGGGAGGAAGACCTCCGCGCCCTCGAGGATCATCCTCGGGGCCCGCGGCGGCCGCTCCACCTCCGGCCCTCAGGTGACCTCCACCTTGGCGAGCTCCCGGAAGAAGAGCTGGTGCCGGGTGACCAGCTCCTTGATCCCGGTGTCCTCCGCGCGGATGAGCGCCCGGGCCTGCTTGTGCGGCGGGACGTTCATCTCCGAGCGGATCGTCCGGATCGCCGAGATCAGCTCCTGGAGCCGGGCCATCTGCTCCTCGACCTCGGGTGCCCGCCAGGCCTTCACCGAGATGGGGAAGGGCGCGATCGCGATGCTCTCCGCCTCGCGGTGGGGGAGGAGCTGCCAGATCTCCTCGGTGATGTAGGGGATGAAGGGGTGGAGCATCTTGAGGATGTCGGAGAGCACCCGGTGGAGGACCCGCTGGGCCGCCCTCCTCCGGGCGGGGTCCCCGCCGTAGAGGCGCGGCTTGACCATCTCGAGATACCAATCGCAGAACTCATGCCAGACGAAGTTGTGGAGCCCCTCCGCGGCGAGGTTGAAGTCGTAGTTCTCCAGGTGCTTGCGCAGCTCGCCGACTTGGTAGGCCAGCCGGGAGAGGATCCAGCGGTCCTCAAACTCCAACTCCAACCCCAACTCCGGGGCCTCCTCCAGCTTCAGGCCGTCGGGCTCGAAGTCCTCCAGGTTCATCAGGACCAGCCGAGCGGCATTCCAGATCTTGTTCAGGAACTTGCGGTAGCCCTCGATGCTCTTGATGGAGAAGCGCAGCTCGCGGCCCTTGGCCGCACCCGCCGCGAGGGTGAACCGGAGCGCGTCCATCCCGTAGCGCTCCCTCATCTCCATGGGGTCGACCACGTTCCCCTTCGATTTGCTCATCTTCTGGCCGTGCTCGTCCCGAACGAGCGGGTGGAGGTAGACGGTATGGAAGGGGACCTCCCCGAGGAAGTGGAGCCCCATCATGATCATCCGCGCCACCCAGAAGAAGAGGATGTCATAGCCGGTGACGAGGAGCGAGGTGGGGTAGAACCGCCGGAGGTCCTCGGTCTCCTCGGGCCAGCCCATCACCGAGAAGGGCCAAAGCGCCGATGAGAACCAGGTGTCGAGCACGTCCTCGTCCTGGCGGATCCTGGTGGAGCCGCAGGCGACGCACTCCTTGGGCGTCTCGCGGCTCACGGTGATCTCGCCGCACTCCTGGCAATACCATGCGGGGATGCGGTGGCCCCACCACAGCTGCCGCGAGATGCACCAGTCCTTGATATTCTCGAGCCAGTCGAAGTAGACCTTCTCCCAGGTCTTGGGGATCAGCTTGATCCGCCCGGAGCGGACGGCCTCGATCGCCGGGCGGGCCAGCTCCTCCATCTCCACGAACCACTGAGTCGAGATCAAGGGTTCGATCACCGTGCCGCACCGCTGGCAGTGGCCCACCGCATGGGTGTAATCCTCAACTTTTTCGAGGAGGCCCGCGCGCCCCAGGTCCTCGACGATCCGCTCGCGAGCGGCGAACCGGTCGAGCCCACGGTAGGGGCCGGCGTTCTCGTTGAGGGTGGCGTCCTTATTGAGGATGTTGATCCGCTCGAGGCGGTGGCGCTCACCTAGCTCGAAGTCCACCGGGTCGTGGGCCGGGGTGACCTTGACCGCGCCGGTGCCGAACTCCGGGTCGACCGCCTCATCAGCGATGATCGGTAGCCGGCGGCCCATGAGCGGCAGGATCGCCTCCTTGCCGACTAGCTCCCTGTAGCGGTCATCCTCGGGGTGGACGGCGACGGCCGTATCCCCGAGCATCGTCTCCGGGCGGACGGTCGCCACCGTTATGTATCTATCTCCTCCTCGAGCCTGATCGTCAGCCAGCGGATACTTGATGTAGTAGAGCTTGTCCTGGTGCTCCTCGTGCTCCACCTCGATGTCGGAGAGGGCCGTCTGGCACCGCGGGCACCAGTTGATGATGTATTCCCCGCGGTAGATGTAACCCTCCTCGTAGAGCCGGACGAAGACCTCCCTCACCGCCCGGGAGAGGCCCTCATCGAGGGTGAACCGCAGGCGGCCCCAGTCACAGGAGGCCCCTAGGGCCTTGAGCTGGCGGACGATCTCCTCCCCGCAGCGCTCCTTCCACTTCCAGGCCAGCTTGAGGAAGTTCTCCCGGCCGAGGTCTCGGCGGGTGAGCGGGCGGTCATCCTGGGGGAGGGGGTAGCCGATCTCCCTGAGCAGCCCATCCAGCTCGCGCCGCTCCAGCCCACGCTCGAGGACGCTGTGGACGGCGATGCTCGCGTGGTCCATCCCGGGGAACCAGCAGGCGGCGTAGCCGTCCATCCGCTTGTAGCGGATGATGATGTCCTGCAAGGTGTTGTTCAGGGCATGACCCATGTGGAGCTCGCCGGTGACGTTCGGCGGGGGGATGACGATCGCGAAGGGCTTCTTGGCGGGGTCGAGCTCGCAGGTAAAGTAGCCTCGCTCCTCCCAGAACTTATACCACTTGGGCTCGACCCGGGCGGGATCGTAGGCCTTGGGAAGCTCTCTCAGCTTCGGCTCGGGCTTGCTCTCGCTCTTGCGCTCCGACATGCTAATCCCTCTCCAATCCAATCTACTCTGCTCTAGCGGCTATCGCAGACTCACATGATAGCAGCTCAGCCTTTCCAGATCAAGGTCAAACTACCGAAGCGCTGCCGACTTCGGGGAGGATAGAGGATAGGGGTAAATACATAAGCACTAGCCCTCAAGGGCCTTTGCCGGCACCTGCCAGCAGGCCCTCGATGAGCCTCTCCAGATGGATGCTGGCGGCGCAGCAGACCTTGTCAGCCCCGCCATAGAAGACAAGGAGTCTTTCGCCGATGACCACCGCCCCCTCGGGGAAGACCACCTTGGGGACGTCGCCTTCCACCTCGTAGGGTTCCTCCGGCTCGAGGATCGGCTCCTTGGTGCGGGCGATCACCCTCCAGGGCTCTTTCAGGTCCAGGAGGGCCGCCCCCGCCCGATAGACGTGATCCCTGTCGACCCCGTGGTAGATCAGGAGCCAGCCCCGCTCGGTCTTGATCGGCGACGGCCCCGGGCCTATCTTGGATGACTCCCACTCCTCCCTCGGTGACATGACTAGCCGATGGCCATACATCCTCCCGCCGCTGGGATTGCCGAGGTCATCGAGCTCGAGATCGATGTCGAGGTAGGCGAACCAGATCCCGGGGAGCTCGGTGCCATACCTGGGGCCGACCCAATTAGAAGGCCGATGCAGGACGGCATACCTGCCGTCGATCCTCTCGGGGAAGAGGACCGTGTCCCGCTCGTCAGCCCCGTAGGGGGTGATGATCCCCAGCCTGGTGAAGCCCCGGAAGTCATCCTCGATCCGGGCGAGCGCGATCCGGGTGATCGCCTCCTGGCGGCGGGGTATCCCCAGGCGCCGCCGCACCGCGCCCGGCGGGGAGGGCGTGGGCGTGACGACGTAGGTCATGTAGAGCTGGCCATCGATCTCCGTGAGGCGGGGGTCCTCGACCGAGACCTCCCAAAGCCGCTGGTCGGGGCCGAAGACCGGCTCCTCCGACCGGCTGAGCAGGCGGAGCTCCTCGTCGAAGGCGGCGTAGCCCACCTGGGAAGCGTAATCGGCATAGTCGCCCACAGCGCGGTAGAGCAGGTGGATCTTCCCGCCCTTGTGGATGGCCGTAGGGTTGAAGACCGCTACGGACTCCCAACCATACCCTCTGGGCTGGAGGATCGGATTGCCCTCATACCGTGCGAGCTTCATTTCCATTCCCATTGACATCCCCATCTTCCGGCTACCTCCCCTCCTCCCGATCCGGCGAGCTATCTTAACTTAATTAATTTTAAGGTCAAAGGCCCATCTTTCGGGCCATCCGTCTCCCGGGCACCTTTAGGAGGCAGCCATCCCTTCTGGTCTGGAACTCGAGGTGGTGGAGATGGAAACGAGTTTGTTCAGGGCAGCTTGGCATAGCGCTTGCCGGGCAACTCCTTGATCAGCTCCTTGAGCTGGAGCTGGAGGAGGCCATGAGATAGCTCGGTGGGCGAGAGGCCCGTCGCCTCGAGGACCTCATCGAAGTGGAGCGGCTCCCAGTCCAGGACATCTAGGACCTGCTCCTCCAGCGGGGAGAGCTCGGGTCGCTCTCGGGCCCTAGCGCCGCGCTCGGCGAGGATCGGCCGCAGGTCGGGGAACTCCTCTAAAATGTCTTCTGCCGACTCGACCAGCTTGGCACCCTCCCTGAGGAGGCGGTGGGCGCCGCGGCTCGCCTCGTCAGTGATCCTGCCCGGGACGGCGAAGACCTCCCGCCCCTGCTCGAGCGCCAGCCGGGCCGTGATCAGCGCGCCGCTCCGCTGAGGGGCCTCGACGACCACGACGCCGCGGGCGAGCCCGCTGATGATCCTATTCCGCCGGGGGAAGTTCCACCGCTCCGGTCTGGTGTGCAGGGGGAACTCGCTGAGGATGCAGCCCCGCTGGGAGATCTCCTCCACCAGGGGGAGGTTGCTCCGGGGGTATACCTCCGCGAAGCCGGAGCCGAGCACCCCGATCGTCCGCCCGCCGGCAGCCAGCGCCCCGCGATGGGCCGCGGTGTCGATCCCCAGCGCGAGCCCGCTCACCACGGTGAAGCCGAAGCCGGCCAGCTCACGGGCGAGCCCCTCCGCGGCCAGCCGCCCGTAGGTGGTGCACCGCCGGGTGCCGACGATCGCCATCGCAAGCTCGTCCCGCCCCTGGTAGTTGCCCTTGAGGTAGAGCACCGGCGGCGGGTTCTCGATCGACCGCAATGGGCGGGGATAGCCCGGCTCGAGCAGGGTCAGGAGCTTAAGGCCCCTCCTGGTCAGCTCCGCCAGTTCCCGCTCGGGGTCGGCCTCGGCCCGCCCTCTGAGGAAGCCCTCCAGGGAGCGCTCGAACCCGGGGATGGCCTTGAGCTCATCCGGGGCGGCCTCCCAGATCGCCCGCGCTGAGGGGAAATGGCCGAGCAGCAGGTGGAACTTCCTGGGGGTGAGGGCGGGGATCAGGTTCAAGGCGAGCCAGTAGCGCTTCTCCTCTTGGTCCATGTAACATGTAAAAAAGCTGGTGCGCCTGGGAGGACTCGAACCTCCGACCTAGGGGTTAGGAACCCCTCGCTCTGTCCTACTGAGCTACAGGCGCATCATCGACTACCAGTATAGCTCGATCCCGCGGGGAAATCAAGAGGCTTTCGTCTCGGCCTTGGGCTGCCGGCGCTGATCCCGATCGCCTTGGGAGCCCGTGGCTTCTGCTGCTTCCGCTTCGCCCTTGTCCTCGCTCTTGGCCGCCAGCTTGAAGTAGACCTGCTTGGCGGCGGCCTGCTCGGCCTCCTTGACCCGCCGCCCGCGGCCGATCCCCTCCAGGCCGGCGACCTCGACCTTGACGGTGAAGACCTTCTGATGGTCGGCCCCCTCCTCCTTGATGAGGGAGTAGACCGGCCGGGTGCCCCGCCGCTGGGCCTCCTCCTGGAGGAGGGATTTGTAGTCCATCGTCTGCTGGTGGCGCGCTACCTTCTCCACCTCATCCTTCAAGATGCGGAGGGCGAACCGGGCCGCTCGGCGGTAGCCCCACTTGAGGAAGAGCAGCCCCACCAGCGCCTCGAGCGCATCAGCGAGGATCGAGCTGCGCTCCCGCCCGCCGCTCTCCTCCTCCCCGACGCCGAGGAAGAGACACCGCCCCAGCTCGAGCTCACGGGCCTTCTCCGCGAGGACCGGGCCGCTCACTACCACCGACTTGATCTTGGTCAGCTCGCCCTCGGTATAGCTGGGGAACCGCTTGAAGAGGTATTCGCTGATCGCGAGCTCGATCACCGCATCGCCCAAAAACTCCAGCCGCTCGTTCGACTCCAGCTTGAGCTCCGGCGGCTGCTCGTTCACATAGGAGCTGTGGAGGAAGGCCCTCCTGAGCTCGGCGGTATCGAGCTCCAGCTTCAGCCGCCGCTTTAGGGCTTCCAGCTCCCCTTCGCTCAACTCGTCTCCCCTTGGTTCCAAACGATGGGCCCTCACTAGGGCAAAATATTTGGCTCCCGGGGCAGGACTCGAACCTGCAACCTAGTGGTTAACAGCCACCCGCTCTGCCAATTGAGCTACCCGGGAGCGCCGCCAAAATTATAGCACGGGTTTCGCCCAAGATCAAGGGGAAATAACCGGGACCTAGTAACCGAAGGGCCCGTCATAATGTGAAGGGTGAAGCCCTATCTCGGGCCTTCAGCCCTCCGAGCTTGGGGGCTCATCATCAGTATCGGTCTCAGCATCAGTATCGAGATCGATCTCGACCTCGCCCCATAGCCCCTCCAGGTCGTAGAACCGGCGGGTCTCCGGCTGGAAGATATGGACCATGAAGTGGCCGAAGTCGAGGACCACCCAGTTCTTGGTGTCGAGGCCCTCCTCCAGCGGTGGCGGCCCGGGGAACTTCTCCAGGATGTTCTCGGCGATCGCCTCGACCTGCTTCTCGCTCTGCCCCTCGGTGATGACGAAGTAACTCGTCGGGAGGGTGAACCCCCGCAGGTCGAGGATCACCGTCCCCTCGCCCTTCTTCTCCGCGATCAGCTCCAGGATCAGCTTGAGCTGCTCGCGGTCCTCCGGGGCGAGCTCCCCCAGGCGCACCTGCTTGCCCGTGCTCGCCAGCTTATCCGCCAAGCTCGAACCCCTCGCCCAAGATGAGCAAAAGATCCATTCCCGCAAGATTATACCCCTTCTGGGCGAGCCGATCCAGCGAGCCCTCGCCCCATCGGGCGAACTCCTCGGGGGTGACCACCTCCAGGGTCGGCTGGAGCCTCTCGGGGAGGGCCCCCGAAAGGAGCTCGGCCTTGCGCGGATCACCTTTAAGGTCGATCAGGAAGGTGTGCTTGTAGTTGAAGTGCTCAGCGTTGCCCACCTCGACCACCGCGAAGCCCCGCTCTCGCAGGTAGGCGGCGGTCCGCCGGGCCAGCCCGGTCACCCCGCAGCCGTTGAGCACCCCGAGGCGGACCTCCCCGGGGATGAGCACGTCGATCCCGAGGAGGAGGTCGGCCACCAGGTTGCGGGTCTCGACGATCTTCGGCTCGAGGTAATCAACACCTTCGATGCGGACCGGCTCGCCGGGCACCTGGACCAGCTTGACCTGGTCGGGCTCCAGCCCGCGGAACCTCCCCGCGAGGGCATACATGTCGACCAGGGAGAGGTTGGTGGAGATGTAGCGGCTGATCGTCCTCGCGAGGGCTTGCAGCTCCCTCAGGGAGCGGAACTGGATCCCCTTCTCCAGGAGGGCCCGGATGAACTTCCCCTGGCGCTCCAGCCGCCCCAGGTCGCCGGTCTCGTCGCGGTAGCGGATGTAGTTGAGCGCCTGAGCGCCGTCGAGGAGCTGCTCCCCCGGAGGGATGTCGATGTGGAGGTTCTGGGCCTCATCGTCGTATTTGAGGTGCTTCTCGACGTAGAGGGTCACCCCGCCGAGCTGGTCGATGATCCCCACGAAGCCCTGGTAGTCGATGACCGCGTAGAAGTGGATCGGGACGCCGAGGAAATCGGAGATGACCCGGCGGGCGAGCCGCACCCCGCCGTAGGAGTAGGCAGCGTTCAGCTTGTGGAACTCCCCATCGGGGAACTTCAGCCGCAGGTCACGCGGCAGGGCGAGCAGCACCACCTCGCGGCCCTTGATGCTGAGGAGCAAGTTGGTATCGTTGCGGCTCCGGGTGCCCTCGATCTGGTCCAGACCCAGGATGAGGATGTTGACCCGCTCGTGCTCGCCGAGGGAGGGCCCCGGCCGGAGGACCAGGAAGAGCACCAGCCCACCGGCAAGGAGGACCAGGCCGAGCCAGATCACCCTGGGCTTTATCCACCGGGGACGTGGATTCCTCCGCCCGCTGAACTTGCCTCCGCCTCTCACCCTCACTTGCCTCTCACCCCTACTCGAGCCCAGGGTATGCGATCGTCCCCGGGCGAGTCAACCCCGGGGGCGCAGAGCGCTCTCGACTCAAGTTCAGGTTATGCTATAATTTCCTGGGGATGAGCGACGAAAAGGACGATATCTACGTCGAGCTGGCGCGCCGAGCGGTCGAGGAATACGTCCGCCATCGGCGGCGGCTCCGCCCACCGGAGGAGCTGCCGGCGGAGCTCCGCCGGCGGGCTGGGGTCTTCGTCTCCCTCAAGAAGAGGGGTGAGCTACGCGGTTGCATCGGGACCTTCCTGCCGACCGAGGAGAACCTCGCCGAGGAGATCATCACTAACGCGATCAAGTCGGCTACGATGGACTTCCGGTTCCCGCCGGTGAGCCCCTCCGAGCTCGCCGAGCTGGAGTATTCGGTCGACGTGCTCAGCCCGCCGGAGCCGACGACGGTCGAGGGGCTCGACCCCAAAAAGTATGGGGTGATCGTGGAGAGCGGCGGCCGCCGCGGGCTGCTCCTCCCCGACCTTGAAGGGGTAGACACCGTGGAGGAACAACTGGAGATCGCCCGCCGCAAGGCGGGGATCGCTCCCGACGAGCCGGTCCAGCTCTACCGGTTCACCGTCGAGCGCCACAAGGAGAAGAAGGGCAAAAGCTAGCCGGCCTGAAAAAACGAAAGAAACAGAAAAACGAAGAGGTGGTCCTCCATCGCCGCTAAACGCGGGCCGTTCGCGGCCGCTATAGTACTGCCTCTCCTCTTCTTCCTCTCCGGAGCCCTCTTTCTGCTCTGGCTGGGCGAGCGCCTCCAGGAGCAGGGGCGAGGGGAGTGGCTCATCCGCCGGCAGTGGCTCATGGGGACGCTGGTGGAGGTCCGAGCCGCCGGCCCCAAAGCCCGGGTAGAGGAGGCGATCGCCGCTGCCTTCCGGGAGATCGCCCGGATCGAGCAGATGATGAGCCCTACCGGGGAGGGCGAGCTCGCCCGGCTCAATGCCGAGGGCCGCTCCCGGCCGGTGCGGGTCTCCCCAGAGCTATTCCAGCTCCTCGAGCGCTCCTTGGAATACCATGAGCTGACCGAGGGCAAGTTCGACATCAC
>Ga0190286_1000235_pt1 | contig 25668 bp, 27 predicted proteins | sample 48691834_MG_FD_183241 | JGI IMG/M metagenome (GOLD analysis project Ga0190286, IMG submission 183241) | Hydrothermal vent microbial mat bacterial communities from Southern Trench, Guaymas Basin, Mexico - 4869-18-3-4_MG | ecosystem: Environmental > Aquatic > Marine > Hydrothermal vents >... | reverse complement strand
TAGGAGCTCCTCGATCGCCTCGAGGATCCTCTCCTCGGAGGGGAGCCTGCCGCGGCCAACCCGCCCGGAGGCGAGCCTCCCTTCCTCCGGCTCGAGGAAGCGGTAGCCGAGCCGCTCCAGCTTCCTCTTGTTCTCCTGGAAGATGGGGTTCTCGAACATCCGGGAGTCCATCGCTGGGCAGAAGAGGACCGGCGCGCGGGTGGCGGTGGCGGCGAGCGTGGTCGTCAGGAGATCGTCGGCGATCCCGGAGGCCACCTTCCCGATGAGGTTCAGCGTCGCGGGGACGACCACGAACAGGTCAGCGGTGTGGGCCAGCTCGATATGGGCGAGCGGCTCGCTCCACAGGTCGGTGAGGACCCGCCGGTGGGTGAGGGCCTCGAAAGTGAGCGGGCTGACGAACCGCTGGGCCGCGGCGGTCATGAGGACGTGGACCTCAGCGCCGCGCTGGACGAGCTTGGAGACGAGGGCTGCGGCCTTGTAGGCTGCGATCCCGCCGGTGATCCCGGCGACGATCTTCTTCCCTTTGAGCTCGGCCACCGCTTGCTGATGCTACCGCTGCTGCTTGCTGGTGCGGAACTTCCTCTCCAGGGCCTCCTCGACGACTCGCGGGACGAAGTGGCTCACGTCCCCGCCGTAGCGCTTGACCTCCTTGACCATGCTCGAGGAGAGGAAGACATATTCGCCGCTGGTCATGAAGAAGACGCTCTCGATCTCCGAGTCGAGGTCGCGGTTGGTCAGCGCCATCTGGAACTCATATTCGAAGTCGGAGTTGGCCCGCAGGCCCCGGATGATCGCCTGGACGCCGAGCTTCTTGGCGCACTCGATCAGGAGCCCATCGTAGGTGATTACCTGGACGTCCTCGAGCCCCTCCTCGAGGAGCGCCTGGCGGACCAGCTGCTCGCGCTCCTCCAGCGAGAAGAGCGCCTCCTTGCGGGGGTTGGCGACCACCCCGACGATCAGCTCGGGGAAGATCCGCCGCGCCCGCTTGATGATGTCGATATGCCCGTAGGTTATGGGGTCGAACGACCCGGGATAGAGCGCCCTCCCCTTCCGCTTGTGCTCGTGCTCCTCCATCGCTCCCTCCCCAGGGAGGATAGCAGATGAGGCCTGGAGGGGTCAAACGCTATCAGTATTCGAACCCGCGGCGGGCGGTGAGCCCCCTGTCGTAGGGGTGCTTGATCTTCCTCACCTCGGTGACCAGGTCGGCGACCGCTTCGAGCTCCGGCAGCCGGCGGTGGCTCCCGGTGAGGACCACCTCGGTAGCGGGGGCCTTGTGTCCCAAAAGCTCGAGCACCTCCTCGGTGCTGAAGACGCCGAGCTGGACCCCGTAGAGGATCTCGTCCAGCACCACAAGGTCATACTCCCCGGAGGAGATGGCCCGCCGGGAGGCCTCCAGCCCGCGGCGGCCGACCGCCCGCTGCTCGGGGGTGGGCTCACCCCGGATCCAGTCCGAGACACCGAACTGCTCCCAGGAGAAATTCGCAAAGCCTCGGAGGGCGAGCAGCTCGCCATACTCCCGGAAGTTGGATTTCGACCCGCCCTTGAAGAACTGGATCAGGTGGACCCGCAGCCCCCATCCCAAAGCCCTCAGGGCCATCCCCATCGCCGCGGTCGTCTTGCCCTTCCCATCGCCCCAGAGGAGGTTGATCAGCCCGAGCTCGTCCTCGTGGTGGGCCTCTGATTCCGATCTCGATCTCGGCTTTGAGCTTGGCACCTCTCTTCCCCCTTTCGCCCTCGCTCGAGCTTGGACTGCGCCGGCGGGAGGAACTCGATGCAGAGCCTCCCGGTGAGCGGGCTCCGCCGGACGAGGGCCTCGACCCCGAAGACCTCGCGGATCAGCCCCGGGGTGAGGACCTCGCCTGGGGGGCCGACTGCTCGCAGGCGGCCGCGCTGGAGGAGCCCGAGCCGATCAGCATAGCCCGCGGCGAGGTTGAGATCATGCAGCGCCATCAGCACCGTCAGCTCCTCCGTGTGGGCCCGCTCGCGGACGAGCTCCATCAGCTCGAGCTGGTGGTTGACGTCCAGGTGGGCGGTCGGCTCGTCCAGGAGCAGGACCTGGGGCTCCTGGGCCAGCGCCATCGCCAGGAAGGCCCGCTGGCGCTCCCCGCCGGAGAGCTGGCTGAGCGGCCGTGAGGCCAGCTCCTCCACCCTGGCGGCGGCCATCGCCCGGGCGATCGCCGCCCAATCGCGGGCGCCGAGCCGCTGGAGCCGGCCCAGGTGGGGCAGCCGGCCCAGCTCGACCAGCTCCCGCACGGTGAAGTCGAACCCCACGTGGCGCTCCTGCTCCAGGGCGGCCAGGTGCCGGGCTAGCTCCTTAGGGGAGAAGCTCCCCAGCTCCCTGAAGTCGAGGTAGACCGCGCCGCGGTGGGGCCGGAGGACCCCCGCGATACACCGCAGCAGGGTGGACTTCCCACTGCCGTTGGGGCCGACCAGCGCGAGGATCTCCCCCGGCCCGACCTCCAGGGAGATCCCCTCCAGGGTGGGCCGCCCGTCATAAGCGAAGCTGAGCCCCCGGACGGTGATCCTCATCTAGCCTAGCTCACCCCTCGTGCTCGTGCCCATGGAAGTGGAAGTGGACGCGCGTGCCCGCAAAAGATACAGGAAGAAGGGCGCGCCCACCAGCGCGGTGATGATCCCCACGGGGAGTTCTGCCGGGCGGAGGGCCGTCCGCGCGAGCGCGTCGGCCCAGACGAGGAGCACCCCGCCGGCGAGCGCCGCCGCGGGCAGGAGCGCCCGGTGGTCCGGCCCGAGGACCAGCCGCACAAGGTGCGGGATGATCAGCCCGATGAAGCCGATCGTCCCCGCGAAGGCGACCGCCGCTCCCACAAGCAGGGTGCAAAGCCCAAGGAGGAGCCTCTTCAAGCGCTCCGGCTCGAGCCCAAGGTGCCGGGCGCCCTCCTCGCCGAGCGCTAGCGCGTTCAGCTCCCGGGAGGAGGCGAAGATCGCCGCCGAGCCGAGCAGCACCACCGGGGCCATCACCCAAAGGTAGGGCCAGCTCGCCCGGCCGAGGCTCCCCATCAGCCAGAAGACGATCTCGCTCAGCCGCCGATCCCCCGCTGAGAGGAAGATCAGTAGGCTGGTGAGCGCGGAGAAGATCGCCCCGAGGGCGATCCCCGCCAAGATCAAGCTCAAGGGCGAGGTCCGCCCGCCGCGCTGGGAGAGCCGGTAGACGAGGGCCACGGCGAGCGCGCCGCCGAGGAAGGCCCCCAGGGGGAGCGCTGCCGGCCCCGACCAGCCCAGGGCGATCACCAGGGCCGCACCGGCTGAGGCCCCGCTGGCGATCCCCAGGACGTAGGGACTGGCGAGCGGGTTGCGGAACAGCCCCTGCATCACGCCCCCACAGAGGGCCAAGGCCCCACCGACAAGGAAGCCCAGAAGGACCCGCGGGAGGCGCACCTCATGGACGATCAGCCTGGCCAGCTCGGGGTCGAGGCCTCCACCGGCGTCAGGCTGGGGTGCTCCCCAGTCCCAGTCCCGATCCCAACTCCAGCTCCAGATCAGCGAGAGGCTCAGCTCCGGCGGGATGTAGACCGGCCCGATGGCCACCCCCCCGAGGAGCGACCCCCCTGCCAGCACAGCAAGCCCGGCGAGGAACAGCTTCTTATTGGTCATTCATTATTGCTCATCGTCACGATGGGCCTGCGGCCGCCGCTGCTGATACTGATACCGATACCGACGCCTGTTCCTCGGGGAAGGCCTCCGGGTGGAGGAGCTCGGCCATCTTCCGGAGGGCTAGGGCCACCCGGGTCGAGGTGACCTCGGAGGCCTTGATCCCCCAGACCTTCCCCTCTCTCACCGCCGAGAGGCCCTCTAGCAGCCTGCTCCCGAGGACGTTCTCCACCTGAGCAGGGTCGGTGAAGATCACCTGCGGGTCGCGCTTCAGCAGCTCCTCCAGGCTCACCTGGGGGTAACCCTGGACGTCGGCGAAGAGGTTGAGCCCGCCGGCGCGCAGGAGCAGCTCGTGCTCGATGGTGCCCGAGCCGGCGGCATAGGGCGGCGCATCCGGCGCGAGCATGTAGATGAAGGCCGCCGGGACCGGCTCAAGCCCCAGGACCCGGCTCTCCAGCTCGACCACCTCCTCGGCGATCCTCCCGATGAGGGCGTTCGCCTCGGCGAGGTTCCCCACCGCGGTCCCAACGGTCCGGATCGTCCCGAAGATGTCCGTGAGGGAGCCGATCGGCCCGGTGGTGAGCACGATCAGGCCGGCCGCCTCGAGCCGGTCGCGGACCGCACCCCAGGCGCCGAGGACCAGGTCCGGGTGGAGGGCCAGGATCAGCTCCACCGAGGGCGAGATCGGCGGCCCCACCTTGGGGAGGCCCTGGACCTCAGGGGGGTTGTCAGGCGAGTCGGTCACCCCAACCAGCCGGTCGAGCGCGCCGATGTCCACTAGGATCTCTGCATAGAGTGGCATCCCGGCAACGACGATCCGCTCGGGCCGCTCGGGGATAGTGATCTCCCTACCCCGGTCGTCGATCACCTTGACGGGGAACTCCTGAGCCTGGGTCAGGAGCATCCCACCGAGCAGGGCGATCAACCCCACCAGAAGGGCGACTGCTAGCCACCTCTTGCTCTTGAGCATACCTTGCCTCCTTTCGGTTGGCCTCGGTTGTGGGATATTTTATCCCATAAGGGCCCACCCGTCAAGCCTTGCAGGACAAGTTTGACAGCCTATCTTGGCCAATATATCATGGACCATGAGATGCGAAGCGATGATCCCGTCGAGCTGTTCGAGCACTACCTGCGTGCCAAGGGGAAGAAAGTCACCCGCTCGCGGAAGCGGATCGTGGAAGAGGTCTTCCGCACCCCCGAGCACTTCGACGCCTCGGACCTTTGGGCCAAGCTCCGCAGTGAGAACATCTCGGTCTCCACGATCTACCGGACGCTGGAGCTGCTCGTCGACTCCGGGCTGGTGCGCAAGGTGGACCTGGGCGACCCCCACCTCCACTACGAACAGGCGTTCGGCCGGCACCACCACGAGCACCTTATCTGCGTCGGCTGCGGCAAGGTCCTGGAGTTCCTCGACCAGACACTCGAGGACGCCCTCTTGGAGGTGGTTGACCGGCTGGAGTTCCAGCATCACAGCCACTCCTTGCAGGTCTTCGGCCTGTGCAAGGGGTGCCAGGCCAAGAGCGTGAGGAAGCAAGGCAAAAAGCAAGAGCGAGCCCAAAGGGCATGGTGAGATAAGATCAAGATCAAGATCGAGATTGAGATCGAGATGAACTACCCCAAGCGGAGGGAGCGCCTGCAGGAGCTGCTCCGAGAGGAGGGAGCCGAGGGCTTCCTCCTCATCAATATCGAGGGCTCCGACGCCCTGAACCTCCGGTATCTCACCGGCTTCTCCGGCAGCTTCGGGCTGCTGTTCCTCACCCCGGATGGGGAGCTCCTCCTGACCGACTCGCGCTACCTCGAGCGGGCCCGCCGGGAGGCCCCCGCCCTGGAGGTGCTCGAGGTGAAGGGCAACTGGCTCGACCGGCTAGCTGAGAAGCTGGCCGAACTCGGCGGAGTGCGCCGCTGGGGGATAAACTCGCTCACCATCAGCCTCCACAACTACACCAAGCTCCAGGAGAAGCTAAAAGATAAGGCCAAGGGCAAGGAGCTGGAGCTCCTCCCGCTCGAGGGCCCGGTGGAGCGGCTCCGCCTCCGCAAGGACGAGGAGGAGCTGGCGCACATCAGGCGGGCGGTCGAGCTGACCGATCGGGCCTTCGAGCACGCCCTGGAGGTGGTCCGGCCGGGGATGACCGAGCGGGAGCTCGCCTGGGAGCTGGAGAAGTTCATGCGGGAGTGCGGCTCCGACGGGCTCGCCTTCCCGATCATCGTCGCTGCGGGTGAGAACTCGGCCCTGCCGCACGCCACCCCCTCGGAGCGGCGCCTCAAGCGAGGAGACCTCCTCCTGCTCGACCTCGGCGCGCGGTGGGAGGGCTACTGCGCTGATCTCACCCGGATGGTCTCCCTCGGGGAACCTACGGCGCGCCAGCTCGAGGTATACGAGGTGGTCCTGCGGGCACAGGAGGCCGCTATCGAGGGGATAAGGCCGGGGATGAGCGGGCTCGAGGCCGACGAGCTGGCCCGCCGGGTCATCCGCGAGGCCGGCTTCGGCGAGCGGTTCGGCCACGGGCTCGGACACGGCGTCGGGCTGGCGGTCCACGAGGGGCCGAGGCTCTCGCCGCTGGCCGAAAAGGAGCAACCGCTCGAGCCGGGAATGGTCGTCACCATCGAGCCGGCGATCTACCTTACGGGCGAGTTCGGGGTGCGTATCGAGGACCTGGCGGTCGTCCGCGAGGACGGCCTGGAGGTCCTCACCCGCGCGCCAAAGGGGGAGCTCCGCTCCGTCCCCGTCTAGCTCAGCTCGTAAGCCGGGCTCGGATCGCCCGGAAGCCCCACACGGCGAAGAAGATGGCCGTCGCGAGGAGGACGATCGTCGCCCCCGAGGGCACGTCCAGGAAGTAGGAGAGCAGGAGCCCGCCGAAGCTGGCGGCCAGGCTGAAGAGCACCGCCAAAAGCTGCATCTCACGGAAGCTATGAGCGAGCTGTTGGGCTGTCGCCGCGGGGATCACCAGGAGCGCCGACACCAGGATGATCCCGACGACCTTGAGCGAGATGACCACGACCAGCGCCACCAGCACCACGAAGAGCAGCTGGAGCAGCTGCAGGGGGAAGCCCTGGACTTGGGCGGTCTCCGGATCGAAGCTGATGAGCAGAAGCTCCTTATATAGGAGCAAGACCGTCCCCAAGGTCACCGAAGCCAGTGCGAGCGTCAACCAGAGGTCCTGCGAGGTGACGGCGAGTATGTCCCCGAAGAGGTAGCTGAAGACCTCGAGCGCATAGTCTCGGAGGAAGCCGAGCAGGAAGATCCCTAGGGCCATCGTCGCCGCGAAGAAGATCCCGATCGCCACGTCCTCCTTGAGCCGGCGGCTGCCGGAGAGCGCGGCGATCCCCACCCCTGTCCCTACCGAGAAGATGAGGGCACCCGCGAGCGGGCTCCAGCCGAGGAGCAGGCCCAAAACGACCCCGCCGAAGCTGGCATGGGCGACGCTCGCGCCGATGAAGGCCATCCCCCGAAGGACGACGTAGCTCCCGACGAGGGCCGTCACCACGCCGATGAGGAGTGCAGCGGCGAAGGCCCGCTGCATGAAGGCCAGCGAGAAGAGCTCAGCTAGGCTCTCCACGGGCGCCCTTCCCTTCCCTCTCTTCCTCTTTCTCTTTCCCTTCCTCTTCCTCCTTCTCCTTCTCCTCCCCGTGGCGGGCGACCACCAGGTGGGGCACCGGGCTGTGGCCGAAGAGGACGGCCTCCCTGCCATACATGCACTCCAGGGTCGCCTCGGTGAGCACCTCCTTTGGGCGGCCGTGGACGACCAGCCGCCCGGCGAGGCAGGCGATGGTGTCGACCTGCTCGGCGACCACTCCTACGTCGTGGGAGACGACGAGCACCGTCAGCTCCAGCCGCTCGCGCAGCTCGCCGATCAGCCGGTAGAGCCCCTCGGTCATCTGGAGGTCGAGCCCCGTGGTCGGCTCATCGAGGATGAGCAGCTCCGGCTCGGCGGCCAGCGCACGGGCGATGAGCGCCCGCTGGAGCTGGCCCCCGGAGAGCTGGCCGATCCGGCGGGCTGCTAGCTGCTCGAGCCCGACCAGCTCGAGCGCCCGCCGGGTCGCCTCGCGATCGGGGGCTCGGGGCCGGCGGGAGAGCCCAAGGTGGGCATACCGTCCCATCAGTGCGAGCTCCCAGACGGTGATGGGGAAGCGCAGGTCGAGCTGGCTCGCCTGGGGCACATAGCCGATCCGCCGCCGCTCCTTGAAGGCCAGCTTCCAGGGGGGCTTGCCGAAGACGAGCACCCTCCCCCGGGTGGGGCGGACCAGCCCCAGGATCACCTTGACCAGGGTGGACTTGCCCGCGCCGTTCGGCCCGAGGATCGCGACATACTCCCCGCGGCGGACGGCAAGGGAGACATCCTCGATGGCCACCAGGCCCTCGTAGGCCACGCTCACCCCATCGAGTTCGATGACCACTCCCCTTTGCTCACTTGTCCCCTTCTCTTCTGTTCCCATCTCTGCTGTTGCTGTTTATCCTGGCCCCTCGCTCCCCTCCCCTCGGCCTCGGAAGCCCTCCACCAGCTTCTTCAGGTTCGCCCGCATCAGCTCCAGGTAGTCTGAATGCTCGACACCCAGGGGATCGAGCCGCACCAGCCGGACCCCGGTCTCCTCGGCGATCAGCTCGGCGAACCTCTCGGGGGCCTGGACCAGGGCGATGAGCAAGGGGACCCCCTCCGTCTCGATCAGTTGGATGATCCTCCGGAGCCGACCGGGGGTAGGCTCCTCGCCCGGCGGCCCGGCGATCACCTCGACCTGCACGAGACCATAGTCCTGAGCGAGGTAGACCCAGGTCGGCCGCGTGGCGATGAAGCGCTTGTCCGGGAGGCCCTCCAGCTCCTCGCGGTAGAGCCGATCCAGCTCCGCCAGTCGCTTCAGGTAGACCCGAGCGTTTCGCTCATAGTCGGCGCGGTGAGCCGGGTCGATCTCGATCAGCGCTTCCTTCAAGTTCTCCACCATCGTGAGGGCCCTCCTGGGGGAGAGCCAGACGTGGGGATTCGGCGGATCGCCGATCGGCTCGATCCCCGCGGCGAGCTCGACCACCTTGAGCTCGGGGTTGCCGGCGCTGCGGACGAGCTCCCCCGCCCAGGGCTCCTCCAGGCCGAGCCCTACCAGCACCAGGAGCCGCGCGCGGGCGAGCGCCTGAACGTCGGAGGGCTTCGGTTCGAACGTATGTGGGGTCGTGCCCGGTGGGACGAGGAGGACTATCTCTACCTCTCCCACTCCCACTCCCACTCCCATTCCCACTCCTGCTCCTACCTCGGCGCGGCTCCCGATCAGCGCCCGGACGAACGACTCGAGCGGGGGGATGCTCACCACGACGGTGAGCTGGCCGCCCTGCTCGCTCCCGCAGCCCCCGGCAAGGAGGCCCAGCGCCAATCCAACCAGGAGCAAGAGCAGGCTAATCACCCCACCCCTTGCTCTCATCGTCTCGCCCTTCTACCTGCTGTGCTCGATGCTCCGGACAGAGGCCGTAGAACTGGAGGAGGTGATCCTCGATCCGAAAGCCCGTGTCGAGCTCAAGCTCCCCCTCGAGTTCGCTCAACCGACCCTCGCAGGGGAACTCGACCACCCGGCCGCACTCCCGGCAGACGAGCTGATGGTGGTGGCCCGGCAGGGCGAGGAAGTATCGCTGGCAGCCGTGGGCTTCATAATGGACCTGCCGGAGGAGCCCCAGCCCCTGGAGGAGGTCCACCACGCGGTAGACCGTGGCCAAGCCCATCTGCGGACGGCGACGGCGGGCGCGCTCGAGAATCTCTTTTAGGGTGAGCGCCCGTTCGGCCTCGGCTAAGGCCGCGATGACCGCCTGCCTAGGCCCGGTCAGGCGGACCCCCGCCCGACGCAGGTGCGCCCGGACCGCTTCATCGGTTGCCACTCCTCTCTCCATCTCGCCTCCCGCTAGTTGAGAAGATTTATCAACTAATTGTAGGGAAGATCGAGCTGAGAGGCAACCTGGAGGGCGGGAAATTTAGTGATGGTGATGGGCGGAGCAGGGATCGAACCTGCGACCTCCTGCTTGTAAGGCAGGCGCTCTCGCCACTGAGCTATCCGCCCTGAGCTAAATTTACCCCATCTGCTCCGGGGAGGCAAGAGGCTGGCGAGCGGACCGGCTCATCCTCCAGCCCACTCCGCATCCGCTCTCCATATCCATCCTCCGGGCTCACCCGAGCGGTCCGCCAGGGCTCGAACTCCACGTTATCGCTCACCTGATCGCCCTTGCCCGTGGGGTTGAGCTGCGGGTGATAGGGCCCCGAGGGGTCGCCCCACCAGTTCTCCCGAGCGTCGAGCACCCCTTGGCCGCGGTTGCGCACCCCGAAGCCGTTGTCATAGATGTTGTTCTCCCTGATCTTGTGGTCCTTGGCCGAGGCGGTTGCCAAAAGCTCGATCCCCGTCCCGTTAGCGGTGATCTCGTTGTAGGCGATCTCGCTGTAGCCGCTCTCGAGCTTGATCCCCGGGCCGAACGCCCCTCTTATCAGGTTTCCCTCGATGGAGTTGGGCGCGCCCTTTACGCCCTCGCGGATTAGGAGCCCGCAGTTGCGATGCTCGGCGATCGTATTGCCCTCGAGGAGGTTCAAGGCGGAATCTTTCAGGGCGACCCCGACATCGCCGTTGCCTTCCACCAGGTTCTCGAGGAGCCGATTGCGGTTGCTGTAGTCCAGGGCGAGCCCGACGCCGTGGATGGTCTCCCCCTCGAACGTGACGGTGCTTATCCCATTCCCGAGGAGCCGGTTCCCCTCGAGCTCGTTCTCCTCGGCGAAGTAGAGATCCCCATGCCGTTGCCCTCGAGCAGGTTCTCCAGGATGGCGTTCTCCCGCGAATCGAAGGCCACCACGATCCCCCCGCCGGGGAGGGTCACGTAAGCCCCGGCATAGGAGATCGGCTCCTCCTGGAAGTTCTGGGTGAGCCGATTGGCCCGGACGAGACACCCACTTGAGCCCATGAGGCTGATCCCCAGGGTCGCCCGGCTGATCTCGTTGTGTTCCACGACGACCTGGGCGGAGGCGTTGAGCGCGATCCCTACGGAGTATTCCAGCCCGTCGATCATCGCCGGGATGAGCCGGTAGATCCGGTTGGCCCGCACCTCGACGCCTTGGGAGTGGCCGACGGAGATCCCGTTCCCTGCGACCCTGCGGACGGTGTTCCCGACGACCTCGACCCGACCGCCCTCCACCTCGAAGATGCGAATCCCGAAGGCATAGGAGCCCGGTGCGGCGGCGATCTCCTCGATGATGTTGTCCTCGATCCGGACGTCCCCCCTGTAGTGCCGAGGACCGCGACCCTTGCCGCCCTCTCCCCGCTCACACCGCGGAGGGTGAAGCCCCGAAGGGAGGCCCTGCCAGCGCGGATGCGGATCTCGACCACAGCGGGCGCCCCAACGCCACCGGCATCGATGACCGTCTGCTCCGGCCCGGCGCTCGACACCAAGGCGAGCTCCTTGTCGATCAGCAGGGGGAACTCCTCTCCTAGGGCCACATCGTAGCGGCCGGGTGCGACCCGGATTAGGTCGCCTGGTTGAGCGGCCCTGAGCGCCGCGGTGATCGTCCGGAATGAGCTGTCATCGTCGGTGTCATCATCCGGCGGGTTGGCCGCATCCACCGATAGGACCCTCCCGGGTGGCCCGGCCTGGGGCTGAGGCCAGGACCAGAAGGGAAAGAGGAATGGGGGCAAGAGCAGCAAAACCACCAGCAGAGTAAAAGCAAAAGCAGGGGCGGTAGGCCGCGCCCTTGATACCTTCGTTCTCATTCTATACCTACGCATGACTTCGACCCTCCCTGTGATCGGACTGGTCAGCTGGTCAGCGGTCAGTCTTTATAGAGGAGGACCGCTTCGGCCGTCAACCTGCGCGAGTTGTCCCCGGAGGTCCATTCAGTCGATCAGATTGACAAAGGAGGGGAATTGTGCTATTATTGAATTCAACCAAAACGACGAAAGGGAGGAAGTAACAAGAAGGATTTAGAAGGAATTTAGGAGGAGGGAGGTGATGAGGTAGGAGAAATAGATTTAACTTAAACCTTTATCAAGGAGGGCAAAGAAATGAGAGGAAGATTCCCCTGTCGAATTGTAGGTATGTTAGTCATCCTCCTGCTCGGAGGAGCTCTCTCCCTCGCTACCAGCTCAGCCCAAATCCCAAAGGATGTGTTGGTCATCGGTATGAGTCATGAACCCATCATCGACTTTGCCCCAGCGAGGGTCTATGAGTTTGAGGGCGGATTCGTGCTGGAACAGGTATATGACCAGTTGGTGAACTTCGTTGGAGGAAAAGAGGCTTTCGAGCGGATCGAGCCCGGCCTGGCGGAATCCTGGGAGGTATCCGAAGATGGTCTCACCTGGACCTTCCACCTCAGGAGGGGCGTGAAGTTCCACAGTGGAAACCCGGTGAATGCTGATGCCGTAGTCTTCTCCCTTAGGAGATCGCTTGAGAGGAACGAGCCACCAATTTGGATCCTCAAGCAGTTCGTTCCAGAGCCGGAGATGATCCAGAAGATCGACGAATACACTGTAGCAATAACTACTACGGAGCCTTTAGGAGAGATGTTGATGGCGGCCATCCTTGGATACCAAGGGATTTGCTCAATCTTAGATCCTGCTGTGGTGGAAGCCCATGCCACTCCTGATGATCCTCATGCGGTCAAGTGGCTAGCGGAGCATGATGCAGGCTCTGGCCCTTACATCTTAAAGGAATGGATAAGAAGGGATCGCATCGTCCTTGAGGCCTTCCCTGATTACTGGCGAGGTGAGCCCCCTATCAAGCAAATTATCATCAAAGATATTCCCGAGCCCGCGGCTCAAAAGTTGGCCTTGGAGAGGGGCGATATCGATATTGCCTGGAATCTCCTTCCCGAGATGATCGCCGATCTTAGAGGCAAGGAGGGGATAAAGATAATAGAGACCCCTTCTTGGTACTTCCACTATGCAGCAATGAATCTCGGTTATGAACCCTTCAGTAATGTGAAGGTCAGACAGGCGGTCAGATGGGCTATCGACTACGATGCCATCACCGAGGGGATCATGGCCGGAGCCGCAGTGAAATGCCATACCTTCGTTCCCATAGGGATGTTTGCCCATCTAGATCTCCTCTATCATCAAGATCTCAAGAAGGCTAAAGAGCTGATGAAGGAAGCAGGCTATGAAGATGGGTTTGAAGTCGAGCTGCTCACCCGCACTGACCCTCCTTACCCCGATCTCGCCGCTCAAGTCAAGGAGGATTTGAAGAAGATCAACATCGATGTCAAGGTGACCACGATGGTCTACTCCGAGCTCTTGAAACTCTATCGAACTCAGCAGCACCAGATGGTCTTGGTCCGCTGGGGCGTGGATTATGCCGATCCCAGCGCCCAAGCCGCTCCCTTTGCTCACTGCAGGACTCCTGGACCGGAAGCTAAGGTGAGGCAGCTCGCCTGGCGGAACATGTACTGCCCGAGTGGGGTTACCGATTGGGTGGAGGAGGCAGCAGGCGAGAGGGACCCCAGGAAGCGGGAAGTCCTCTACAAGGCAATACAGGCTCTTGTCATGGAAGAGGGTCCCTACATCATCTTCCATAATCCCTTGATCCAGATCGCCACCAGGGATGTAGTAAAGGGTCTCCAAGTTCCACCAATGTGGTATTACACGGAGCTCTTCGCGGTGAGGAAGTAGGCTTTGAGGATGTTAGGAAGGCGGGTAGCTCCCCCCGGTTTACAAACAAACCTGTAGGCCGGGGGGAATACTTTGTCCCAGGTTGCAAGATAGATAAAGATGTTAGTATATATCCTCAAAAGACTGGCCTGGATGGTCTTCGTTCTCTTTGGGGTAATGACCATAGTCTTTTTCATCTCCCATGTGATTCCAGCTGATCCTGTTGCTGCAATACTAGGGGGCCAAGCCCCTCCAGAGTTGATCGAGAAGGTGAGGGCAAAATGGAACCTCGATAAGCCTCTCTATGACCAATATATCATCTATCTATGGAGGTTACTCCACGGAGACCTTGGCATCTCGATCAGCACCGGGAGACCGGTATCGAAGGATTTGATCCAGTTCTTCCCCGCCACCCTTGAGCTGGCCACCGTAGCCACTCTCTTGAGCGTCATATTTGGGGTGATCACCGGCATCCTCTCCGCGGTAAAGAGCGGGAGATCGGCAGACCATCTCTCCAGGATATTTGCCCTATCAGGCATCTCCATGCCCGTCTTCTGGCTGGGGCTTCTGATGCTTCTGCTCTTCTATTATCTCCTCGGCTGGCTTCCAGGACCTGGCCAGCTCCCTTACTACATGCCCCGGCCTCCCCGAGTCACCGGGATGATCACCATAGATAGCTTGATAGCAGGGAGGTTTGACGCCTTCATCAGTGCTCTTAGGCATTTAGTCATGCCATCTCTGGTCCTTTCCTTCTTTGGGATAGCTGCGATCAGCAGGATCACCAGATCGAGCATGCTGGATGTCCTGCGAGAGGAATATATCAACACCGCTAGGGCGAAGGGCTTAAGAGAGATGATTGTAGTGCTGAAACATGCCTTAAAGAATGCCATGCTTCCCGTGAGCACCATAATTGGGATCACCTATGGAAGACTCCTGGAAGGATCGGTGATCACTGAAACCATCTTCGCTTGGCCAGGATTGGGCCGCTATGCCACCAATGCCTTCCTGGCGATAGACTTCCCTGCCGTTATCGGCTCAACCATCTTGATCGCCTTGCTTTATGCCCTGACAAACTTGGTCGTCGATATCTCATATGCTTATTTAAACCCGAAGATAAGATACGGCTAGCTGGCCGAGAAGATGAAGAGGACGCCCTTCCTGGAAATATGGAGAGCCTTGAGGAAGAATCCCCTCTCCCTCACCGGCTTGGTAATCATCCTGGGGTTGGTCATCACGGCAATACTCGCCCCTTATGTTGCCCCTTATGATCCCCTGAGGACGAAACCCTTGGAGAGGTTAGAACCTCCGAGCAAGTTACATCTTTTAGGGACGGATCAACTGGGCAGGGATATCCTAAGCCGCCTGCTCTACGGAGCGAGGATATCCCTGAGGATCGCTATCATCGTTGCCGCCCTTGCAGGTTCTGTAGGGACGCTAATTGGCATCCTCTGTGGCTACTTTGGGGGGAGAGTTGATAACCTCCTTATGAGGGTGACGGATATCTTCATGGCTTTTCCCCAACTGATCCTGGCGATGGCCATCTCCTCGGCCTTAGGACCGAGCTTGGAAAACGTCATCATCGCTATCTCCATGACGGAATGGACCTTCTTTGCCAGGCTAGCAAGGAGCAGAGCTATTGCCGTTCGGGAGGAGGACTATGTAGAGGCAGCAAGAGCTATGGGAGCTGGTAGATGGCGGATCTTGTTCCGCCATGTCTTACCAATGAGCCTGTCCCCGGTCATCGTCCAAGCCACTTTGGAAATGGGGGGAATTATCCGCACAGCAGCGAGCCTCGGTTTCCTCGGTTTGGGTGCCCAACCTCCCACCCCAGAGTGGGGAGTCATGGTCACTGCGGGAAGGAATTACCTCCCCGGCCAGTGGTGGGTCTCCACCTTCCCTGGCCTGGCTATCTTTATCACCGTCTTAGGGTTTAATCTCCTGGGAGATGGAATCAGAGACATCCTGGATCCCAGGCTCAGAGGAGTTAAAGGATAAGGATAGAGTATATGAGCGGCGAGTGGGCGAGCTCCTGAAGCGATACACGATATCCGGTATGAGCTGAGCTGGGGCTAACAGAACAGATCAGCGAAAGCGCGGTTGATCAGCTAGCGTAGTGATGATATAATCCCTCTTGAGAGAGGGGAGCTCGGGAGAACCGGGCTGAGAGGGCCCCTAGCCTGGGGCCGACCCTTCGAACCTGATCCGGGTAATGCCGGCGAAGGGACTCTCTTCCTTCCCTGCCAGCTTACCCTGGCCAGGCCTAAGGAGAGGGCCTTCTCAACCGTCCCGTCCCCCTCGCTTAGCTCGCGGAAGGAGGGATAGCTGATGCGCAAGCTGCTCGTCGGGGCGGTGGTCTTCGGTTTGGCGTTGACGCTGGCAGTGGGGTCTTCCCCCTCGGGAGGTGCCCAGGTTCCCAAGCTCGTCGTCTACACCTACGATAGCTTCGTCGCCTGGGGCCCGGCGAAGTTCATCGAGGAGGAGTTCGAGCGCAGGCACGGGGTGGACGTGGTCTTCGTCGCCACGGCGGACTCGCGGGCGATGCTCGCCCGGCTGATCGAGGAGCTCCAAGCTGGCCAGCAAACCGCGGACGTCTTCATCGGGGTCGAGGCCGCCGACCTCGCCAAGGTCTGGGAGCACGAGCTCTTCGTCCCCCTTACCCAGGAGGAGGTGCCCAACCTGGCGGTCGTCCCCCGAGAGCTGCTGGTCGATCCCACCGGGAGCGCGATCCCCTACGAGCATGGCTACATCACCTTCGTCTACGACAGCGAGCGGCTCCCCACCGAGGAGGTCCCCCGGACCTTCGAGGAGCTGCTCGAGCCTCGCTACCGGAAGATGCTCATCTTAGAGGACCCCAGGACCTCCTCGCCGGGGCTCTCCTTCCTGCTGTGGACGATCCACCGGTTCGGCGAGCCGGGCTATCTCGACTACTGGAGGGATCTCCTGCCGAACGTCCTTACGATTACCGTCGGCTGGAGCGAGGCCTACGACCTCTTCCTCGCGGGGGAGGCGCCCATCGTCCTCAGCTTCTCCACCGACACGGCCTACTCGGTGATCGAGCACGGCAGCCTCCGCTATCGGATCATGCTCCTGGACAACCAAGGCTACCGGAACATCTACCTGATGGGGGTCGTCCGCGGGACGGCCCAAGCGGAGCTGGCCAAGAAGCTGGTCAACTTCGTCCTCTCGAGGGAGGTCCAGGAGAGGATCCCCACGACGGAGTGGATGTTCCCTGCCAATCCCACGGCCCTGCTGCCGGTGCTGTGGTATCAGCACGCGGTGGTGCCGCCTCAGCCGGTGATGATCTCACCCGAGGAGGTGGGCGAGAACCTGGAGCGGTGGCTGAGGGAGTGGGCCCGGGTCGTGGTGGGGCGATAGCCCAAACTCGAAGAGAGCAAGCGCGTTGACGCCGAGATCGATCTCGAAGCTGAGAGGGCTCAGCGGTCGGGGGGCGCTGATCGCGCTCCCCTTGGCCTTTTTAGGCCTCTTCTTCTGGTGGCCGCTGGCGCGGCTCTTCCAGGAGGGGCTCCATCATGAGGGAGGAGGGCTCACCCTCCGCTATCTGAGTGCGGTCTTCACCGACCCCTACCTGCAGGGGGTGATCTGGTTCACCGCCAAGCAGGCCCTCCTTAGCACCCTGCTCGCCGGGGCGATCGGCCTCCCCTGGGCCTACATCTTCGCCCACTATCGCTTCCCCGGGAGGGACCTCCTCCGCTCGCTCACCCTCGTCCCTTTCGTCCTCCCCTCGATCACCGTCGCGCTCGGCTTCGTGCTCTTCTTCGGGAACAACGGACATCTCAACCGGCTGTTGATGTGGATGTTCCACCTGGAGGGCCCTCCCCTGCGGGTCCTCTACTCCCTCTGGGGGATCGTGCTCGCGCATGCCTTCTACAACGCGCCGATCGTGATCAGGATGGTCGGGGCGGCTTGGGAGCGGCTCGATCCCTCCTACGAGGAGAGCGCCCAGGCGCTCGGCGCGGGCCGGCTCCGGCGGTTCCTCGAGGTGACCCTCCCGCTCCTTTTGCCCAGCTTGATGACGAGCCTGGCCCTGGCGTTCATCTTCTGCTTCTTGAGCTTCCCGATCGTGCTCGCACTCGGCGGGGCGAGGTTCTCCACGATCGAGGTCGAGATCTACACCCTGGTGCGGGTGATGCTCGACTACAGGCTCGGCGCGGCCCTGGCGATCGTGGAGATCCTCCTCTCGCTGGGGTTCACCTACGGCTACATCAAGCTCGAGGGGGCCTTCACCCGCGAGCTGGAGACGGTCCGTCCCCGGCCGACCCGGCCGCTCCTGCGGCCCTCCCCTGGCCGCATCCCGCTCTACCTATTCATCGCGCTGAGCGGGGTGCTCTTCCTCGGGCCGCTCGCCTCCGTGGTCTACGACTCCTTCACCTGGGGGCTCGGCGGGAGCGAGGGCTCAAGCTTCACCCTCGAGTGGTATAGGTTCATCCTGAGGCCGGAGTATGAGGCGCTGATCGGCGCTCCCCCGCTGCGTGCGATCCTGAACAGCTTCCAGTTCGGGCTGGCGGCGATGGCCCTGGCCGTCTCCGTCGGCCTGCCGATCTCGTTCGTCATCGCCCGGTATCGCTTCCGCGGACGGCGGCTCTTCGACACCCTGGTGATGGCCCCGCTGGGGGTCTCCTCGGTGGCGCTCGGGCTGGCGCTCCTGCGGGCCTTCCTCCGGCCGCCGCTCGAGCTGAGCGGGACCTGGGTGGCGATCGCGCTGGCCCACGCTATCCTGGCCTACCCGTTCGTGATCCGCGCGGTCGTGCCGATCCTGGAGGGGCTGGAGCGGGGGCTGGTCGAGGCCGCAAGGAGCTTGGGGGCCTCCCGGTGGCGGGCATTCCTGGAGGTCGAGCTGCCGCTGATCCGCCGGGGGCTCCTCGTGGGCGCGGTCTTCGCCTTCGCCATCTCCTTGGGCGAGATGAGCGCGGCGATCATGCTCGCCCGGCCGGAGCTGAAGACGATGCCCCTGGTGATCAACGACCTCAGAGCTGCGAGGTCCTTCGGCGGGGCGAGCGCGATGAGCGTCCTTCTGATCTTGACCACCGGCGGGGCCTTCGCGGTGATCGAGCGGCTGGGCGAGCGGCTCTTCAGCTTCGGTTTAAGCGGCCGGCGGCTCTAGCTTGATATAGAGATATAGAGATGGTCCAAGTCCGACTGGAGCGAGTTACCAAGCGCTTCGGCGAGGTCCTCGCCGTAGAGAACATCTCGTTCACCGCCGAGGAGGGGGAGTTCCTCGCGCTGGTCGGCCCCTCCGGCTGCGGTAAGACGACGATCCTCCGGCTGATCGCGGGCTTCGAGCGGCCCGATGAGGGCGACATCCTCTTCGACGGGCGGAGCGTTCTAGGGGAGCCGCCGGAGGCCCGCCAGGTGGGGATGGTCTTCCAGAACTATGCCCTCTTCCCGCACATGAACGTCGAGCAGAACATCGCTTACGGGCTGCGGTTCCGCCCTGGAGTCGACAGGAAGAGGCGGGTGCGGGAGCTGCTCGAGCTGGTCGATCTGGTCGGCCTGGAGCGGCGCACCCCTGCGGAGCTCTCCGCGGGCGAGCGCCAGCGGGTGGCCCTGGCGCGGGCATTGGCACCGGAGCCCAGGGTGCTCCTTTTGGATGAGCCGCTGTCGGCCTTGGACGCCAAGCTGCGGGAGCGGCTCCGGCTGGAGCTCCGCCGGCTCCAGCGAAGGCTCAAGATCACCACGATCTACGTGACCCATGACCAGGAGGAGGCGCTGGCCATCTCAGACCGCGTGGCGGTGATGAGCACCGGGCGGATCGAGCAGCTCGGCACTCCCGAGGAGGTCTACCACAGGCCCACGACGGAGTTCGTCGCCCAGTTCATCGGCCGGGGGAACCTCCTCGCCGCCCGGGTGGAGGAGATCTTCCCTAGTATGGTGAAGCTCCGGCTCGCACCCGAGGTCGTGGTGACCGCCCGCTCAGATCGGCTGGAGGGGCTCTCACCCGGACAGGAAGTCAAGCTGCTCCTCCGGCCGGAGAGGCTCCGCGTGGTGGGCTCCGGCGCCACCGGGAATCGCCTCCGGGGCCGCCTGCGGGATGTGGAATTCCTCGGGGATGCGATCTTCCTATATCTGGACTGGCCCGGCGGCGAGCTGCGGGTCAAGCTCCCCGCGGATGAGCTCAGGCCACTGCCGGAGGAGGGGACGGAGCTCGAGTTGGGCTTCGCCCCGGAGGACTGCTATATTATTCTGCCCTGAATCGGCTTTACCGGCTTCGACCGCCTAGCCCGGTTATGCTATGCTTAGCTTATGCCAGGCGCACTGCGAGTCTTAGCCAGAAGGAGGAGATCCCGATGCTGGTGGAGATGTGGATGAGCAAGGACGTGGTGACCGCGCCGCCGGAGCTGCCGATCATGGAGGCCCGCGATCTGATGAAGCGGAAGAACATCCGCCGGCTGCCGGTGGTGGACAAGAGGGGCCGCCTGGTGGGGATCGTCACCCAGGGGGACATCCAGGAAGCGAGCCCCTCTGACGTTACCAGCTTGAGCATCTGGGAGCTGAACTACCTCCTCGCGCGGATCACCCTGGAGGAGATCATGACCCGCGAGGTGGTCACCATCACCCCTGATACCCCGGTGGAGGAGGCAGCGCTCCTGATGCGGGAGAAGAAGGTCGGCGGCCTGCCCGTCGTCGAGGACGGCAAGCTGGTCGGGATCATCACCGAGTCGGACATCTTCGAGGTGATGATCAAGGTGATGGGCGTCCGCCAGGGCGGGACGCGGCTGACGCTGGAGATCGAGGACCGGCCGGGCTCGCTGGCCGAGGCCCTGAGCCCGATCAAGAAGCACGGGGTGAACATCCTCAGCGTCGTCACCTGCGAGGAGTGCCCCGCATCGCCGGGCTACGGCGTCGTGGTGGTCCGGCTGGCCACCACCGAGTATGAGCCGATCGTGAGCGAGCTCGAGCGAGCCGGGGTGAAGGTGCTGGACGTGCGCACCTGCGAGAGGGCTCAAGCCTGAGCCTTAAGGGAAGAGCAAGGGAAGAGGGGAAGGAAGAAGGGAAGGGAAGAAATATGCACGAGATCGAGCTGGATGGGGAGGTCCTCGCGGCGCAGGAGCGGCTGGCTGCGGAGGTCCGGGCCATCTTAGCCCGGTATGGCATACGGGCCTTCAACGTCATGGGGGCGATCGGCTCGGGGAAGACCCTCCTCATCGAGCGGATCATCGAGCGCCTCCGCGGGAGATACAGGTTCGGGGCGATCGCCGGGGACATCGCCGGCCGCGACGATTACGAGCGCTTCTCGAGGCTTGGCATCCCCGCCGTCAATCTTAACACCAAGACCCAATGCCATCTCGACGCCCACCTCATCGAGCACGCCCTGGAGGAGCTGCCGCTGGGGGAGATCGAGGTCCTCTTCATCGAGAACGTGGGCAACCTCGTCTGCCCCGCCGAGTTCCCCCTGGGCACCGAGAAGGACCTCGTGGTCATCTCGGTGACCGAAGGCGACGATATGATCCGCAAGCACCCCAAGATCTTCGTCCGAGCGGACCTGGTGATCCTGAACAAGGTCGACCTCGCCGAGCTGGTCGAGGTCGACCCCCGGAGGATCGTGGCCGACTACCGCAAGATCAACCCCCACGGGACGATCCTGCTGACGGATGCCAAGGCCGGCAGGGGGATCGAGGAGGTCATCTCCGCGCTGGGGCTTTAGCTTCGATTTAGTTAGACTTAGATTGATTTAAGGCGATCTCGAAGCTCTCATGCTCCCCTCGTCGTAGCGATCATCCCGTCAGGAATCGGCCCATCCGCTCGCAAGCCTCAGCGAGGCTCGCTCGGGCCAGCTCGCGCAGCCGCGCAGCGCACCCCTGGAGCTCCTCCCTCAGCGCCTCCTGCTCCTCCATGAGCCGGGCGAGCGCTCCCACCAGCCGCTCACGGCTCAGCTCGGCAAGGTCGAGCAGCGGCAGCTCCAGCGCGGCCACCTCGTGGACCAACTTGAGGAACTCCTCTACCTTGGGGTCGTAGCTCAGTGCGATGAAGGGGACGCCCGCGATCAGGGCGAACTCCAGCGCATGGAGCCGCATCCCCAGGAGCAGCCGCGCCTGGGCGACCACCTTGAGCGCCTCCGGGACCCCGAGCTCGCTCGGGTCGAGGAGGAGGCTCTCCGCGCCTGTGCCCACGCCCTGGAGGTGGAGCATCGCCCTTCGCACCTCCTCGATCAACCCCAGATCCCGCTGGGGGTGGAGGGGGAAGAAGGCCACCCGCAGCCCCCACCGGCGCTGGGCTTCCACCAGGGCCGCCGCCAGCTCGCCGATGGCCTCAGCCCGCCGCGCTCGAGAGCCCCAGAAGGCCTCCCGGAGGGCGACCATGAGCACCCCCTCAGGTTCAGATTCGGGTTTGGGCTCGGGCTCCACCGCCAGCGCCAGCGCGAGATCGTAGCCCCGGGTCAACCTGTCCTTATCCTTATCCTCAACCTCCTGAAGGCCCCACCCCCGGAGGAGCTCCAAGCTCTTCTCATCCCGGACCATGATGTAGTCCGCCCTCCTCAGCCAACTGCGGGCCAGCCGCACCAGGGGGGGACTCTGGAGGGGGCCGAGCCCCTGCCCGAGGAGGAAGACCCCCCTCCGGCGGAGCTGCGCCAGCCGGACCAATCCTAGGTAGTAGAGGGCCGAGCGGCGCGAGGTGCGGTCCTGGATGAGTCCCCCGCCGCTGAGCACCAGGAGCTGCGAGCGACCGAGCTCCCGCCAGATCGCACTCAAGTTCCACCGGGAGATCGCCCGCACGCCGTAGTCCCGGGCGGTGCGGGCCGGCGCGGCGGAGAGGACCACCGGCTCCACCTCGGGGAGGTGCTCCTTGAGCCCCTCAAGCAGGGCCAGGAGGTTCGCCTCATCCCCCAGGTTGCCGTAGCCGAGGTAGCCGCCGATCAAGACCTGAGCCGCTGCCATGCCCTCTCACCCCAGATTACCAGCCCATACAGCAGGAGGCCGAGCGCCCCCCCGAGGACCAGCCCGCCTACCGTCCGCACCAGCGAAACCAATAGCGGCGTGTGCAGGTGGGCGAAGCTGTTGATGATCGAGACCTGGCCGATCAGGCCCAAAGCCAGGATGAGCGGGCTATATCCCCACTCCTCCAGCCGGGGGGCCCGCGCCCCCCACAGGAGGAGCAGCGGGTGGCCGATGAGGAATTCCTTGAATCGTGGCCTGGCCCAGAAGAGCCGCTCGAGCCACTCACGGACACGCTCCTCCAGCTCGAAGGCGGGGATGAGCGAGGCGTTCTCGCTCCGCAGGAGGACCACTAGGATGATGAGCCCACCGAGGCCCACCAGGGCCAGCTCCCCCAGCGAGACCCTCCGGGTGAGGAGCCGAGCCAGGGGGCCCGGGCCGTGGCGGGCGCACCAGAGCAGGACCACCCCGACCAGCGGGAGGACGAGCGCCGCCTTCACCCCGCGGAACTGCACCAACTTGAGGAAGAACTCGACCCCGCTCAGGCTGCCGCCGAGCCAGAGCCCACCCAGGAGGGCCAGCCCCGAGAAGGCCCCCAGGGCGGCCAGCCCGCGCTTGAGTCCCCCATTATTATGGCCGCTCTCCACCCAAGGGGCGAGCAGGAGATATCCGGAAAGCGGCACCGAGGCCGCTATTCCCCACGCCGCGGCCAGTCGCAGCATCTCCACTCCCCGGCTAGGGCCGACCCCGAGCCCGAGCGCGATCAGCCCCGCCCCGAGCCCGACGAGGCCGAGCAGCGCCCACCAGTGCTGGGGCCGGGGCCGGAGCCCAAGCCCGAGCCGGGGGAGCCCCCGCTCCAGGGCCAAGATGCCCAGCGCCCCCGGCCCGATGAGGACGAGGAAGATGAGCCAGCTTGCCACCTGAAAATCGGGAGGCCAAGGTGGGAGGGCAAGCTCGTAGCCCCTCTTCCGGAGGCGGCTCGCTAGCTCCCCTAGGTAGGCCAGGTTATAGCTTAGGGAGGCGGGGAAGGGATGGATCAGGAGCAGCCGGATGTTCCTCTCATGGACCGCTCGCTCCCAACGGGCTAGCGCCTCAGCCGGGCTCAGCTTCTCCAGCTCCGCGGGCTCGATCTCGTGCACCCGGACGAAGCGCCCGAACCCTCGGCTATGGAGGAAGCCCACCACCGGATCGGTGTCGAACTCCACCACCCCCACCAGCGGGAGCGGGTGAGCCTCCTCGACGAAGTGGGCGATCTCCCGGAGCTGCGCCGAGGTGTAGAGGGGCCTCCCCTCACTCCGGAAGATGATAACTCGGGGAGCGAGGCCCGCGAGCTGGCGGAGGAAGCCCGCCAGCTCCCCCGGCTCATGGTGGTGAAGGTCCCAAAGGAGGTAGAGCGGCTCGAAGCCCGCCGCCTTGAGGGTCTCCACCTCGACCCCGGGTGGGCCTCCCATACCCGCTGGGGGAGCGGCGCCGATGGGTGGCTTGGGCTCGGAGTCGATCTTCAGCTCGACCGAAAGGAGCCTCACCCCCAGCTTGGAGAGCACCGGGAGGAACTCCTCGGTCGCCCCGAGCGCCTCAAACTCTTGCCAGTCCACGGCGAGCCCGACCCTGCGGTAGCCCCCCTCCCAGCCGATCCGCACCGAAGCCACATACCCTGTAGCCACGATGGAGGAGAGCACCAGCCCCCACAGGAGCCAGCGGAAGGGCCTCATCCGAACGAATCCGATCAGCTCCCCTTCTTGCTGTTATTCACCTATTTATCGCCCACTATAGCAGCTTGGGAGCGCTAGCTTCAACCATCGCTCGGGCTCGATCGCTCGATCGATCGAAATTGATCGGATCGGACAGGGGTCCCGCCCCGGGGGGAAGGAGTTCAGCTGGCTCGTCAACGAGGGACTTAGCCGGGCCGAGCTCGAGCCGGTATGCTCCAATTCCAAGGGCACATTTTTGGGCTTTCAAGCTCAAAAGGGGGTATCATTATGGAAAGGATGGAGATAGAGATGAAGAGGTGCTTGCTCATCGGGCTCCTTTTGGCACTGGCGTTGGGCTCCGGGGCGGCCTTGGCTCAGGATTACTCCGCCGGTCGGGTCTTCGGGATCGGGGCCCAGGTGACCTTCCCCATCCCCAGCCCGACCAGCCCCGCCTGGCCGAACATGTTCCCCGCTACGGGGCTCTCCACCCGGCTATGGCTGGCGGATCTCTTCGGGCTGGATGCGGACTTCTGGGTCTTCCCCGGCTTCCCTTCGCTCGCCATCCGCTCGCTCTTCAAGCTCTTCAACAGCCCGATCGTCGACCTCTATACCGGGCTAGGGGTGGCCTTCTTCGCCAATGTAGCGCCCTTCCAGGCGGTGAGCGGCCTTGAGATCAGCCTCTCCCGCAGCTTGGCGCTCAACGCCGAGGTGGGGATCTTCGGCCTGGGAGGGACCGCTGGAGGGGTGACCGCGGGCCTGGGGGTCCACTTCTACTTCTGATTGTGATTGTGGTTGTAATTGATATTGATCCTTCCCGACTGATATGCTGATATGAGGCCTCCGATCTGATCGGGGAGGGGATCCTGCCCCTCTCTAGCGGTGCCCGCTGCTTCGGCCATTGACATCCGATCTGGCCTGGGTGTATCGTTAGAGGGACGATGGCGATGGCCAAGCAGCCGATCAGGGGTGAGGGGCCACTACTTCGCTGCCCTATCTGCGGCGGGAGGAGGCTGCGCTTGCGCAGCGAGGTCATCGCTTGCTATGATGCGCGGATCATCGACGGGAAGGTCAACTGGCAGAGCAACCGCTTGGTGCTGGTCAACCCCGATCGGATCACCCCCAAGGCGCGCATCATCTGCTTGGACTGCCTGGCCAAGATCGAGGACTTCGAGATTTTGGGGGATGGGACGGTCATCCTGAGAGATCGCAGGGGGTGAGAGGTGTGTGCGCGCGAGGAGTTACAGCAGTGGCGGGCTCATTTTTGCTCCTGCTGATCCTGGGTTTGAGCCTGCTGCTCCTGCCAGGAGAGGCCTTTAGCCAGGAGCCAGAACCAGGACCAGCAGCGGAGCGAGAAGAGGCGGGAGCTGCCACCGAAGCCTGGTCCTGGCTCACCCGGGAGGCCCTGAGTGCGATCCTGGCCGAGACCGGCGCTGACCGGCGGATCATCAGCCTGGCGGGCGTCCTCATCCCGGAGATGATCGAGCTGGTGGGCGAGGAGGCGATCGAGCTGGCGGTGCTCCTCCAGGTCGCCGCTGGGATGGAGGAGTTCGCGGGGCTCGAGCCCAAAGGATGGCTCCGGGAGAACCTCGGGGTCGAGCTGGACCAGACCCAGCTCAAGCGGATCAACCAGGTGAAGCAGGCGTTGGAGGTGGCCCATCGCGAACTCTACCGGGTGCTCCAGGAGCGCCTCCGGGAGCTGATCCCCGAGGAGCCCCCTCCTCCTGCCCCCGGCCCCGGCACTGGAGCCGAAGCCCAAGCCGAGCCGGGCGAGCTGGCCGCGGCGCTCGAGGAGCTCAGCGGCAGGCTGAGTAAGCTTGAGGAGCAGGTGGGCGAGCTCACCCAGAGCGAGGAGGCGATCTCCGAGCAGCTAGCCCGGCTGGCAGGTG